>Ga0193743_1000181_pt1 | contig 50205 bp, 35 predicted proteins | sample L2c2metaG_FD_143038 | JGI IMG/M metagenome (GOLD analysis project Ga0193743, IMG submission 143038) | Soil microbial communities from a riparian zone of the East river system, Colorado, United States - L2c2 | ecosystem: Environmental > Terrestrial > Soil > Riparian zone | place: USA: East River... | reverse complement strand
AACCGTTTGCGCCAGCCGCGGTCGATATTGAATGAGAGTAAGTGATTGAGTAAGTCATAGCGCGGCGCAATGTCCGCGAACATACCCTGCACCCATCGTGCCGCTTGTTGTTCGGTCGAAGTTCCCGGCGGTGTAGTGCCCTCGGCGGCGTTCACGATGTCCCTTTGATTGAATCGATGATGGCCGCGCGCACCAGCTCCAAATCGACTCCAGTGATTACCTTCACTTCACCGATTGAAACCGGCAGCACAAAATGAACTTTGCCCTGCAGCGTTTTCTTGTCGCTCGCCAGGCGCGCCAGCAGGTGCTCCTCGTCCAGGTCGCCAATGGGCGGCAGAGGTCCATAGTGGCCAATGACGGTCGCGATGCGCCGCGCGTCGGCCGCGGGCAGCATGCCCAGTAATTCCGCCAAGCGTGTAGCCGCCAGCATGCCCCAGGCGACTGCCTCACCATGCAGGAGGCGCACATATTTGGTTTCCGCCTCAATAGCGTGCCCTACCGTGTGCCCGAAGTTCAAAATGCGCCGCAAACCACCTTCGCGCTCATCGGCGCTCACCACCTCGGCCTTAATTCGCACTGCCGCGGCGATCAGCTCGTCCACAACTCCAGGCTGCATGGACAGTACTTCCGCGGGCCGCCGCTCCAGCAGCGCAAACAGGCCGCTATCGCGAATCACTCCACATTTGACAATCTCAAACAGGCCGGCGCGGTATTCGCGTTGCGGGAGTGTCGACAGCACGTCCGGATCGATTAGCACGGCTTGCGGCTGATGAAAACTTCCTACCAGGTTTTTCCCGCTCACCAGGTTTACGCCGGTCTTGCCGCCGGTGGCCGCGTCCACTTGCGCCAGCAGCGTGGTGGGAATCTGCAGCACCGGCACGCCGCGCATAAAGACTGCCGCCAAAAAACCGCTGACATCCGTCACAATGCCGCCGCCGAAGCCGATCACCAGGCTCGTACGATCCGCGCCAAGCTCCATCATCTGCTCGGCCAGGGTCTCCACCATCGCCATACGCTTATTGCTCTCGCCGCCTGGAAAGAAGAGAACGTGCAGCCTGTCCTCCGCAAATCGAGCGCGCAGCTTTTCCCCATGCAGACGCCACACATCTTCCGTGGTCACCACGAATAGTTTGCCCGTGCTCTCCGGAATAAACCCGGCCGCGCGCTGCAATACGCCGCGCTCTACCACGTTCTGGTAAGTGGATTGCGCGGTTTTTACCGCGAAAACTGCCATTTCATCCCGTTGTACCATTGTGAGTATCGACAGCCCACACCAGCGCATACGCACCGATTTTGTCGTGGTTGGCGCGGGTGTAGCCGGCCTCCGCGCCGCCATCGAACTCGCTCAGTCCGGGCGCGTACTGATCATCGCCAAAGATAGCCTGCGTGAGTCCTCTTCGGAATATGCGCAGGGTGGAATCGCCGTCGCGCTGAACGATGACGACGAAGTGGAGCTGCATGAGCAGGACACCCTGGTCGCCGGCGACGGCCTCTGCGACATTGAAGCGGTCCACACGCTGGTGGAAGAAGCGCCCGCCGCTATCGAGCAATTGATCGACTGGGGCACCGCTTTTGATCGTGAGGGCACGCGCCTGTTATTTGCCCGCGAGGGCGCGCACAGCCGTAATCGTGTTCTGCACGCACACGGCGATTCCACCGGCCGCGAGATTGTCCGCACTCTGCGGCAGCATGCCTCCGCGCTCGAAAACGTCCGGTTTCAAAGCTTTGCCGCGGTTACCGACTTGCTGCTGCAAGACGGCGCTGCCGCCGGAGTACTAGCCCTGGACGCCATGACACATTACAGTGTCCGGATCGAAGCGCGCGCCGTGTTGCTTGCCACCGGCGGCCTGGGCCGTGTTTTTGAAAACACGACTAACCCGGATGTGGCGACGGGCGACGGAGTGGCCTGCGCCTACCGCGCCGGAGCCGCGATCTCCGACATCGAGTTCGTTCAGTTCCATCCAACCGCGCTGTTTGTTCCCGGCGCGCCGCGCTTTCTTCTGAGCGAAGCACTTCGCGGCGAAGGCGCCTATCTTAGAAACGCCAGCGGTGAACGCTTTATGGAGCGCTATCACCCGCTGAAAGAGCTTGCTCCCCGCGATGTGGTTTCGCGCTCCATTGTTCTGGAGCTGCGCGCCAGCAGCGATTCCAGCGCCTTTCTTGACATGACCCATCTGGCTCCGGGTTTGGTTCGCGAACGTTTTCCGCGGATCTATGAAACATGCCTGAGCTATGGAGTCGACCTCGAAACTACGCTCGCTCCAGTGCGGCCGGCCGCGCACTATGCCATGGGAGGTGTGAAGACCGATCTGTTCGGCCAAACCACCATTCCGCGCCTGTTCGCGGCTGGTGAAGTGGCCTGCACCGGCGTGCATGGCGCGAACCGCCTGGCTAGTAATTCTTTGCTCGAAGGCGTAGTCTTCGGCGCACGCGCCGGAAAAGCCATGTGCGCGCTCAGCGATGTTCCGGGAGAGGTTCGCGGCGCGCCCTTGACGCCCCTGTTTCCAGCCGTCACCGAACGGGATCTGCGCGCCATCGCCTGGAATTCCTGTGGAGTGCTCCGCAGCGGCCCCGAACTCGCCGCCGCATACAAGAGACTGCGCTCGCGCTGGCTCGCACCGCTTGAATCGCCCGCGCGGGCAAACTTTGAACTGCGCAATATGCACCAGGTGGCCTCATTGATCGCACTCGCCGGCTTGGCGCGCGAAGAAAGCCGTGGTGGTCACTACCGCACGGACTTCCCGGCGAAATCGCCGGCATTTGAGAAGCATTCTGTCCTTACCCGCTCCAACGGCCCCGATGCCAAAATCACTTTTATTTAAATCGAAAGCGCCGTCCCAACTCAACTGCTTTGCTGGCGTCGTCTTGCTGCTGTTTGCTGTTCCTCTATCGCAGTCGAGTCCAATGGCGGCGCTCTGGACTGCGCCGTGCATCCTCCTGGCTTCGCTGCTGATCACGTGGGGCGCCGAGGCGTCCCAGTTTTTTGTGGCACAAGGGTTTGCCCTCGCCATTCTGGCCTGGCTGCAAACTCTTCCGGAGTTCGCCGTGGAGGCCGTGCTCGCATGGAAACAGCAATCCATCCTGCTCATAGCAAATCTGACCGGCGCGCTTCGCCTTTTGACCGGACTGGGCTGGCCGCTGATCTACGTCACGGCTGCCGTTATGCACCGCCGCCGCACTGGCCAGCCGCTTCGCACCATCCGGCTGGCTTCGCACCATAGTGTGGAAGTCGCTGCCCTGTTGTTTCCGTTGCTGTACGCACTGTTCATCTGGTGGAAAGGCTACCTGCATCTGTATGACGGCGTCGTGCTGATCCTGTTCTATGTGGCTTACCTGATGCTGCTGATGAAGCTTCCCGCCGAGGAGCAGGAAGGCATTGAGGATCTTGAACCCATTCCGCGCGCGATCGTTCGGGCCCCGCGCCAACGTCGCATTTTGGCTATCGCCGCTTGCTTTGCCACGGGAGGCACGCTTATTTACTTCATGGCCGAGCCTTTCTTGGGAAGCCTCGTGGCGGTTGCCGCCGCCATCGGCCTGCCCAGTTTCTTCGTCATCCAATGGCTCGCGCCCGTGATTTCCGAGTTCCCGGAGTTCGCCTCCACGTTCTACTTTGCGCGCCAGGACGACAAGGCCTCCGTGGCGCTGATGAACATCGCCTCCAGCAACATCAACCAATGGACTCTGCTGGTAGCCATGCTGCCGATCGTATTTTCGTGGAGCCGCGGTACTCCCTCGGCTATAGTCTTCGATTCGCAGCAGGAAACGGAATTGCTGCTCACCATCGGCCAGAGCTTGGTTGCTTTGACATTCCTGATCAACATGGAGTTCGATTGGTGGGAAGCGCTGGCGATGTCTGTCTTATTTGCGGTTCAATTTGTCTTGCCGCACTTCTTCGGCGAACAAGTGCAAATCTGGATCGCCATGGCATTCTTCGCCTGGACCGTCGGCAGCTTTACCACGTACTTCTACCGCAGGCCGCGGCACAACGCCCTGCGGAGTTTCCTCCAAACCTGGCGCACCCACGTTTTGCGTTAGGACGTTATACACTTGGAGCGATGTCAGCGCCGCTGATCCCTTCGCCGCTCGACTACATTGGCGGCCGTCCGTTCGCGTTCTATCCGGCCATCAAAGATGCCTATCCCAACGAATGGAGATTGGGCACGGGCGCGCGTTCGGAAGTGCTGGTGGTGAACGCGAAGACCGGGCGTGAACTTTGGATCCCGCGCCAGTACATCGGCGCTGTGTCGGATGTGGGCGATCCGCTTTTGATTGTCGGCTTGCGCAAAGCACTCAACCTTCGCGCCGGTGAAGTCGAGCCGTGTATCAAGCGCGTGATCGAAATGCCGCTTGCTCCCGAGCGGGACTCCTCCGCGTTTTTCCTTTCGGACCATTCCCCCGGACCGGCGCGCGTCATTGCGATTCGTCTGGACGACCGCAAGAAGTCCCCGGCCAGCAAGGCCGTCGTCGGACTCGCGATCGGCGCTCTGCTAGCCTGGCTTCTATTCGGTTTCGACTGGAATAATTGTTCCCGCTCCTCCGGCTTATGCGCCGCCACATCTTCTCGTTAATTTGGGCCGCCCTTGCAGTGTTGGCCGCCGTTTGTCTGGGCGTTATCGCCGGCAATCATGGCGCACCCGTAAATAGCTTGTGGCTGGTTGCCGCGGCTGGGTCGATTTTCCTGATCGGGTTTCGCTTCTACGCTAAATTCATTGCGGCGAAAGTAATGCTGCTCGATGACCGCCGCGCTACCCCTGCTGAGCGTCTGCGTGACGGGCATGATTTTGAGCCGACCAACAAGTGGATCCTGCTCGGCCATCATTTTGCCGCCATCGCCGGTCCCGGTCCGCTGGTAGGTCCCACGCTCGCCGCGCAGTTCGGCTATTTGCCCGGCGTGCTCTGGATTCTATTCGGCGCAGTGCTGGCAGGAGCCGTCCAGGACTTCGTTATTCTCTTCTGCTCCATGCGCCGCGACGGGAAAACTCTGGGACAGATGGCTCGTGAAGAGATTGGCAAAGTGGGCGGTCTCGTATCGCTGGTGACAGTGCTGCTGATTATGATCGTACTCCTGGCTGTCGTCGGTCTGGTCGTCGTCAACGCGCTGAAAGGTAGCCCTTGGGGAACCTTCACCATCGCCATGACCATTCCCATCGCCGTAATAATGGGCATCTACCTGCGTTTTATACGCCCGGCCAAGGTGCTGGAGTGCTCGGCTATCGGGTTTCTCCTGCTGCTGGCGAGCATTTATGGCGGAAAGCTGGTGGCCGGCTCGCCGCCGTGGGCTGCGTGGTTCACGTTGAGTGGCGTCGCGCTCACGCTCGCAATCATCTTGTACGGATTTCTCGCTAGTGCCTTGCCGGTGTGGCTGGTGCTGGCGCCGCGCGATTATCTCAGTACATTCGTCAAGCTGGGCGTGGTCTTCTCGCTAGCCGTGGGCATTCTCTTCACGCACCCGCGCTTGGAACTGCCGCCGTTCACCCGCTTTATTGACGGAACGGGACCCATCTTCGCGGGTAAGCTGTTCCCGTTCTGTTTCATTACCATTGCGTGTGGCGCCATTTCCGGCTTCCATGCCCTCATCTCTTCGGGCACCACTCCCAAGATGATCTCGAAAGAATGGCATGCCTGGCCCATCGGCTACGGCGCCATGCTGCTCGAAGGCTTTGTGGCCATCATGGCCATGGTGGCCGCGGCTTCTCTGCATCCCGGGGTTTTCTTTGCAGTAAACTCTCCCGCCGGCGTAGTGGGGGCCAGCCCGGCGGTGGCGGTGGAAACCATCACCAGTTGGGGCTTTCCGGTCACCGCTGCCGGCATGGCTCACCTTGCTCAAAGCGTCGGCGAAAGCACTCTTTTCGGGCGCACTGGCGGTGCTCCCTCGCTTGCCCTCGGTATGGCTCAAATTTTCGGGAATGTCTTGAGCAAAACCGGCCTGAGCGATGGATTGCTTGGGTTTTGGTACCACTTCGCCATCATGTTTGAGGCTCTCTTCATCCTCACCATCATCGATGCGGGAACCCGGGTCGGCCGCTTCATGCTGCAGGATTTGTTGGGCCATGTCTACAAACCGCTTGGCAGAATCGGCTGGAAGCCCGGCGTGCTTCTCACCAGCGCAATTGTCGTTGCGGCCTGGGGATACTTTCTGTATCAGGGTGTAATCGACCCGCTGGGCGGCATCAATTCCTTATGGCCGCTGTTTGGAATCTCAAACCAGTTGTTGAGCGCCATCGCCCTCTGCGTTGCCACCACCGTTTTGATTAAGATGCACCGTGCCCGCTATATGTGGATCACGGTTGCCCCGCTTGCCTGGCTGGTCACGGTAACCTTCACGGCGGGCCTTCAGAAAATCTTCGCTGAAAGTCCGAAGCTGGGCTTCCTATCGCACGCCACGGCGCTCAGTGACGCCATCGCTGCGGGCAAAATCGCGGCGGCAAAAATTCCGGAAACCCGGGCCGTCATTTTCAACGAGCGCCTGGACGCCGTCGTCTGCGGCGTATTTCTACTGCTGGTGACGATTATTCTGCTCGATTCCTTCCGCGTCTGGTACGGTTTGCTGCGCGGCACGCGCCCGCCGGTCAGTTCGGAATCCCCGTTCGTCCCGTCACAACTGGAAGCTGAGGTGGTATGAAAACGCTGCGGCGCATGCTCTCGCTGTTGAGTGACCTGGCTCGTGAGCTATCGGACCAAAACGCGTACGCGCGCCATCTGCAATTCACCAGCCGGAACCATTCCGCCGCCGAATGGAAAGCCTTTTCCGACGGCCGAAACCGCCGCAAATACCAGAACGCAAAATGCTGCTGACGGCGTAGTTACTCCTTTCGCGCCAAATGGCGTTATCATATTAGTCAGGTGGCGTAATGACAATCTCCGCAATTGCAGAGCTTCTAGGTGGCAGGAAGGTCCTCCGAAAAGACGTCGAAACCACGTCCGAATTGGTCGACTTAACCCGCGCGGGATTGCCAGTGGATATTTTGAACACAGTTGCGGGTGAACTCGATATGCAAAGAGTCGTGCTCGCTAAACTGCTTGGCATTTCGGAGCGCACCTTGAGCCGTCGTGTAACCATTAACGCCCGACTTACCGCCGAGGAGTCTGATCGCATGGTGCGTCTCGCTCGTGTCTTAGCGCTCGCCAAAGAAACGTTGGGAGACATGCAGAAAGCCGGCCGCTGGCTGCAAACACCCAACCGTGCTTTGGAAGGCGATCGGCCATTCGACCGTTTGGATACCGATGCGGGAGTTCGATCCGTCGAACAGGTTCTGGGCCGCATTGCCTACGGTGTTTACAGCTGATGCATGTCTGGCGAATCTCTAAAGCCAAATTCGCCGAAGCAGCATTCACCGGAGAGGGTGCCCGGCTCTTTGACGGCCGGTGGAATTTTCAAGGCGTGCCAATGGTGTATACGTCCTCTTCCCTGGCGTTGGCCGCCGTTGAATTCTTCGTGCACCTTGACCCCAGCGATGCGCCTGACGATCTGGTCTCCCTAAAGACCGAACTGCCAGACGGGTTCAACATAGAGAGGATGCAGGAGGATAGGCTACCGCTCAACTGGCGGAGGGTGGACAATAGGCATCTTCAAGAGATGGGCAGTAAATGGGTGAAACTGAAGAGTTCAGTTGCACTTGTGGTTCCTTCAGCCGTGGTCGAAGAGGAATGGAATGTTCTCCTGAACCCAACCCATCCGGACTTCGCCGCTATCGCTGTCGAGCGTGCCAAACCATTTCGCTACGATGAACGCATGTTCAAACGCGTCTGAAACAATTCCTCGGAACCCGGTAAACGACAATAGAAGCTAGCCCCGGAATGCTAGACCGTATTACCGTGCATGGCGCCCGCCAGCACAACCTGAAGAACATCAGCGTTGAAATCCCGCGCAACACGTTTACCGTAATCACCGGGTTGAGTGGTTCCGGCAAGAGTTCGCTCGCCTTCGACACAATCTATGCCGAGGGCCAGCGTCGCTATGTGGAAACGCTCTCGCCCTACGCGCGGCAATTCCTGGACCAAATGGAACGCCCCGACGTGGATTCGATTGACGGCCTGAGTCCGGCCATCTCCATCGAGCAAAAGACCACCACGCGCAGTCCGCGCTCCACGGTCGGAACCGTCACCGAAATTTACGATTATTTGCGGCTGCTCTTTTCTTCCATCGGCGTTCCCCACTGCCCGTTGTGCGGAGCCGAAATCGCGCGCCAGTCACCGTCTCAGATTCTGGATCAGGTCTTCACCCTGCATCAGAATGAGCGCATTATGATCCTGGCTCCCATCGCCCGCGGACGCAAGGGCGAGTATAAGAAGGAACTCGAAGCTATTGCCAAAGGCGGCTTTCGCGCCCGTATCGACGGGGAACTCAAAACGCTGGACGAGCCGCTCAAACTCGATAAGCGCAAGAACCACAGCATCGAGGTGGTGATTGACCGACTGGTGGTAAAGAAAGGCATTGAGCAGCGCCTCGAAAACTCTATTCAGACGGCGCTGAAGTGGGCCGACGGCCTGGTTATCGTTGCTGTGATCGACGGCCAGGAGCGGCTTTACTCGGAGAAGCTCGCTTGCCCGAACGACGGCACCAGCATCCCACAACTGGAGCCGCGTTCGTTCTCGTTCAACAGCCCGTATGGCGCTTGTGAGACTTGCCACGGCGTGGGCAGCACCTGGGCCTTTGATTCTGCCAAGGTGGTCGCTGACCCTTCAAAGCCTTTGCTCGACGGGGGCCTCGGGCCCGGTTCTGCTTCTTCGTACATGAGCACGGCCTTGGGCCAGGCGGCCGAGGCCTACGGCATCGATCTGTCCGTCCCGTTTGAAGACCTGCCCAAGAAGACCCGCACGACGCTCCTTCATGGCAATAGCCAGTTTGCCGGCATCTTGAAAACTCTGGAAGAGAATTTCAGCCGCGCGAGCGAAGGATACAAGGAGTGGTTGATGGAGTACATGTCGCCAACCACCTGTCCCGATTGCCAGGGCCGCCGTCTGAAGCCGGCCAGCCTTGCGGTGAAGGTGAAAGGCGTCTCCATAGCCGACTTTACGGGCATGTCCATTGCGCGTGCGCTGCCGCTGGTACACGGTTGGAGCTTTACCGACCGCGAAGCGAAAGTGGTAGCGCGCGTGGTGGAAGAGATTTACAACCGGCTCGAATTTCTCGCCCAGGTCGGCCTCGACTACCTCAGTCTCGACCGCTCCTCCGCCACGCTTTCCGGCGGCGAAGCGCAGCGGATTCGTCTGGCTACTCAAATTGGCTCCAAGCTGCGCGGCGTGCTTTATGTGCTGGATGAGCCTTCCATCGGCCTGCATCCACGCGACAACGGCCGGCTGCTCGATACGTTGCATCGTTTGCGCGACCTGGGTAACACCGTCCTGGTAGTTGAGCACGATGCTGAAACCATTGAGCGTGCCGACTACGTCATTGACCTGGGGCCACGCGCCGGGCGTTTGGGCGGTGGCTTGATGGCCTCTGGCACGCCCGCGCAAATCATGCAGACTCCGCAATCGCTCACCGGCGAATATTTATCGGGTCAACTCTCCATTCCGCTGCCGCTGGTGCGCCGCTCCGGAAATGGTCTCGAGGTAACAGTGAAGGGTGCGCGGGAACACAATCTCAAGAACGTAGACGCGGCCTTTCCGCTCGGCGCCTTTACTGTCGTCACGGGCGTTTCGGGCAGCGGAAAATCCACGCTCGTTCACGATATTCTGTACCGGGCTCTGGCAAAGGAAGTCTACGGTTCCAGCGCGATGCCGGGCGAGCATGATGAAATCGTCGGGCTCAAAAATATCGACAAGGTAATCGAAATCGACCAGTCGCCCATTGGCCGCACGCCGCGCTCGAACCCCGCGACTTATACCGGCATGTTCACGCCCATTCGTGAACTCTATGCCATGCTGCCGGAATCCCGTGAACGCGGCTATAAGGCCGGCCGCTTCAGCTTCAACGTGAAAGGCGGCAGGTGTGAGGCTTGCCAGGGCGATGGTTTGAAGCGCATCGAGATGAACTTCCTGCCGGATGTTTTTGTGACTTGCGACATCTGCCGCGGAAGGCGTTACAACCTCGAAACGCTGCAAGTGAAATACAAGGGCAAAAGCATTGCGGACCTGCTGGAATCCACCGTGGAAGAAGCGTTGGAACTGCTTACCAACATTCCGCAGGTACATGCCAAGCTGAAAACGTTGACGGAGGTCGGCCTGGGCTATATTCATCTGGGCCAGTCTTCCACTACGCTGTCGGGTGGCGAGGCGCAGCGGATCAAGTTGGCGAAAGAGCTCAGCAAACGGCAGACCGGGAAAACGTTCTACTTACTCGACGAGCCTACGACCGGTTTGCATTTCGAGGACGTACGCCACTTGCTCGACGTGCTGCAGCGGCTGGTTGACCTGGGGAACACGGTTGTCGTAATTGAGCACAATCTCGATGTCATTAAAAGCGCGGATCATTTGATTGATCTCGGACCGGAAGGCGGCGAGCAGGGCGGCCATATTGTCGCCTTCGGAACACCGGAAGAGGTGATGCAGAGCCGCCGCAGTCATACCGCCGCCGCCTTGCGGAAGATGATAATGAAGGCGGACCATGCTGCCTGAGAACATCCAAGATTCCCTGCCGGAGCCTGGGGAAACAGTTCTGACTTCTGGGCCTGTGGCGGCCGCTTCACAACCGGCTCCGCGGGAGCCGTTCTGGGGCTATACGGATCTGGCGATGATGATCGGTCTTCTGACCGGTTCCATCGTGCTCCTACTGGTGTTTGCCGGCCTGTTTATCTCGGCACGGCCCGATCTCAAAACAGACCCGATATTTTTACTGGCTACCCAGCTTGGGCTCTACGTTTTCGTCTATATCTGCTTTTGGGCGATCTTTAGAACCCGCTATGACCGCCCTGTCTTCTCTTCGTTAGGATGGCGGCGAAGCAATTTCAGTCCGCTATTGGCAGTTGTATGCGGCGGAGTACTGGCTTTCCTGGTGGCCCTGGCCGGTTCTCTCATGCAGACGCCGAAGGTGAAATCCCCGCTCGACGATCTAACGAGCACCCCAGTCCTGCTGACTCTTTTTGGGCTGATGGCTATTACCGTCGCGCCACTATTTGAAGAAATGCTTTTCAGAGGCTTCCTGCAGCCTTTGCTCTCGCGTACTTTGGGTATCGTGGCCGGCATCGGAATCACAGCCTCTATCTTTGGAGCCATGCATGCCCCCGAATATGCCATGGCTTGGCAATACGTCGTTTTAATCGCGTTGGCCGGAGCCGCTTTCGGCTGGGTCCGCGCGCGCAGCAATTCCATCATTCCCTGCACCATCATGCATGGATCGTTTAACTTGGCTTCCGTGATAGTGTTGGCAGTTTCGAAATACGCTCCCCATTCTTTGACATGACGACCACCGCAGTTTTAACCCAGACAATCGAAACCATCGAATGGACGGCCTCCGGGGTCGTCATGATTGATCAAACGCGCCTGCCGCGCGAGACGCTTTTCGTCACGTGCCGGAATTATGTGGAGGTAGCCGATGCTATTCGAGGCATGATTATCCGCGGCGCACCAGCCATCGGCGTGGCCGCCGCCATGGGGGTCGCGATCGGCGCGCAGCAATCGAACAATCTGGAGGCGGACATGCCTGTGATTTGCGAAACGCTCGCCAAAACGCGCCCTACCGCCGTGAATCTCTTCTGGGCCATCGACCGCATGCGGCGGCTGTATGAAGGCGCCAAACATCTCGATGTTTCAGCGATCCGGCAGTTGTTGGTAGCCGAAGCGCAAAAGGTACGGGAAGAAGACATCGCCATCAACAAAGCGATTGGCGCGCACGGCGCACCCTTGGTGCCGGATGGCAAGACCGTGCTGACCCACTGCAATGCCGGAGCACTGGCGACGGCCGGTTTCGGGACCGCGCTGGGCGTGATCCGCGCCGCTGTCCAGATGGGCAAGAAAGTAGACGTTTTCGCCGATGAAACCCGTCCTTTTCTGCAAGGCGCGCGTCTCACTGCTTGGGAATTGCAGCGTGACGGCATCGAAACTACGCTCATCACCGACAACATGGCCGGCCATTTTCTGAAGAGTGGGCGCATCGGCTGCGTAGTGGTCGGAGCTGACCGCATCGCCGCTAACGGCGATGTGGCAAACAAGATCGGTACTTATGGCGTGGCTGTCCTGGCCAAAGAAAACAATGTGCCCTTTTATGTGGCCGCGCCGGTCTCCACGCTCGATCTGACTCTCGCGTCGGGCGACCAGATTCCTATCGAGGAGCGCGCCGCAAACGAAGTCACGCACCTGCAAGGTGTGCACATCGCGCCCGACGGTATTCGCGTGGCAAACCCTGCCTTCGACGTTACTCCCAATCGTTATGTATCGGCCATTATTACCGAACGCGGCGTGGCGCGCGCTCCCTTTACAGAAAGTTTGCAGCAGCTATGCGGATGACATCTTTGTGGCCGCCGCGCCGCCGCTCAAGCCGGTTGTTATGCTCGAACCTTGCTCGAACCAGATTGGCTCGAACCAGATTGGCTCAAGGCATCTGGCTTGCGCCTTTAGCGCTAATCCTCGCGGGCGTCAGCCTCTACGCTGCCGGCGAGATTCCCAGTCCGCCGGGCAACCTGGTCAGCATTCTTTCAGGCGAGTTAACCCGCGAATTCGACGTGTTAAAAACCAAGGGCGATCCGGCGGCGCTGCCGTATTACATGGCGTACGAGGTCACCGACCAGGAGAACGATGCGGAATCTGCTTCGCTGGGCGCGCTAGTCAACAATATTCACAATCACGAGCGGGGAGTCGACACAACCATCCGTATCGGAAACCCGAAATTTGACAACTATCACCCCTTCAAAGGGCAGCCGATTCGTTTCACGGTCAACACCGCACTAAGTTTGGATGACGATGCAAACCAGATCCGCCGAGTTCTCTGGTCGGAATCGGACCGTGTCTACAAACTCGGCTCGCGCCGTCTACTGCAATTAAAGACGGATAACCAGTTAGTGGCGGAGCAAAGCGAGACCAACGCCGATTTCTCGACGGAGCCGGCTGCCACCTACGCCAAGCTGCCGGAGACTTACCGCTTCGACGGGGCCGCTTGGGCGGATAAGCTGCGTACCTGGTCAGCCGAGTTTAAGAGCCACCCGCAAATCGTCGCCTCGAACGTAAGTTACCGCGCGTCCCGCGAAACTCGTACCTTCGTCAACACGGAAGGCTCCGCGATTCAGCTCGGCAGCAATTTATTCCGCCTGGAGATTCAAGGCGGCGCAATCGCGCAGGATGGCATGCAGTTGCAAACCTTCACCAGCATCGAAGCCTCCGAGCCCGGCCACTTGCCGGCAGACAGCGTGGTGCGCACCAGGGTTCGCGAACTTGCGGATAAGCTGGATGCTCTAGTGAAGGCTCCTCCGGCCGAACCCATTGTTTGCCCCGCTATTCTTTCCGGCCGTGCCTCGGCTGTGTTCTTCCATGAAATCTTCGGTCACCGCGTGGAAGGGCACCGCCAGAAAGATATTTCGGAAGGTCAGACGTTCACGAAAATGCTCGGAACCAAAGTGTTGCCGAGCTTTATCAGTGTCGATTTCGACGCCACCCGCACCAATTATCAAGGCGCTGATCTGATAGGCCACTATGAATATGATGACGAAGGCGTGAAGGCGCGGCCCGTGAAGGTGGTCGAAGATGGCGTGCTCAAGACGTTTCTCTTGAGCCGTTCGCCGGTTGGGGAGTTTGTGCAGTCGAACGGGCACGGGCGGCGGCAGCCCGGCTTTGAGATCGTGTCCCGCCAGTCGAACTTGATTGTGGAATCGTCAAAAAAGGTGTCTAACCGGGAATTGCGCGAGCAGCTGATCGACGAAATCCGGCGTCAAGGGAAACCCTACGGCCTCTATTTCGAGGAAGTGTCGAGCGGTTACACGACCACCGGGCGGCAGGGGTTGCAGGCCTTCACCGTAGTGCCATTGGTGGTCTACCGTGTTTTTCCTGACCGGCGGCCCGATGAGCTGATACGCGGCGTGGATATCGTGGGCACTCCCCTTGCCAGCTTCCAAAAAATCCTGGCGACTTCCGATACAGCCGAGGTGTTCAACGGCTACTGCGGAGCCGAATCGGGCAGTATACCTGTCTCGGCCGTTTCTCCCTCTATCCTGGTCTCTGAGATAGAAACCCAAAAGAAGCAAAACTCTCAACAGAAGCAGCCGCTGCTGCCGCGTCCGGAGGGCGAGTGAAAAGTTTTCGTTCGACCGCCGCCGTCGCCGCGCTTTTGTGCGCCGCGAATTCACTGAGCGCCTTTGATACCGCGGCCGATATCCGCAAGGATGTTCAACTGCGCGCCATGATTGATGAACTGGCGCGCTCTAAGACCCTCCAGCTCAACAATCTGGACAAGCCGTATTTCATTGAATACACGACAGGAGACGCCGACCAGCTGTACATCTCCGCGAGTCTGGGCGGCATTACCTCTTCTAACCGGTTGCGGACACGTTCGCCCCGGCTCGATGTACGGGTCGGAGATTACAAGTTCGATAACACCAACTCGGTCTTTACCGGAACGCCCCGTTTTGGAGGCTTACCGATAGATGACGATTATTCGGCATTGCGCACCGCGTTGTGGATGACTACCGACACGCTTTATAAAGCTTCGGCCGATCAGATCACCCGCAAGCGCAATGCTCTGCGCGAGATCGCCGACCCTGACAAGACGCCGGATCTCGCTCCGGCGAAACCGGTACAGTTTCTGCAACCGCCGGGCGTGCTCAATATCGACGCTCAGCATTGGGAAGAATGGCTGCGCCGCGCGTCGGGCCGCTTTGCCTCTTTTCCCAGTGTGATCGACTCGAATGTACGGCTGCGGGCCATCACCTCCACGTACCGTTTGGTGAACAGCGAAGGCACTGTAGTCCGTGTTCCTCAAGAGCTGAGCGATATCAGCATTCGCGCCTCAGGCCTGGCGACGGATGGCAGCCGGGTGTGGAGTCATGCGTTCATTACGGCGTTGCGGCCTTCTCAGTTCCCCAGTGCCGAACAGCTTGACAAAATCGTGCAAGCGGTGGCTTCTGATACCGACGCTCTGACCAAAGCGCCCGTGATGACCGATTACAGCGGGCCCGTACTGTTTGAGCAGGAAGCTGCGGCCCAAATGATGGCGTCCATGCTAGCGGATGCCGTCCGTCTCCATCGCCGTCCGCTTGCTCCTCCCGGCAGCCGCAATAATGGCGAGGTGCTGGAAAGCGTCTGGGCCACGCGGATTGGCGCCAAAGTCGTCCCGGACTGGCTGACCATCTATGACAATCCGCTGCAGGAGCAGCTTCAGGGAGTGCCGCTGGCCGGCCACTACCAGATTGATGATGAAGGTGTTCCGGCCGAGCAAGTGATGCTGGTAGAGAAGGGAACCCTGAAAGGATTTCTCTCGAGCCGCGAACCGGTTCGGGAGTTTAACGCCTCGAACGGTCACGGGCGATTGCCGGAAGGATTCGGTGCGGAAGCGCCTGTGATCGGCAATCTTTTTGTGCAGGCCAGCCAGACCGTGTCTGAAAAACAAATGCGGGCCAAGCTGCTCGAAAAGGTGAAGGCGGCGGGTTTGAAGTATGGCATCGTCCTTCGCAGTCTCGACTTTCCGTCTACCGCCAGCATCAACGAACTGCAGAGCTTGGGACGGCAGCTTCAAAAGGGCGGTTTTGCCCGTACGCTCAACCCACCGCTGCTCGCCTACCGGCTGTACCTCGACGGCCACGAAGAACTCGTCCGGGGCATTCGTTTCAGGGAGTTCAGCGCAAAGGATCTGCGCGACGTTGCCTTGGCTTCTGACCGGCCCTACGTCCTCAACTACGTGAACAATGGCTCCAGTTTCAACTATGCGGAGGCTTCGTCCGACGCCACTACTTCGACCGTGATTTGCCCATCTTTGTTGTTTGACAGTATCGACCTCGCTCGCGCTGAAGACGAACCCGGCAAGCTTCCCGTAGTTCCGCCTCCCGCCCTAGTCGCGCAACAGTAGCGCCATGCGGATTTTAAGCAGAGCCATATTCAGGGAGGTCTTCGTCGGCGCGGCCTTGGGCACACTGCTGTTCGTCTTCGTGCTGTTCCTCCGCACTATCGAACGGCTTTCGGCGCTCCTGGTAAAGAGCTCGGCTCCCGCTCCTGTAGTGGCGAAGCTCCTGCTGTTTGCCCTGCCCTCTACTATTCCTTTCGCTTTACCTTTGGGCGTATTGGTGGGCATTCTGATCGGCCTCAGCCGGATGTCCGCCGATAACGAAATCATCGCCATGCGGGCTTCCGGCATCTCGAGCGCAAACGTTGCGCGGCCGGTGCTGCTCTTTTCTTTCTTCGCGATGGTGCTTACGGCGATGGCTTCGCTTTGGTTGACGCCGCTTTCGCTCCATCTCGAAACCAAGATGGCCAGGAATTTCGCCGCCGCGCAGCTTACCGGGAACATCGAATCGCGCATCTTCGACGAACAGTTTCCGGACACCGTGCTCTACGTAGGCGACGTGGAGTCATCCGGCGCGCAAGTGGTCTGGCGTCAGGTCTTCATCGCGGATGTGACCTCGGCTGAAAAGTTGGAGCAGCAGGGCAAAGACCGGGGAGCCGGTCCGCGCATCATCATTGCCCAGGAAGCTATCCCGCATCCTGACCCTATCAACAACCGCATCATCCTCGATATGCGCGACTTCCGGTCTACCGAGCGCGACAAAGAGGGCAAGGTGGTCACAACCGTAGCGCCGAGGCAAATACAGGTTCTTCAGGCCCAGAAGCAGGATGAGTTGCAGGTGAACCGGACAGTGCAGGAGATGGACACGGGTCCACTCTACAAACTTGTCTATCACCGCCACGACTTATCGCAAACGGAATACGTTAACGCTGCCATTGAATTTCACGAGCGTCTTGCGCTGCCGCTCGCGTGTGTTCTTCTCGCGATGGTGGGTATTCCACTTGGTGTTTCTTCCCGCAAGGGCGGCAAGTCGGCCGCCTTCATCTTTACCGTGCTGGTGGCATTTCTGTACTACCTCGCGCTAGCCTCATTGATCGGAGTGGCGAAAAAGGGTAGTCTTCCCGTCGCGGTTGCGGTCTGGACACCGGACGCGGTATTCGCCGTGGTCGGCGCCTTCCTGCTGACCCGGCTGGAGCACCCTGGCGACCGCGATCTTGTCGCGTGGTTCAAGAGCGTAACGCAGCCGGTCATAAAACGGTTGAGCCAGTTCGTGAACGCCCACCTGCCCTCCGCCCGGCGCAAACGCGGTCTGCAGGGCTCCTGGTTCCGTCCCATGCTCATCGACGGCTACGTACTGAACGCGTTCCTCTTCTACTTCTGCATTCTGTTGGTGGCTTTGGTTTCGCTGATCGAGGTGTTCACGTTCTTTGAGCTGCTGGGGGACATGATCAAGAACGACATCGGCATGCCGACCATGGTGAGCTATCTCTGGTACCTGGCGCCTAGCCTGATTTATCAGCTGACACCCATAGGAACGCTGGTCGCCTCGCTGATCTGCTTCGGCATCCTCACGAAATACAACGAAGTGACGGCCTTCAAGGCGGGCGGAGTGAGTGTCCACCGTTTGGCTGCGCCGGTCGTGGTAATGAGTCTGCTCATTAGCGTGCTGTTGTTCGCTTTCGATCACTACTACATCCCCGAAGCAAACCGGCGCCAGGAAATGCTGCGCGCCCAGATCAAAAATAAACCTGTGGCCACGTATCTGCGGGCGGACCGTCACTGGGTCTATGGGCAAGGCTCACGTATCTATAATTTCAATCTGAGCGACCCGAGGCGCGCCATCATGTCTAAGGTCAATGTATTCGAACTGGACCCGGCCACCTTCCACGTCACGCACCAAATTTCGGCCGAGCGCGCGCAATGGAGCGATACCTTGCACGCCTGGGTATTTGAGAACGGCATGAGCCACGAGACCGCTGGCGGCCGCGATAATTACAAACAGTTCTATAAGGCTTCGGCCACGTTTTCGCATTTGACCGAAACTCCTTCCTGGTTTGTGAAAGAAGAGAAGGAGTACAAGGAGATGAACTTCGAGGAGCTGGGAAACTACATCCGGGAGATGCAAGCGACGGGGCTGGAAACCACGCCGTTGCAAGTGCAGTATTACAAGAAGTTCTCCGTCCCGTTATTTGCTCTGATTATGGCTATCCTCAGCATTCCGTTCGCCTTCGTGGCCGGAAACCGCGGCGCCATGACAGGGGTCGGCATCAGTTTCGGAATCGCCATCGCTTATTGGACCGTCGGAACGCTCTTCGAGCAGGTCGGGGACCTCAACCAACTGCCAGCCGCAATGGCGGCCTGGTCTCCTGACGTGATCTTCATGCTGGCCGGACTCTACTTTATGGCCCGCATGAAAACCTGAGCCTTCGCATGATTCCTTTGCGCGAATACACAGGCGTCGCACACCGTATTGGCAGATAGGGCAACTGCGCGGCTTGGATGCTCTTCCAGACCATGGATTTTATGTTTCCGTTTTCCCGCTTCCGATCAGGAGCGCGTCCGCGCGGCGCCAGCGCGTGTCGTTGCTTTTCTCATGACAATCTATCCAAGACCTCTACAGAAAACTTCGATAAAGGTGGCCAGGGCTGAAGACTACGCACGTCTCAAATCGCCTGACGTGCGTCGAGCTCTAAGAAACCCTCAAGCATGGCGTTGATTTGAACAGGCACTTCAAGTGGCGAAAAGTGTCCAGACCCAAATGTCTGAGGGGTCAGCAATTGCGGACACACTTTGCGGAAATCTTCGAGTCTTGTCATGGGAATGGCAGCCCTGATATAGGCAAGTGGTCCGCGGCACTGTCTTGCAATCGGTGTGGCATCATATTCAGTCACATGGTGCCTGAACGCAGATGCTGAGACATGCTGTTGCGTCTTTTTCATCTGCACCGAGACCTGTGCTTTTCGCTCAGGGTTGTCGATAGGATGGCACAGCACTGAGCAGGCTTGCTCCATCGCCTCAAAATATCGTGGCCCCTGTAAGGCCTCAGCAAGTGGTCGAACTCCTTCCAGTAAGAGTGGAGGAGGAATCAGGAAGGAATCGATCAACACCATACCGTCAATGAGGTCGGGCCGTCGGGCAGCGAGCTCCATTGCCGCCCATGCTAAAGCTCACTACAATCGGTTTCTTTACTTCCAGTTGCTCACATAGCCAAGCCATGTCGTCAGCGAACCCGGCCATCGTGTACTCCTGATCGGGTGCATCGCTCTCCCCATGTCCACGAAGATCGACGGCAATGACACGGTGTGAAGCGCTAAAATGCTGTATCTGCGGCAGCAAGAAGGTATGATTCCCCGACCAGCCATGTATGAAAAGAATTGTTTGCGGGCCTGAGCCGAACTCTTTGAAAGCGAGGCTTACTCCCCCACGTTTCACCTTTTGCATAAGTCACCTATTAGAACCAACTGCTTCTTTTCGTTAGACATTAGGCCTTTTCCTTTTTGTGAACTTTGCTCCGCATACGCGGGGGCTTCCGAGGGTCCTTGGTAAGGTCCGCTTTCAGTAATCTTCCCACTCGGGCCTTAACAGATTGGTAATCAATAAGCCGGAGGGAGCGGTTACGACGTTGTCGCGGCGTGCCGGGTGCCGAGCTTCTGCCCCAGAACCCGCTAAAGGAAGAAGTTGGTTATAGTGGTGTGGAACGCAAAGGCTAAAAGCCTGATGTTCAACAACTTGGATTGGTGCGCCCGGCATGATTCGAACATGCGACCCTCTGGTTCGTAGCCAGATACTCTATCCAGCTGAGCTACGGGCGCAACAGACCACAGTATAACAGGGGCCGTGAGCTGCTGATTCAACACGGTGGCGGCGCTCCGGGCGGTCAGTTTTTGGTCGAGAGCGCGGCCGGAAGCGCCGGCGCCTGAGGCCCTAGTCTCTCTATCAGTCGCAGCAAGTCGAGGGCATGAATCGGCTTGGAAATATAAGCGTCCATTCCAGCCGCGAGACACCGCTCTTTGTCCCCTATCATGGCGTGCGCCGTGACAGCAATAATGGGGATGTGCCTGTTGTTCCCTTTCTCCTCTTCACGTATCGCCCTGGTTGCCTCAAAGCCGTCCATCTCCGGCATTTGGATGTCCATTAAGATCAGGTCGAACGCTTGGTCTTGAAGCGCCGTGAGCACTTCTCTGCCATTGTTGGCAATGAACACGTCGTGACCGCCTTTTTTCAGTATTCCCGCCGCTAGGCGCTGGTTAACGCGGTTATCTTCGGCAACCAGAACGCGGGACCGCGAAGCCTCCGGCGCTACCGGCAGGAGGATTCGGGCGATCCCCGCTTCGCCTTCGATAGCGCTCTCACCTCCGACCTGATTTATAAGCGCTGTAGCGATAGCGGTATGAAGTTCAGCGCGGCGAACTGGCTTCATGAGGTACGCTGAAACCCCCAGATTCTCGGAGCGCGCTACATCGCCTTGCCGTTCTCCCGACGTGAGCATCAGGATAGCGATATTGGTAAGCTCCGGTGTTTGTTTGATTCGCTCGACGAGATCAAAGCCATCCAGCTCCGGCATGTGGACGTCCGTCACCATCAGGGTGAAGGGCTGTCCCCCTCGATACGCGCGCCGTAAATGAGTAAGAGCCTCTTGCGCGCTCGCCGCCGCTGTCGTTTTCATCCGCCACCCACAAAGCATTTCCATCAGCACCCGCCGGTTAGTGGAATTGTCATCCACTATTAAGGCGGGTATCCCGGACAAGCACACTTCTTCCATTGGCCTTTGCGCTGCTTTGCTGGCAAGACCCAGGCAGATTGTAAAGTGGAAGCGGCTCCCTTTTCCTGGCTCGCTCTCCACCCAGATCTTTCCCCCCATGGCCTTCGCTAAACGTGACGAAATGGTCAACCCCAAGCCCGTTCCTCCGAATTTTCGGGTCGTGGAACTGTCGGCCTGAGAAAACGCCTCAAAGATCAGGTGCTGATTTTCGGGAGCAATGCCGATGCCGGTGTCGTGAACGATGAAGTGCACGCGCCACTTCTCGCCATCCTGAGGTTCTAATCCAACTTCCAACTCCACTTCGCCATGCTCGGTGAACTTGATGGCATTCCCCACCAGGTTCACGATGATCTGGCGCATCCGCGAGGCATCGCCAACCACCCAGCGAGGGACCTCGGGCTTGACGTCGCAGACCAGCTCCAGACCCTTCTCGTGAGCTCGAAACGCCAGGATCTTCATCGTTTCTTCAATAGACTCGTGCAACTGGAAGCATATTAGATCCAGGTTAAGTTTTCCGGCGTCGATTTTAGAGAAGTCCAAAATGTCGTTGATGACCGTTAAGAGCGACTCCGCGGATATCTGTACCGTTGTCAGGTAGTCCCGCTGTTCAAGAGTGAGTGCGGTCTCCAGCACCAATTCGGTCATGCCGATCACGCCGTTCATCGGCGTGCGGATTTCGTGGCTCATCGACGCCAGGAACTCGCTCTTCGCCTTGCTGGCATTTTCGGCGGCCTCTTGAGCGCGCTTGCGGTCTGTGACGTCCGTCATCACTCCAACAAGCTCTTTGCCCTGTCCATCTCCTTCGACCAGACAAACCGACGTGCTTAGCCAAACGACGCTTCCGGCGGCAGTGATCATTCTGTGCTCGAAATGTTGAGGTCCGTGACCCTCCGCGGCGGCGGTACAGAACGATTCTGTTAGCTCCCGATCCTCCGGATGTACATTGTGTAAAAGAAAATCCCCATTGGCCAGCCATTGTGCTATCGGGTAGCCCAGCAGCGTTTCTGCTTCTCTATTGACAAAGTTGAATTGGTGCGAATCCGCGCTCCGCCGCCACAGAATGACCTGGACCGACTCCACGATTTGCCGGTAGCGCTCTTCACTCAGTCTCAACTCAAACGATTGCGCCGAGAATCGCCGGTCAATCAGAGAGGTCACTATCGTCAAGGTAAGAATGAGCAGCGTGAACAGAATGATGCCCGCTATGCCGACGTCAGTGATCGCCATCGAATGAGTTAGGTCCGGGGCTGAATCCATCCGCGTATACGTAACCGCGGCCATACCGGTGTAATGCATGAGGGGAATAGCCGCTCCCATCAAGATTGCGGTTGCGATTTTGCGCCATCCCGAGACAGCGCTGTCTTGCCGCAGGCGAAAGGTCAGCCAGAGCGCAACCACGGAAATGAGGACCGCCAAAACGACCGATAGTATTACCAGTCCAGGAGAATAATGACACATGCCAGGCAGCCGCATCGCTTCCATCCCGATGTAGTGCATGGCCGCGATTCCGGCCCCCATGAACAATCCGCCAATGCCGTTCCGGACCGGTCCCATCTCATCCCGGCTTACGACGAACAGGGCTACGCCGGATGCGAGCATGGCCGCCAGCAGGGATACCAGAACCGTGGGCCAATCGTAAAAAACCGCTACCGGAAGGCTGTAGGCAAGCATTCCGACATAATGCATCGACCAGATGCCTAGACCCATGGCCGCGGCGCCGCCAGTGAGCCAGATAAGTCGAACGCCGCCTTTGGCAGCCGTTACGCGTCCGCCCAGGTCGAGCGCCGCATAAGAGGCCACCACCGCTATCATTACTGATAGCGCGACAAGCCCGGAATCGTAGGTAGCGGCCAAGGCTCCCGCGGGATCGCTAAGCATCACGCTGGCTCTCGGTACAGATCAGGTTGGCTCGTCGCCATCACCCACTTATCGGCAGGAATACTTGGCTTGTTTAGTTCCCCTGTGGTCCCGGAAGTCGATCGGTCTGAACTAGCGGCTGCGGGGGGCAGCGCCCGGCGGGGTTTGTCCACCCGTTGGAGCACTGCGGCCCGGTCCGCCTGGGCCCGCTGGACCCGGCGGCTGACTCAGGAACGTCGTAATATCCTTCGCGGCTTTGGTCTCGATGCCGGGCTTTTGCAGGAAGCCGAGATCGCGGAACCAGTCAATATAGCGAATCTGCCAGGTGCCGAACGGCGTGTCGTTGCGGTCCGTCAAACCGCCGCTCATGCGGCTGCCATCGGGCAGGGCGTCGCCCGGATGGCGGCCATTCCCGTAAATATGCATCTCGACGTTCGGTACGCTCAGGTCCAGCATGGCGTTAAAGTATTCCATCGCCCACACGGCATGCACCCGGTCTCCCGAGCCGCCACACGCGATAAATGCGGGAGGAACGTTGCGCGGAATTGGCGGAGCCGCACGGTTGCGGGCGAACGGCGAGGGGCCCGGATAGATGATGCCCGCAAAGTCGGGACGCGAGCTGATTCCCGCCAGGGGATCTCCCGGGCTGGCGTTCTTTTTATCGAAATCGTCATACAGCACTGCCGCCGCCGCAGTCAGCTCCGCGCCTGCCGAAAAGCCCATCATGCCAATCTTGTTGGGATCGATGTTCCATTCTTTGGCATACGCGCGCACCAGCCGGATGGATTGGAGCGCATCGTACACCTCATCTGTCTGCGGATTGTAACCATCGCTGCGGAGGCGGCTTCGCAGGATGATCGTATTGACGCCGTAGTTGCCGAAAAAGGGAACGAAATCCGCGCCCTCGCCGCCCACATTCAAAGTCCTGTGCCCTCCCCCGGCCACCAGTATGATTGCCGTGCCTGTATTGATGCTGCGATCGACCGTGTGCACTTCGATCGAAGGATTGTGGATGTTTACAATGCTGTTGATCCGCCCGGGCACGGATTGATTCATGTTGTAGTGCTCGGGTTCGCGCACCCGGGCCGCGTTCAGAAAAGACGAACCCGGCGGATAAAGAGGCAAGATTACGCCTCCTTGCAGAATGGGCTGGGGCGCATACGGACCGTCAGTTGCCGGCCCCGGCGCCGGCGCGCCGATAGGGGCAGGCAGCGGAGCCAGTGTGGCGCGGGAAGCGGCGGGTTGCGGATTATTCTGAGCATTGGCGGCGGCCACCGCCAGCACCGACAAGAGCAGCGTTGCAGTTTTCATCAGATAGTTTTTCAAGGACTATATCACTGACGGCGGAAATGCCCGTCACTTCAGTGAGACCGGCGCACCCGCGAACCTACACGCTGGCAACCATTGCGCTGCTTTACGCGCGTTTTGCTTTTGCGATTGGTAAACTCGGCGGGAGCAATTAGAAAGTTAGAAAGCGGATCAAACCGCGCCGGCGTCCTCGCCTTTACTTTAGTAGGAAGAGGACCGGAAGCCGCTGTGTTCACAGGCCCGGCGGAACAGGTAAAAGGAGAATCGCATGAGGAAAGTGATTTTGACGGCCCTGGCAGCCTGCACGCTGTTTGGAGCCTCCACTGCCTTCGCTCAAGTAAAAATGACGAAGGAGCAGATGATGTTTTACACGTCGGACTGGAAGGGCGATCGCTTCCCCGACGGCCGGCCAAAGATCCCCGATAATCTGATCAAGCGTGCTTTGGACGTGTCGATCGAAGATGTGTGGGACTATCTGCGCGGTCAAGGCTACCGGAGCCAGTTTGAAGCCGGATGGCAAGCCCTCCACATCGAAAAGCCTTTCGCGGGCCGCGCCCTGACCGCACAGTATATGCCGCTTCGGCCCGATATGGCAAAAGCCATTGCAGCCGAAGGGAAAGCGGAGGGCCGCGTGAGCGGGAACAACAGCTGGCCCATCAATGAACTACAACTCGGCGATGTTTATGTTGCTGACGGCTTTGGAAAAATCATTGAAGGCACTTTAATTGGCTCCAACCTGGGGAACGGCATCGCCGCCCACACCCATACCGGTTTCATATTCGATGCCGGCATCAGAGATCAGGAAGAGAACCGGGAGATCCCCAACTTCAACGGGTTTTACCGTGGCTACGATCCCTCCGCGTGGGCGCAAATGACGTTGACGGCGATCAACTCCCCCATCCGCATCGGACGGGCGGTGGTGCTGCCGGGAGATCTGGTTCTTGCGAAAACCGACGGAGTTCTCTTCGTCCCCGCCATCCTGGCCGAAGCGGCGATCAGCTCCGCTGAATTCACCAATCTGAAAGATACATTCAACTTTGAATTGAACCGGGAAGGAAAGAACGGCGCCGAGTTCGAAGGCGGCTGGACTCCGGCAAAATATTCGGCGATGGCGAAATGGATCGACGCGCATCCGGACAAGCTGAAGATGCCGCGGCCCGAATTTGATGCCCTGGTGGCTGAATCGAGCAAGCCGCGCCCCGGACGGCGCGGGGAGCCCTAGAAATGCTCAGGCTCCCGGCTTTGTTTCGTGAGCCAAAGCCGCGCGGCGGTCATGTCGTCCTGCCCGATCTCGTGACCGCCGTCATGCCAGTGCAGTAATACCGTGGCGCCTGCCTCCTCCAGGATCGCGGCGAGTTTACGCGGTTGATCGGGCCGGGCAATCGGGTCGCGCTTCCCCGCGGCGAGCAGGACGCGCGTCCCGTGCAGCGATGGCTTCTCCTCCGGTACAATCGGCGCCATAGCGCGGAACAGCACTCCGCCGGAGAGCAAGCCGGGATGCAGCATCATCAGGCTTGCCGCGATATTGGCGCCGTTCGAATAGCCCACGGCAACAATCTCCCCGCCGAACTGGTATTCGCGTTGGGCTGCCTCGATAAACGCCGCCAGTTCGTGAGTACGCTGTTTCAGATCCTCTATATCGAAAACCCCTTCCGCAAAACGGCGGAAAAATCGCGGCATGCCGTGTTCCAGGACTTTGCCGCGCACGCTGAGCAGCGCCGCGCCGGGGAGCAGGCCCTGACCGAGCGGGATCAGGTCCTCCTCATTCCCGCCCGTTCCATGCAGCAGCAGCAGCGTAATCGGGCTTCCGGACTCGGCAGCCGGAATAAAGCGATGTATAAAACTTGCGTCGGGGCTCATTAGAGAGAGGATGCCACGGCAGGTAAATGGAGCGGAGGCAGAACGGCCTCAAGCCGCGCGCGCGAAGGTTCCAGCCAGGGCGGCAGCACTAATTTCAATCCCAACTCTTCCAAGGCTTCGTCCACGGCAAAACCGGGCGGGTCCGTGGCGATTTCAAAAAGGATATTGCCCGGCTCCCGGAAATAGATGGAATGGAAATATTTCCTGTCCATGACGGGCGATGCGTTGTAGCCAAGCCGTGTAAGCTCATCCAGCCACTCGAGCTGTTGCGCGTCGTCCCGCGTTCGCCATGCGATGTGGTGAACCGTGCCCACCAACACACTTCCATGCCGCTCTTCGGGAGCGCAGACGACATCCACCAGTGCGCCTGGGCCGCCGGCCGCAACCCTATAACGGAACCGGTTGCCGTCCTGTTGCACCAGCTCGAATCCCAGAACGTCGGTCAGCAGTGCGGCCGTCTTCTGGTAGCCTTCTTCGGTTAGCGTGGCGCTGTGAAATCCGTGAATCGCGTATGCCCGCGGAACCGGTCCGGCTTGATACGCTCTCTCGGCGCTCACGCTGGCCGAGGCGACCAGTTCAATAGCCATTCCATCAGGGTCCGAAAACGAAATCACCTCTTCCCCGAAGCGCTCGAACGGGCCGCGGAAGGAAATCCTACGTTCGGTCAGGCGGCTCGTCCAATAGCCGGTGGCGCCGGCCGGGATCGCAAATGCCGTATGCGTCACCTGCCCGGTCCCGTGCCGCCCTTTCGGTGCGTTAGGCCACGGAAAGAACGTCAGGATGGTGCCCGGGTGCCCCACGCCGTCTCCGTAGTAAAGGTGATACGTCCCCGGATCATCGAAGTTGACGGTCAGTTTGACCAGGTGCAGGCCAAGCAGCCGTGCATAGAAATCTATGTTGGCTTGCGGATCGCCCGCGATGGCCGTGATGTGGTGTATGCCAAGAATCTCTTTGCTCATGATTGATAATGACTTGCTCCTACGATGCAACGAAAAAAGATTCGACGCAACGATGGTGGCATGGGCAACCGTTGACGAAGAGCTTCGTCTGTGTTGCAGAGGGACGGGCAGCTTGGCATCTGCCCGTCCCTCTGTTTTACGCCTTCTTGAGTTGATTGGCGATCGGCAGCTTGCGAATGCGCTTGTCAGTCGCCGCAAAAATGGCATTGGCCACCGCCGGTGCGATAGGCGGTACGCCCGGCTCGCCCACGCCAGTCGGTTTTTCGGTCGAGGGAACGATGTGCACTTCCACCGCGGGCATCTCATTCATGCGCAGCACTTGGTATTGGTGAAAGTTGGATTGCTCGATCATACCTTCTTTGAGTGTGATTGCGCCATGCAAAGCGGCGGCTAAGCCGAATCCGATTCCGCCCTCCATCTGGGCCTTGATGATGTCGGGATTTATGGCGATCCCGCAATCGACCGCACAGACCACTCGGTCCACTTTGAAACTGCCGTCCGGTTTCACGGTGACCTCTGCAACTTGAGCAACGTAGGAATTAAAAGACTCGTGCACGGCTATGCCGCGTCCTCGCTTCTCGCCGCCCACGCCCTGCTTGAGCGGCTGGCTCCAACCGGCTTTGTCGGCCGCCAGTTCCAGCACAGCTTTGTGGCGCGGATACTTGGACAAAAGCGCCCGCCTAAACTCGAAAGGGTCTTTGCCGGCCGCGATGGCTGCTTCGTCAATGAGGCTCTCGGTTGAGAACGCCGTGTGCGAGTGACCTACTGACCGCCACCACTGTATGGGCACACCCACATTTTCCGGCGAATGCAACTCGACCTGGAGGTTAGGGATATCGTACGGCAAGTCCGACGCGCCCTCTACCGATGTGGCGTCCACGCCGTTCTTTATCAGGAAAGCCTCGAACGTGGTGCCCTTTCCGATCGACTGGCCGACGATGCGCTGATGCCACCCGACCAGGCGGCCGCTGCCGTCCAGCGCCAGACGGGCACGGTGAAAATTCAGCGGGCGGTAGTGGCCGCCGCGCGTATCTTCCTCGCGTGTCCACACCATTTTGATCGGAACGTTGACACCTTTGTCGCGGGCAGCCTTGGCGATGGAGACGGCCTCGAGTACGTAGTCCGAAAACGGATTGGCGCGGCGTCCGAAGCTTCCGCCCGCGTAAAGCTGAGTGATCGACACTTGCGTTGCCGGAAGTCCCAGCAACTGCGCGACTAGGGCTTGATCGCCGGTTTGCCATTGCTCCCCGTTCCAGATCTCGCAGCGGTCCGCCGAAAGCTTGACCAGGCAATTGAGCGGCTCCATCGCGGCATGTGCAAGATACGGAAACTCGTAGTCAGCCTCGATCAATTTCGCGGGATTGGCAAACGCGGCGGCGATATCACCGTCCTTACGTGCCAGCAGCCCCTCTTTCTTGGCGGCTTCTCTATATTGGGCCAATACTTCCTCGCTGCCGAGCGTAAAAGCCTTGCTCTCGTCCCATTGCACGGCAAGCGCGTCACGGCCCTGGCGAGCCGCCCAGGTGTTCTTTGCCAGCACCGCTACCCCGGCGAATGCATGCGGATTAGCGGCATCGAACTGTACCACCTCCACCACGCCAGGCACTGCCTTCGCCTTGGCTGCATCAAAGCTTTTCACCGTGGCGCCGAAGCGGAGCGGATGCGCGACAACCGCGACCAGCATGCCGGGCAATTTGAAATCCTGCGTAAAGATCGCCGACCCATCCGTCTTGGCCGGGCCATCCTTGCGCGCCAGGTGCGGCTTGCCGATCAGTTCGAAGTTCTTCGCGTCCTTCAGTTGCACCTTCTGCGGCACGGGTTGCTTGGCAGCAGCCTCCGCAAGCTGGCCGAACGTCGCAGAGCGGCCGCCGGCCTTCACTACACCCTTGCTCACGGTGATTCTGTCGGCGGGAACGCTCCAAAGGGAAGCTGCCGCCGACACCAGCATCACCCTCGCGGCGGCTCCGGCTTGGCGCATTTGTTCGTACGAAGATGCCATGGCCGTACTGCCACCGGTCGCTTGGACCCCGAAGAGTAGATTTGCGTAGCTCTTCGCGTCCGCCGGCGCCCCTTCTACCACAACCTTGTCCCAATCCGCGCCGAGTTCTTCAGCGACCAAAGTGGCCAGGCCGGTATAGCTGCCTTGTCCCATTTCCACGTGCTTGGCGATGACCGTGACCGTGTCATCGGAGCCGATGCGCAGAAACGCGTTGGGAGTAAAGACAGCCGGTGCGGCGGAAGCATTCTCACTGAAGACGGGAGCCAGATAGAAGCCCAGCGCCAACCCGCCCGCGCCTCGCAAAAAGTGCCGGCGGCTGACGTTGACCACCCGCTGCTCCGCGCTTTCCATCTCATCGATACGATTCGCAAGTGCCATGATGATCCTCTTATGCAAGCATGTCGGCGGCTTCATGAATGGCCGCGCGGATCCGCACGTAAGTCGCGCATCGGCAGATGTTGCCGCTCATCGCCGCGTCAATATCGGTGTCGCTCGGTTTCTTGTTAGTAGTCAACAGAGCGGCCGCCGACATGATCTGTCCCGATTGGCAGTAACCGCACTGAACCACTTCCATCTTGCGCCACGCCGCTTGCACCGTTTTGCCGACGCTGTCCGCTCCCAGGCCCTCGATTGTCAGGAGCTTCTTGCCCACCGCCGCGGAGACCGGTGTCACACACGAGCGGATCGGCTTTCCATCGAGATGCACCGTGCAAGCGCCGCACAACGACATGCCGCAGCCATATTTTGTGCCGGTAAGGTTGGCGACATCGCGTAGCGCCCACAGCAGCGGCATATTCGGAAGAACGTCAAGTTCCTCCGATTTGCCATTAATATTCAAAGTAACCATGGAATCTCCTGGGAGGCCCTTCTGAAGGGAACTCTTCTTCGATGCTTCCCATAGCCGCAGGGTGCAGCGAAGTTGTGGGCACGGGCGTGTCGATGGCGCACAACAGCGCCAGATTGGGAAGGCCTTATCCGCTGGTTTGTAAAATACACGAGCGCCCATCCAAACTTGATCGCAGGGGCATCGCTACGCGACTGAGATCGCACAGCGCGCGTTTCCAGACCAGTCCGTACGGCACCGGTCTCTACCTCTTGCGTGTTGATGGCGGGAAGCCGTTCAGTAAACCAGTAGCAGTCCGCGTCACGGTGATTATCATGACAATGTGCGAGACCTCTTCATCGTTCCTCATCAAGTCCAAACGAATACAAATTTGAATCGAGAGTCGTTATAAATACCCGCCCATTCGAAATCGCGATCCCACTGAAGTGCGAGATCGCCGGCATCGCTTCGCCACTGTTATACAACTCTTTACCCGTCTCCGCATCGAATGCATGAAGCACCGCATGCCCCGGCGAAGTCTTGATACGTTGCCCGGAATTCATCAAGTGGCCTTCAGTATCAGCCTGTAACGCATCTTCACCACTAGACACTGAGTAAACAACTCCATTTGCCACAATGGGCGGTTCGGGCAAGCCCATATTCGGCGACAGCCATGCGGGAGTCAAAATGGGCTTGCCATCCTTCTCTTCCACCTTGAAGGCCAGTAGCGCGCCTGTGTTTACCGCGCCGTTGGTCAAGGCAAACGGCGGCGCTTTTGCGCTAACGGGACCCCAAGCAGGAACGTAGATCCAGCGTGTGCCGCCCGGGTCTTCCCAACTTGCCGGAGCGCCCCAGAAACCTCGCCCGGCCGAAAAAAGATCCTCATTGGAATAGATGGGGCTGCGATAGAGAGGCTCGGAATGGTTTGCGCCTCCCAGTGACTTCGCATCCAACAGCATAAGGCGCCCCTCCTTGCCGCCACCCGCAACCAAGTCCCGCTGTTTGTAGCGGAAGAAGACAGGACTAAAGCAGCCCAGGTCGAGATCCTTGCGATTCAACCAGACCCAATTTGAAGGAGTGTAGTAATCGATCGGCTTCAAATCTTTGGGTGCAAGCGACAAAAATGTGTCGCCGTATTTTCCTTGACTCGGATCATTTGGACCGTCACCAGTCTCGGCGTAGACGTTCCCGTCTGTTCCCACTGTTACACCGGCCCTTCCCCAGACACCCGCCCCAGCCACTCCGGTCTGAAAGAAAGTAACAGGCCGGTCCGGTTTATTCAAATCCATGGCATATACGCCGGACTTTGCGCCATTGCAACCCTGTGACGTAGATGTATACAGAATGCCGTTCACCAGATTCAAACTCCAGTTCTTAGAGAACTCCGGGACGAACGGAACGGGCGGCTTGCGGTCTTCTCCATTTACGATGTTGAGCGAATGGAGTTTTCCGTCGCTCGCTATCGCGTGCACGGTACGGTCCCGCGTAGTGGCGCCGCCGCCGAGTTGGATAACCGGCGTGGCATTTAATGAATTCGGGCATAGCCACCGCGATTGCTGTTTTGGCTGACCTTCCGCGGTGAACTGCTTATGCCAGAGCACTTTCCCGGTGTCGATATCCACGGCGTCCAGAGTATCGGAAGCCCCAGCGACTACAACGATATCTTTGTGTCCCTGAGCGGTGAGAACGTTCTCGGCTACCACAGGCGCCGTGAGTCCATTCATCTCTTTCAGCACCGTATCGATATGCGCTGTCCAGATCACCTTTAGCGATTTGACATTGTCCTTGTTCAGAACTGTCTCCTCGCGCGCCCAGCTGTCGTGTTGAGGATTTCCGCCGAACATCAGCCACTGTTCCGCAAATAAGAGTGAAGCGGAGGTACAGGCCACGAGAATTAACAGTGTCAGGAATTGAGTGGAGCGTTTCATAGATCAGGGAAGTTTCTTTAGCTTCAAGTTGCGAAATTCGACGCGCATTTCGGGGCCGGCGTGGAGTTGAAGTGCAATGATGCCCTTGGAGGAAGCCTTGTCGTGTGTATCGATCGTGACCACGCCGTTAAAAGTCAGCCGGATGTGGTCGCCATCGGCACGAATTTCGTAAGAGTTCCAATCGCCATGGTGAACCAGCGACTTGCCGGTGCGCCAACCTTCGTCCGGGGACTTCATCGCGTTGCGGCCACGCAGACGTTCTTCATACAAATTGCCCCACGCAGATTTTTCCTCGCCTACTTCGGAAGCGTCCGCCTGGTAACCGCGCACCATCCAGCCTTCTCCGGGCAATTGCTCGCTGCGGAATTGAACGCCGCTGTTGTGATTGCGAAGCTTGATGTCGCCCTTCAGTATGAAGTTTGAAAACGTCCCATCGTGGATCAGAAAAGTGTTGACCTTGAATGGGTGGCTGTCGCTCGATCCTACAATGACGCCATCCTGGACATGCCAGCGCACGGGATCGCCCAGCCAGCCATCCAGGTCCTTTCCGTTGAAGAGCAGGACAAAGCCCTCCTTCTTCTCCCGCGGTGTCAACCGGTTCTGATCTGAGGGGCTAGGGCCGGCGTAGAGCGCCACCGCGGCGGCAATCAGCACCAGCGCTGAAGTTGCACACGAAATCCAAGTTCTGTTTGTTGTCTGCATCTCGATCTCGAAAAAGTCACTCCTCAGAAAATGTAGCGAGAGCTTTCACATTTTCGAGGTCCCGGAAGGTGGAGTCAGTGGGATGATATTCGGCGGTGATGAAGCCCGTGTATTGCAGGTCGTAAATTGCCCGGAAAACATTGCGGAAGTTGATCTCGCCCGTTCCCGGCTCGTGGCGGCCGGGAACATCGGCGAAATGATATTGGCCGACGTAAGAAAAGCTATCACGGATGCGCTCAATGATATTCCCTTGCATGACCTGAACATGATAGATGTCGAATAAAAGCTTCACGTTCGGACTGCCCACGCGACTGATCATCTCCACGCCTTCCTCCACGCGATTGAGGAAATATCCGGGGTGATCCACATTCGAATTGAGCAACTCGACAACGGCAACCATCCCGTTGGCTTCGAGTACCGGCACGGCTCGCTCAAGCGCGGTGACGCAGTTGTCCATCTGCACGGAACGGGACAGGCCGGTAATGGCATTTCCCGTGAGAACCTCCAGCCGGTCGCAATTCACCTGATGTGCGGCGTCGACACATAGGTGGAGCTCGTGGAGGAATCCGGCGTGATCTTCGGGCGCTACCAGGCTGCACCCCGGAGCGTTTACGTCAGGCTTCTTGTTTACCACCAGGACGCCAGCGCCCAGGCCAAGGTCCGAAAGCCCGGTGCGATATTCGGCAAACTCCGCGGGATTGCGCCAGTCGAAGTTGTCGCAGGTATCGAAGCCAATTTCGGCAATTCGCTCCAGGCTTTCGCGAATGGGCGTATTTCCAAAATTGCGCGCCGCCACCGAGAGCCTCAGCCGGTGGTGCCGCCGCTCAAGGCTCGGAGCGATCGTCGTCTCATCTTGTCTGAAAAGTTCTTGCATTAATGCTCCTAAAGGGCACCGGAACAATACCGAGTCCCGGGCCGTCAATTTGTGCCGTGTGTAAGCGTCCGTCAACGATTCGAAAAATGCCGGGGAATCTCGCGCCCCAGGGGGCATTTGCCGCGGGAACATACTGGCGCGCATTGCTCTCCACGGCGGTGATGGGCGGAATGTGCGCAGCCAAGCCGGCTGAGTGTAGTAGAGAAGCGCCGGGGCAAGTGAGGTCCTGCATGCATACAAACATCCCGAGCTTCTGGGCCGCAGCTGCCAGGAGCAATGCGTTGCTCTGTCCTTTACAGGCTTTTAATGCCACGCCCGAGTACCCTAATTCCCGCGCTCGCAATAAGCTGGCGTAGCCGACGAGGGATTCATCGATCACAATCGGCTTGAGCAGCGCCGCCTTGTGCATATCGGGAGTGCCCGGTGCTTCGAGGTCTCTCTGGGTCGGCTGTTCAAGATATTGAATTTTCCCGAACGCTTCGGGCGTGGTTTCGCGTATGCTCGACAGGCATTCCAGCACATAATCCACGCTCCGGCAGCGTTCGTTGAAATCGAGTGAATAGCGCCAGTTCTCATGCAGAGAGAGTGCGGACAGCACATTGTGGACGGAAACAACGCGGTCTATGTCCCAGCGGATGTTGCCGCCGTCCAGCTTGATCTTGATGTGGTTGACCCGTTCGCGGCGGACCCACTCCTCCAGCGTCTCCGGCACGCCGTCATTCAGGCGAGAGCTCAAATCGCCGGCTGTTAGAGCGTCGAGCGCGCCGACCAGATGATAGAGCGCAAGAGACGGCGCCGGCCGGCGCGAGATGTATCGATCAAGGAACTCACCACGGAACCCTTCGTCGAGATAGCAGCCGAGGTCATGGCTCATGTGATCCGCGCCATATGTCTCATACGAACTGCGCCCCAGCGCTTTGCCATAGGCGTCGTGAATGGCGGCGTCAAACGCGCTGGCGACGACAAGTGTGCAAAGTTGTGGAATCGGCTCTGCCAGGGTCCTCGAAGCAGCAGCCGCAAAATAGAGCGGCTCAAGCTGATGGTTGATTTCGACCGGGTGTCCTTTAGCGTGCGACTTCCGGGTGATTTCGCCGATGTCCGCAGCCAACTCACGCATAGCCGACAGGGTCTGATCGAAGGTGAGGCGTACTGAAGGGAAAGACCAGACGTTGCCTAATGGCATCGACCCGAATCCGAGCGAGGCCTCCCCATCGAATTCCGCCGTGACATCGACATTCAGCAGGGTCACGCGATCGACGACGGTCCCGCGGAACTTCATGGGGGCGCGGTAGGCGAAGTCTTCGAAGGAGACCTGAACTTCTTTGATTTGAAATGATTGCATGTCGCGGACCGCCTTAGAACTGATAGCGCAGGACGAATTCCGCGATGCGGGGGTCAGCGGCCGCGGTCACCTGCCCATAAGTGGCTGAACCATAGGTCGTCGACACAGTTGTGAAGTTGGTGTGATTGAGAACGTTGAAGAGCTCAGCGCGAAACTCCACCTTCTGGTTCTCAGTGAGCTTGAAGGTCTTGTAAAGCGTGAAGTCGAAATTGATCAGGCCGGGACCACGAATGCTGCCGGTCCCCGCATTGCCGAAATAGCCCGGCGCGGGAGCCGTAAAGGCCTGGGTGTTGAACCATTGACTCGCGTTTTGAGGCCCACCGATTGCGGCGCCCGTAAGGTCAGGCCTGGCGCCTAATCCCTGTTGGGGAACGCTAAGTGCCGGCGTAAGGGAATAGCCATCACGGGCGGTGGCGATGGTGGAAACTTGCCATCCGCCCAGAGCGGCGCCCTTCCAGCCGCGGGCCGTGCGCAGCCACGGAATGCTGTAGATCGCGCTCGCCGTGAAAACCTGAGGGACGTTTGTGGCCGTACTTCCGTAATACTGCCCCGGATTGTAGATGTTGACGGCGGACGCATTGGACAAACCGTGCGACCAGGTATAGGCGAGTTGGAGAAATAAATTTTTGCCCATCGGATGTCTGGCGCTGGCCTCGAGGGCTGTCCAGTTTGAATTGACAATCGTGTTGAGGGTGTTGATGGGCCCATATCCGTAGTACGGGCTGTAAATATACTGGAATACGCTGCCGCCGTTGATCACCGGATTGAAATTGTACTGGCCGAAAGGCAGCGGCTGGTTGGTGTTCCAACTGGCGAGCAGATGACGCCCCAAAGTGCCGGCTCCCGCCACACTTACAATCCAATTACCCAGGAACTCATGTTCCAGGCTTAAGCTGTAGCTTTGTACCTGCGTGGCCTGGATGTTGAGATCCGCATTGGAGATAGTGGGCGCGCTTATTTTAGTGGAACCGGTCCCGCCGGGACTCGGGAACGCCGGGTTCACCAGATTTACCGACTGGATGATGGGCGGGTTGACAGCGCAGTTATAAGAACAATCCTGACCGGTGAAGATGCGCGTGTAAGTCACGCCGTAGCCGCCGCGCAGCGATGTCTTTCCGTTTCCGAAAAGATCCCACGCGAATCCAGCCATCGGAGCGAAGTACCACTGATGGCTGGTGGACCAATTATTCGGCACGCCGTTCACACCGTTGATGACCATTCCGTTGGCTGGATCGTAGGTTGGCGTCGCCGTCAAGGTGCCATTGTTGTTCACGATGGGTGCATTGGCGCGGTTGTATTTAGTAGGGTCGAAAATTGCTTCAAAGCCGGTTTGCGGGTGCGGCAACGGCATGAAGCTGATCCGGCTTCCCACGGTTACGGTCAGCCGTTTTGTGAGCTGGATGCGGTCCTCCACATACGGCGACACCATGGTGGCGTGAATATAGGGCCGGATGGTGGTGCTGATCTGGGTGAAGGTTGCCGCGTCACCCAACAGGAAGTCTGCCATTGCATTCCCGGTAAAGGTGCCCGTGAAGGTCCATTGCCCGTTGGATGCGGTGCTGGGAATCTGTCTCTTGGTGTTGAAGACGAGGGAACCTCCAGCCTGAAAAAAGTGCTTGCCGTGCAGCCAACTCCAGTCATCGGAGGCGGTGTCATCCAGGTCGCTCGCATTGCGGGGAAGAGCAGCGGGGATGCCTTGCGGCGCCCATCCTTGAGATAGCGTGACCAGCGGGATACGGTTGGATAAAACGCCATTAAACGGCAGGGTTGCATTGAAGCCGGGAATTTGATTTACGTAGACGAGGCCGTCCACGGGGTGATTCACGGTGTAACGGTTCATGGCGATATTGGCGCTGTTGACCATGGCCGGTGAGATGACCGCGGTGAACTGCAATTGCGCGACCTGATCCCAGGTGACATCCTGCCTCCGGTTGGTTGTGAACGGCGAACTGCTGTCCGGGACTGAGCTTAAGTGCGCTAATTGCTTCTCATCGAAGTATTCGGCGGTCAGCCGAAAGCGCTCATTGATGTTGTGGTCCACCTTGAATTCGTCATCGCGCTGGGTGAGGGTAGAGGGGGTGAGGTTGAGATAATTCAAGGCTGCGCCCGGCGCATTGGGAAGCGGATACAACGCATTTAAAAAAGCCAACGAATTCGGATTCACCCGGCTGATGGGGATTTGGTAGACCCCGGCTGCGTTTTTCGAAAACGGCTGGCCGGTCGACGGGTCCTTGATGGAGGTAGTAAACAGGCCGTTTCGCTGGTCGGCCGTCGGCGTGAGACCACGCAGCACGGAACCGGTATGCGCGTTAACCCATTGCTCGCTGACGAAGAAGAACGTCTTTTTCTGTCCGTGATAAAACGGCACCAGCACAGGACCGCCAATGGTGTATCCGAAGATATTCTGCTTCAAAGTTGGAACGCTGGGGCTAAAGAAATTGCGCGCGTTCAAATCGTCATTGCGGAAATATTCGAAAGCGGTCCCGTGAAAACTGGATGTCCCGCTCTTGGTCTGCAGCAAGACTACGGAAGCGCCCATGAGGCTATATTTGGCGCTGTAGTTGTTCTGCAGAACGCGGACTTCGCTCAGACTGTCGGGGTTGGGCGTGATGGAGATCTGGTTCATATTGCCCGTGTTTTCATTCCAAATTCCATCAATCGCGTAGAACGTGGTGTTGGTCCCCAGCCCGTTGACGGCCATCACGTTCGAGGTGGCATAGCCGCCCGTGCCGAGCGCCGAGCCTGCGCTCTGATTGACCACGCCGGGCATGAGCGCCGCCAGCGATTGGAAGTTCCTCCCGTTTAGCGGCAAAGTCCCGATCTGCTCCTGGGAGACGAGGTTAGACACTTCGGCAGTCGTGGTCTGGACTTGAGCGGCCGTTGCAACCACAGACACCTCAGTGCCCACCTGCCCCAAAACCAAGGTGGCGTTGACGGTAGTAACGGTTGCGGGATGGAGGACGAGACTCGATTCTTTGAAACTCTGAAAGCCCTGTTTGACCACCATAATGGTGTAGGCGCCGGGAGTCAATCCCGTCAGCACAAAGGTGCCGTCTGCATTGCTGTGCGTAGGTGTTTGGACTTGCGTATCAGTATTCAGGGCGGTGATGGTGGCGTCAGGCACGACCGCGCCGGAAGCGTCGGTGATGGTCCCGTTCACCTGGGTGGAATTGGACAACTGGGCCCGGTTGGGAGCTGCAAACAGCAGCAGAAGCAGAACGGTGAGTGCGAACTTTGAACGGTTGCAAGACATGTTGCGAAATCCTCGTGGAAGCCAAACTTGGTTTCGAGGCTAACATGCAAAAACGGCCGCACAACGTTACGTTACGGTAACTTAACGGTACGCTGCGCGCTTGCGGCGGGGCCGGAGCGGATGATACCGTAGAAGCCATGACCTGCCGGTAATGGCAGGCAAATATTTCTTGTGCTCGTTCAGACCGGTTTGTGGATCCGCACATAAACGCTTCCCATCGCCCCGAGAAAATGCCAGAAGGCCTGCCGGAGTGCATTATTTCGGCGCAGCTTGACCGCATTCTCGCCAGTACGTTATTCGTAAATTCCGAGCGGCTTAGCCGCTTGTTGCGGTTTGCCGTGCAGAGTGTCACCGAAGGCAAAGCCGACCAGCTGAAAGAATATTCACTGGCGCTTTCGGTATTCGATAAGCGGGATTCGTTCGATCCGCGCTTCGATCCGATTGTTCGAGTGGAAGCCGGACGCCTTCGTAACCGCCTTAAGCAATACTATGAGACTGACGGCCGCGCGGACCCGGTTATCATCGATCTGCCGAAGGGTACCTATGTCCCACGATTTGCTTCGGCGGCCCCGGCTGGAGAAAACGCAGTCAAGGAAATGCCGGGGAAAACGCAGACCTACAATCCTAACTGGATCGCGGTGCTTCCCTTTGCCGATCACAGTCCGGGCGCCGATCAGGAGTACTTTTGCGATGGAATGACGGAGGAGTTGATCAACGCATTGACGAAACTCCGGGGGCTGCGTGTCGCCGCCTGGACGTCGGCGCTCCGTCTGCGCGGTGAGACCCACGATTTTCGCAAGATCGCCGAGCAGCTAAAGGTTGGAACAATCGTGGCGGGGAGTGTTCGCAAGGCTGGCGGGCGGCTGCGCATCACCGTGCAATTGATCGACACGTCGGACGGCTGTTACCTGTGGTCGGAAATTTACGATCGCCAGCTTAAAGATGTCTTCGCAATTCAGGAGGATATATCGCAGGCAATTGTGGCGATGCTCAAGGTGCAAATTGCCGACGGACAGAGCAAACACCTCGTCCGGCGTTATACCGACAACGTAGACGCCTACACACTCTATCTAAAAGGCCGCTACTGCTGGAATCAGCGGTCGGAGCAAAGCCTGCGCAAGGGAATCGAGTTCTTTGAGCAGGCGATCACGCTGGATACGCGTTATGCGCAGGCGTTTTCGGGCCTGGCCGATTCGTATGCGTTATTAGGTAATTCCGGCGCCGTCCCGCCAAAGAACGTAAAGGCGAAAGCGATGTACGCCGCTCTCAGGGCCGTGGCGCTGGACGCAACTCTGGCGGAAGCGCATGCGACGCTGGGCCACGTGCGGGCTACCTATTGCTGGGATTGGCAAAGCGCTTGCGCGGAATACATGGCCGGCATGGCCTTGAATCCGGCTTATGCAACGGTACACCACTGGTACGCCATCACCTATCTGGCTCCGTTGGGGCTACTGGAAAATGCGTTAGTGGAAATGCAAAGAGCTGAAGAACTCGATCCTCTTTCCGTGAGTATCAAGCGCGACATCGCCGTGGTTCTTTATAACAGCCGGCGGTTTGAAAGCGCCATTGCTCAATGCAAGAAGGCGATCGACCTGGAGCCAACGTTCCAGAGTACCTATTGGGCACTGGGGCTCGCGTATGAGGGTCTGTTCCAATATGCAGAGGCTGTAGCGGCGTTTGAACACCCATTCAAAGGATCCTTGCCGGACACGCCCCGGCTCTTAGGCTCGCTGGGGCATGCCTACGCGCTCTGGCAGAAGCGTGCAGAGGCGGAGACGGTGCTCGGCAAAATGACTGAACTCTCGCAGACGCGCTATGTGCCGCCATTCGACTTCGCGCTGGTTCACCTCGGGCTGGGCCAAAGAGACACTGCATTCGAGTACCTGGAGCAGGCCTACAAGATGCGTTCCTACGATCTGGTTTCCATTAACGTGGATCCGCGATTCGACGAGATCCATTCCGATCCGAGATTCGCAAAGTTGCTGAAGAGGCTCGGTTTAGAGACATCTCTCACTGTTGCTGTGTAATTCCAACCAAACCTGCTTTCTAGTTTTTGAGCAATCTCTCATTGGCCGTGGAACGCACTTCGCGCTTTCGGCAGCTTGAGGTTCTGCTGGCGTTAGCCAGAAATGATGCACTTGTAAATGCAATTGCGGGAACTGTATGGCGAGAGTAATTCCCGTTCGAGGATAGAGTAAGTCAAGACAACTGCCGATCAGTCAATAGTGGTTAAGCCAACCAGGGCGCTTAGTTTACGGATCGCGCCGGTCCTGAGCCCTGGCTGCGCGGCTCGATGGATTTTTGGCGCGGGTACCTCAAGACTATCGCCACCGCACGCTGCTTTGTTCGAGGTGAAACGAGCGGAAGCCCCGGCGGTGTTTTCGGAGACGCCATGAGATCAGCTGGTATTTGCATCGCGCTCCTAATCGCCGGCGCCGTCCACGCAGATTCCGGCTTGCTGCCTGTTTGGGACATCGAATCTCCAGTGTTCAATGCTATTGGCGGCTCCTACAACGCCTATGGCTCCGACGGCTGCGAGGTCGTTCTGCAGCGAACTCCATTAGCGCATCGTGGTCCGGCCGGACACTCGCTTAAAATCACCTACAACAATGTGAACGGACTGTCCTGCGGAATCTGGATACATTTATTTAAAGAAGGAGCCCCGCCCGGAAACGCCGATTTACCAGACATGACGCGTTTCCCTTATCTATCGTTCTGGATCAAGGATGGCGGGAAACCGCGGGACGTGGAGGTTCGCATGGCGGACGCGGTATGGCTGTCGCGCGAAGATTCAAAGGTTGCTGGACGCGCATCGCAGTATCTGGGGCGGCAGTCCGGCGATGGATGGCGTGAGGTGGTGGTCCCTTTCCGCGATTTCCAGCTTCCCAGCTCTAACGCAGCCGTGATCGCCCTGCAGTTTGCTCCACAAACCTCCGGAGTTATCTATGTCGATGACATTTGTTTCAAGAGCACCGCTGATTTGCAGCCCGGTTACAGCGGGACGCCTGCTTCGGCTTCTGGTGTAACGCGGCGGCGCGGCATGTGGCTCTGGGAAACCACCAGGCTTTTGGAGAACTCCAGCCGCCAGTTCGACGCGCTTGCCACCTTGCGCGAAGCGCGCGTGACGGATCTGTTTCTCCAGATACCTCGTCAAAAGGCCCAGAACGACCGTACACAACTAGAGCTCAAACCTGAGCTGCGGCGTTTTCTCAGAACTGCGCACACCAACACGATTCAGGTGCACGCACTGGACGGCTTTCCCGAGTTTTCCCTGCGAGACCACCACGAAACCGTCCTTTCGCTCGTTCGAAACATTATGGCGTTCAACTTGTCGAGTTCCCCAGCAGAGCGCTTCGACGGCATACATCTAGACAATGAACCCTATCAGCTTCTTGGTTTCGATGGGCCTAGTCGCGGCGAAATCCTTCGCGAGTATCTTGAGCTCAACGAAAAGGTGGCGACACTTTTGCACAATGAGGCGCACGGGCTCGCTTTCGGCGTCGACATTCCTTTCTGGTGGGATGCTACCGGCGACCGTGAGCATCCGTGCTGTCTAGTCAAGTTCAACGGGGTTAGCAAAAACGCGGCGCGTCAGATCATAGACTTGGTCGATAATGTGGGCATCATGGCGTACCGCAATTTCGCGGGCGGCCTTGATGGGATCGTGAACCATGCCCAGGGAGAGGTGGATTATGCGGGCGAGAAGGGTAAGCAGGCGTTTGTCGCCGTCGAGACGTACCGGTCTCCCCCCATAAATGTCACATTCGTGGCGGCCATTAAGGAATCGCAATGGCAGGCTTTGCCCGCACAGAGTAGCTTGCTTCGATTGAGCCGATTGCAGGGTTACCCGCTCCGCGGCTTCAGCGATGGTCTGCATCGGTACATAGGACTCGCCGACAAGGATGCGTCAACGGCCCAGACTACCTATGCAGACGCGGTCGGCATCTTGCGTCGTTCCCTGCCGGGCCGGTCGTCGGATTGGATTTCGGATCTGCGCGAATTTCAAGACTCCGTTAAGCGATACGGCAGGACCAGCGGAGAGTGGGGAGGCGTGAGCGTCTTACCGCTCGACAAATGGAACGCTCCCGGTGGCTTCGGTCTTTCTGTCATCGAAAATATGCCTGCCAAGATCACTTTAGCCGGCAAGACTCGCGGGTTCGTCGACGAAATCCTCCAAGAGGTGAGTGACGCCTTCGGTCAACGTCCTGGTTTTACCGGAGACGCCATTCACTCGCTGGAATCCTACCAGGAACTCAGAAGCAGGTAGCAAGGCTGCTCCTTATCATTACTCGTTCCGCAGCGCCACCATCGGTTCCACCCCGGCCGCTCGCGAAGCGGGGATCACCGACGCCACCAGCGCTGCCAAGCAGAGCAGAATTACCGCGATCGCCAGGATGGCTGGATCCCATGGCTTAACGCCGAACAACTGGCGGGTCATCAGCCCGCCTGCGCCGATCGCCAACGGAATGCCAAGCATAAGTCCGACACCTATCTGTGAAAAAGCGCCGCCCAGCACCATTCTGACCACACCTCCGCGATCCGCTCCCAGCGCCATTCGCACGCCTATCTCGCTCGTCCGCTGTTCCACCGTGTAGGCCATCACTCCATACAGCCCCACCGCTGCCAGCAGGAGCCCCAACACACCAAAGAGCATGGTCAGCGTCGCGATCATGTTCTCCTGCTGGAAATCCGCTCTCAAGATTTTGGCGTATGGATCAACCCCGTAGAGCACCAAGTTCGGATCGACACTGGCCAGGGTTTTGCGCACACGCTCTTCCAGCCCCGGCGGGTTGCCAGGCGCCCAGATCACGATGTTGTACAAGTAGTGCGACCAGATTTCACCGGCCACGAAGGGAGGCTCGTCATACTGCACGGTCTGCGCTTCCGGCACCCAGAACATCGGGCGCACGGGTTCCTTATAATCGTAAGTCATATATCGCATGTCTCGCGACACCCCGACGATTTCATAGGTGGTGGAATACTTGATTTTATTGATGCCGAAATGTTGCCCGATCGGGTTCTGGCCTTTGAAGTATCTCTTCACAAATGCTTCATTGATGACCGTTATCTTCCGCGACGCCGCGGTGTCCTGCTCGGTAATGGGCCTGCCCAGGGCGATCTGCGCGCCGAGGGCTTCGAAGAACCCTGGCATCACGCGCACCCAACCGGCGCCGGTGTCTTCTTTCGGCCCGGGCTCCGGCCTTCCCGCCACGCGAATCCCCTCATTCCAACTATCACCCGTCATCGGCGCATAGAGTGCGGGCGCCACCATCCGCACACCGGGAGTGCTGAGCAGGCGATCGTTGATTTTCCGGAACATGGGCTCCAGTTGCTCGGGTTTATAGGTACCGAGCGTTGGATTAATCGAAGCGATATATCTGCCGTCAGTCTCGAACCCGAAATTCTGGTGCTCCAGGTTTCGCAGGCTCTGGCCGAGCAGAGCCGCCGCGGAGAGCAACACCAGCGACATTGCCACTTGCGCGACCACCAGCGACTTTTGTGCCAGCGTGCGCCCGCCACCAACAGAACGGTTGGCGCCGCGCAGCGCCTCCACCGGGTCCACTTGCGAAGTCATCCACGCTGGAGCGATCCCGAAAACGGTTCCGGTCAACACGGATATTCCCAATGTGAAGAGCAGCACCGGCCAGGAGGGTGACGCGTCGACCGGCACGTAGGTGGGGCTGCCGCCCTGGAAAGCCAGATAGAGAATCAGGCTTGTCCCGGCGTAGGCCACGCCGATGCCCAGCAATCCTCCTACGATCGCCAGCACCACGGACTCCACCAGCGCCTTGCGCACCAGGCGGCCTCTCGAAGCACCCAGCGCTACGCGTATAGATGTTTGCGAGCGATCTTTCAAGCCCCGCGCCAGCATGAGATTCGCGAGATTACCGCAGGCCACCAGCAATACACAACCGGCCGCAATTAACAGCAGCTTCAATCCATCCTGATATTGATCCCGCAGGACCGCCACGCCTGCGTCGCCGGGAACGAGGTGCAGCGTCTGCTGGCGCCAGAGCGCCTTCTCGCCCGGCTGCATATCCGGCACATGGCTAGCCAGCCAGTCGTGGAACTCGACCTTCAGTTTTGCTTCGAGCGACTTCGGATTGACTCCCGGACGCACCCTCCCGATGATGTCCAGGAAGTTCGTGCTCGGTATTTTCAACCGCGCCGTCGCTCCATCAATCAGCAATTCCTTCGTCAAGGGTAACCAGAAATCCGGCATGGCCCACCCTGCCAGCTTCGCTCCGTAAAATCCCGGAGGAGCCACGCCGATGATCGTGAACGGATGCCCGTTTACTTGATAGCCGGCGCCAACCACCGCCGGATCGGAGCCGTACTTCTCCTGCCACACGTGGTAGCTCATTACCGCTATGGACGGCGCGCCTTCTTGATCGTCCGCGTCCGTCATCAGCCGGCCGATCCACGGATGCACGCCAAGCGTCCTGAAGAAATTCCCCGAGACATACTGGCCGTTTCGCGTATCCGCCTGCGCCTGGGACCCCGCTTTACGGACACCGAGGGGTGCATTGCCGGCCTGTAGCGCCGCCAGGTCCGTGAACTCCGGTGTGTTTGCGCGAAAGTTCCTGTAGGCCTCCCACGAGAACAGCGAAAAATTGCCATCGGAACCCTGTGTATACCCGCCCCAGTTGCAACAGCGAATTTTGTCTCCGATCCTCCAGAGCTCTTCCGGCTTGGTCACCGGTAGCGACTTCAGCATCACCTGGTGCACGAGCGTAAAGATTGCGGTTGTCGCTCCAATTCCCAGTGCCAGCGTGATCACCGCCGTCGTCGTGAACCCGGGCGCCTTTCGCAGTTGCCGCAGCGCGTCTCGCAAATCCGCCATCACTTCCCCCCCGGTCTAATCTGTAACTTTTAACCGGCCACTCCTACTTAATACGGATGAGCCCGTCCGCGGTTCGCTGTAATCTGCTCGATTTTTTGTCCAATGGTTTTCCCCAGCCCGCTATCACTTCCATATAAAATTGCCCCATGCACCCCGCAACCGCTCAGTTCTCCACTTTCATCGCGCGCGCCCGTGCGCGCCATGGGAGACACATGCGATTCGCGTTGGTCATTGCGGCGATAATCGCCTTCCTGCTCTGGCAAACCCAGTGGCCCACCCTGCGCCCCGCGCTATTCCTCCTCCTGATCGGGCAAATCGGCACCGCGGCCATTCTCTTCAACCGAACCATCGCGCTTTCAAAACAACCAGCTGAGGAGCAAGCCGCCATGCTCGTCTGGTTCGATACAGAGGAGGCCTTCGTCAAATATTCCTCCCTCTTCGAAAATGCCGTGCGAACCATCGGACTCATGGTTCTCGCCTATGGTTTCTGGGTCCCCACCCGGAATCTGGGGATCGCGCTGGCGCTCGGCGTAGTCTATCCGCTCGCCGCGCACTTCTGGCTGGTGCGCGGGAGCATCTCCCGGACGATCCGGCAGCTGAGAACGCAAAAGCACGAGATCCAGGAACTTTTTGAAAGGTAGAATACCCACATCGCTACACTGTATAAAGCATGAAATTGGGCATCGACTTCGGAACAAATCGGATCGTCGTTGCCGCCGCCGATCGCGGCAATTACCCGTTGATCTCGTTCGAATCGCCGGATGAGACGACCCCCGATTGGTATCCGTCCCTTATTGCGCTGCACGGTGACGAGCGCTTGTTCGGCTGGCAGGCCTGGGACAAGCAAAACGACGACTCGTGGATTGTCGTCCGCTCCATCAAACGTCTGCTCGAAGACGCCGGCCCCCGCACGTTGCTCGATCTGGATGACCGGCAGATCCCGCTGACCGAGCTGCTGAACGGGCTCGCCGCTGGCCTGCATTGTGCCCTGCGCGAGAATTCGAATCTCTCGTTAAAACCCGCTGAGGGCATGCAGATCATGCTAGGTGTGCCCGCGCATGCCAACAGCAACCAGCGTTTTCTCACGGTCGAAGCGTTTCGCGCCGCCGGTTTCGAGGTCTTGGGCGTTTTGAACGAGCCGAGCGCCGCCAGCATCGAATTCGGCCACCGCCAGCGGCAAAGCAAGTCGAGCAGCGAAACCATTCTGGTCTACGATTTGGGCGGCGGAACGTTCGACGCTTCCCTCGTCAGCCTCGATGAAAATGTCCATCACGTGATCGCGTCCGAAGGCATTCCTACCGTTGGAGGCGACGATTTCGACCACCTGCTGGCCGATCTGGCGCTGGAAGCCGCCGGCATAGACTTGGCTGTCCGGGATGAGATCTCCGCTGCGGCGTGGTTCCGTCTGCTGGAAGAATGCCGTATCAAGAAAGAGACGCTGAATCCGAACTCGCGCCGGCTCACGATTGACTTGGAGCAGGTGAGCCCGGACTGGGGCAGCGTGCAAATCCAGGTCGCTGAATTTTACGAGCTCGCTCGCCCCCTGGTGGAAGAAACCATTGCGGCTGCGGAAGATCTGCTCTCCCAGAAAGAAGGCGAGTTTGAAGCCCTCTACATCACGGGCGGCGGCAGCGAACTGCCCCTGGTTTCGCGCGTGCTGCGCGAGCGCTTCGGCCGCCGCGTGCGCCGTTCCACATACGCCCGCTCTGCTACCGCCATCGGCTTGGCCATTCAGGCGGATCAGCCGGAGGCTTACCGGCTAAGCGAACGCCTCGCCCGTTCCTTCGGAGTTTGGCGTGAAGCAGACGGTGGTTCGCGCGTAGTGTTCGACCCCCTCTTTGAAAGGGGTCTCAGCCTCCCCGCCCCGGGTTTGCCGCCCCTGTCCATCCGCCGGATTTATACGCCGGTACACAATATCGGCCATTTCCGTTTCCTCGAGTGCAGCCATCGAGCCCCGGACGGCGCCCCGAGCGGCGAGATCGCGCTGTGGGATGAAATTTACTTCCCATACGAAGCCGCGTTACAGGCCCTCGATGAGCTGAAGCCGCTCACCGTCGCGCATTCTTCCAACGGACAGAGCCACACCATCGAAGAATTGTACGAATGCGATTCCGGCGGCTCCATCACCGTCACTATTTCCGACCTGACGACAGACTGCCTGCGCACCTACCGCCTGGGCCACTGGTCACGCGATTCGAAGCCCGTGAAGCCGGCCAGTCGCCGGAAGCGAATACCGGCCGCTGCGAAAACGCCGTAGCTGTGCATCTTACCTGATTCTCTTCGTCTTATTTGCCCTAAAATCTATGATATGAATTCCCTCGAAGATAAGCGCATCAGGTGGACGAAACGATGGGCATGCTCGCCGGGGGCCGACGAGCTGCAGCGCGAACGTCGCTCCGACAAATGGTGAGCGCATAGTCAGCTTCATTTTTCGAAAGTCCGAAATACCGAAACGGAGATGGAAGCGTGAGCGACCACGATGTGCCATTACTCAACGCCCTAAGTAAACGGCATTGATCTTACTCTCCGGACTCATCAAAGCACGGAAAAAGATTCCCTATGCGGATGCCTTCGGTGTAGACCTGGCAAGCGATTCGCCGGGCCACGTGTTTTTGACAACCGTCTCCGCCGCCCTTTACCGCAGCAGCTTTTCCAGCTTCGATCCCGGCACAATCATGGTTTCATTCCGTTCCGCGCCGTTCGAAACCGAACCAATCTCCACCCCGGTCTTCTCTTCCAGGAATTGAAGATAGCGTTGCGCGGCCACCGGCAGCTTGCCCAGTTCCGTAATGCCTTGTGTCTTGGTTTTCCACCCCGGCAAACGTTCGAACACGGGTTTCACTGCCTCCATGCGCCGAGTGCTGGCGGGCATTTCGTGGATGACTTTGCCGTCCACTTCATAAGCAACGCAGACCGGGACTTCCTCAAGCTCATCCAACACATCGAGCTTGGTAAGAATCAAACTGTCAAAGCCGTTCACCTCGGCCGTATACCGCAGCAGTGGCACGTCGAACCAGCCGCAGCGGCGCGGTCTCCCGGTAACCGAACCAAACTCATTGCCTGCCTTCCGAATCTTTTCGCCCAGTTCGGTGTGATCCTCGGACGGAAACGGCCCTGCGCCCACGCGCGTAATGTAGGCTTTCGACACGCCGAAAATACCGTCGATTTTATTCGGTGGAACGCCCGTCCCCGTGCAAGCTCCACCGGCCGTCGCGCTCGAACTGGTGACGAACGGATAAGTGCCGAAATCGATGTCGAGCATGGTGCCCTGCGCGCCTTCGAACAGGATGCTTTTGCCCTCGCGAACCATGCTGTTCAACAGGTGCGCCGTGTCGCACGCCATCGGCCGGATCTGATCGGCAAACTGCTTATACTGTTCCAGAATCTCTTCAAAGTTCACGGGCTCGGAGATTTGGAACGCCGAGGCGATCAGTTGCTTGTCCTCCGCCAGCGAGCAATATAAGCGGTGGAAATCGCTGTCCACCAGGTCGGCAATGCGAATCCCGCGGCGCGCGATTTTATCCTCGTAACACGGCCCGATGCCGCGCGACGTGGTGCCGATGGCGACGCGATCCGCCCGCCCTTCTGAAATCTTCTCAATCGTGCGGTGAAACGGGAAGATCACATGCGCGCGGTCGCTGATCTTCAGCTGCGACCTGACATTGACGCCGGCCGCCTCCAGCCCGCGAATCTCCTCCAGCAGCGCGCCGGGATCGATCACCACGCCGTTTCCGATCACCGCCTGCACGTTCGGCCGCAAAATGCCGCTTGGGATCAGCTTCAGCACAAACTTCTGGCTGCCGATGAAAACCGTGTGGCCCGCGTTGTGGCCGCCCTGGTAACGCGCCACCGCGTCAAATCTTTCAGAGAGTAGGTCGACGATTTTGCCCTTGCCTTCATCGCCCCACTGCGCTCCGATCACTATCAAATTACTCATTGCGTTCTCTGTCCAAAACCAAAACTTCTCATTCTACCGCAACCCTACGCCATACCCTTGTAAATCATCGACTTGAAGAGAAACTGTGCTAACCTTTTCACAATGCAGATGTGTGGCGTCTACAGGGCGCTCGGTCCTGAAGTTTTCCATCACCTCGTGCGTGGAATCTCCATCGGTAAGTTAAAGACTTATCAGGTGTATGAGCGTTTTAAAACACGCGCGCGGCTCGTTAAACTCAATTCCGAAGCGCTGCGCAAAGCCGAGCCTAAATTCTGGGCTCGCATCGAGGCCGGCGAAGAAGACTTCGCTACTGACCTCTCGCAGGTCTTTTTGCTCTCGCACCTCGCCATGATCGTCGACATTCTGAACTTTCTCGGCATACCGAACGAGGAGGGCTTTTTCGACAAAGACCTCAAACCCGAAGCCTATCTCACCGAGGGCTGGCAAAGGCGCGTTTACGATAACTTTACTGAAAAGTATCCGCCCCAAATTCTGCTGTTCTACATCAATCACCTGGATTGGGAACTGAACAAGACCGAGCAGGTTTTCCTCCCGGCGGCTTAGGTAGGTTTTTGCATGGACGTCAAGGCTTTTCAGGAGCTGGTGAAGAAAGGCGATCTGGCGGGAGTGCAAGCTGCGCTCGCCGGCGAGCCGGAACTGTTGGACGCCGCCAACACTGCGGGCCAAAGCGCTTTTCTGCTCGCCAAGTATTACCGGCAAGAGGCCGTTGCGGCCTATTTGTTGACGCGGAATCCGACGCTGGACGTTTTTAACTTATGCGTGGCCGGTCAGGTCGCGCCCGTTCTAGCTGAAATCGAACGGGACTCCGCGCTGCTCGAAGCGCACAGCAGCGACGGTTGGACGCCCCTTCACCTGGCTGCTTTTTTCGGACATCCGGCCCTGGCGCAAGCGTTGCTCGATCACGGCGCGCAAGTCGATAGCCGGTCTACCAATGCCATGACGAATACCCCGCTGCACGCCGCCGCCGCAGGCGGTAAAACGGCGCTGGTTGAACTTCTTTTGAAAAATGGCGCCAGCCCGAATGCCCAGCAGGAAGGCGGTTGGACCGCGCTGCACGCCGCCGCGCAATCCGGCAACCGCGAAATGCTGGAGGCATTGCTGGCAAACGGCGCCGAAGTGGGCGCCCGTGCCGCTAACAACCAAACCGCCCTGGATCTGGCGCTGCTGAAAGGGCACCAGGAAATCGCCGCCCTGCTCGAAGGCTTGGGAGCAAAGCTGCATTAGCAATGCTCGAATCGCGACTCGAAGAATTGCGCCGTGCCGCGCTTGCGGCTTTCACATCGGCTGCATCCGTTGAAGCTCTCGAAGAAGCGCGCGTAGAAGCGTTGGGCCGTAAAGGCACGCTCGCGCAGATCAGCAAAGAATTCGGCAAGCTGACCCCGGAAGAACGCTCCCGCCTGGGCAAGCTGTTGAACTCGGTCAAGCAGGATCTCGAAAGCGAATGCCAGACCAAACAGCAACAGTTTGAACAAGCCGCGCTGGCCGGACGCCTGGCGAACGAGTGGATAGACGTAACGCTACCCGCCCCGGGCATCCGTCCCGGGAGCCTGCACCCGATTACTCAGATTCAAACGGAGATTGAAGATCTTTTCACTTCGCTCGGCTTCGCAGTGCTCGATGGACCGGAGATGGAAAGCGAAGAGAACAACTTCGACGCGTTGAATATTCCGGCGTCTCATCCGGCGCGCGACATGCAAGATACCTTCTGGCTCTCGAACGGCCAGCTTCTGCGCACCCATACTTCACCGGTGCAGGTGCGTGGCATGCGCGCTTTCGGTCCGCCGCTGCGCATGATCGCTCCCGGCCGTGTTTTCCGCAACGAAGAGGTGGATGCGTCCCACGAGCATACGTTCTATCAAGTCGAAGGCATG
>Ga0193743_1000180_pt1 | contig 50236 bp, 29 predicted proteins | sample L2c2metaG_FD_143038 | JGI IMG/M metagenome (GOLD analysis project Ga0193743, IMG submission 143038) | Soil microbial communities from a riparian zone of the East river system, Colorado, United States - L2c2 | ecosystem: Environmental > Terrestrial > Soil > Riparian zone | place: USA: East River... | reverse complement strand
TAGAAAAAGGTGAACCGAAGTCGCAGAAGAGAGATTGAAATGAAACCGGTAGGCCACCCAGGTGATAAAGAGCGCCGCAGCGATCCCAAGGGCGACCCTGATAATGACGTCGCGAACTATGCCTTTGTTCATTCTTTTGCAGCCCGATGGAGATAAATTTTAGTCCTAAACCCATTAAAAACTCATAAGTTGCACCCTTATGCGTAACTTATGGGCTTCGCGATTCACTGAAAGTGGCCATTTGATCCTGGCCTCACGAGGTGATTCAGAATGAAGTCCATTAGAGACCGTTTCCAATTTGATTCGTTTGCTGTAACTCAGACAGGCACAACGCAAAAAGCATAGGAAGGAGGTTGCCTCTACTACTCGCTCTGTGCCTCGCGCTCGTGTGCGAAGGCGCAATCGCTTATGCTCAATCGACATTCGGAAGCATCATTGGTACAGTACAGGACCCGTCCGGCGCGGTCGTATCGGGTGCTCTGGTCCATGTGGAGAATATGGATGACAACACGAGGAGAGAGACGCGCACCAATGACGCCGGAGAGTATCTGGTGTTGAACCTCAATCCGGGCTCTTACTCGATTACGGCGTCGGCGACGAACTTCGTTGATAAGACACTCTCAAAGGTGGCACTTGACGCGAGGCAACAAGTGCGGGCGGATATGAAGTTGCAGCTTGCCGGTTCGCAGACGACCGTAGAGGTCGAGGCAGCGGACGTTGCGGCTGTGAACACTGAGAATGGAGCGATCGGCGACACAAAGAAGTTCAATCAGGTTGTGCAGCTTCCGATGAACTATCGCGGCGGCAATGACAGCCCTCTGGCTGCGCTGACGGCAGTGCCGGGAGTGCAGCAGGATTCGAGTGGCAATCTTTCGATCGGCGGCGGAACTTCGGCGCAGATCCAGTACTCGGTCGACGGCACATCAACGGTGAACATCCGCCAGAACGGCGCGCTGAACAACATGAATCCGTCGTCGGAGCGGGGCTCATCGGCAACTGTGCGGTGGGCAGCCTTGTGGGGCCGGGAACCACGGCGATTGCAGGAGGACTGTCGAAGACGTTCCAGTTGCGCGAGTCGTTGAAGATGCGCTTTGAGGCTACCTTCACGAACCTGCCCAACCATCCGAACTTCGCACCCCTCCGGTGAACGTGTCTGCCCCGGATTCGTTTGGGCAGATTACTACGGTCCAGACGGCGGATAATGCAGGAAACCGGACAGGACAATTGGCACTGCGGCTGGACTTCTGAGTGCAATCATCTATGGCCCGGATCGTACTTTGTGATTTCCGGGCCACTACAACCGACTACCTATCTCTAAACTCCGTTAAGTTGACGATGCCCTTTCGAGTCATCTTCACTCGGATAAACAATTCAGACCAGATCACAACGCAAAGCCTCGCCGTGTGCGAGGCTTTGCGCTGGTTGTATTACCGGGTGGTTGTCAGAATTCCACTCGAGCCTTGATGGAGATCATTCGCCGCCCGGAACGGTTTCCCACGTAGTCAGGTACGACACTGGTGTACTGACCTGCGGTTGCTGCGGATAGGTTAGTGCTGAGTGTATTGAAGTGAGGATGATTGAAGACATCCGACGCAGCGCCAAGGAGGTTGAACCTTACCCTTTCGGTGATCGGAAATGACTTATTGATGCTGAGGTCTGAGGAGATGAGGCCTTGACCTGCGATGGAGTAAGCTCCCGCATTGCCAAAATGCCCTGGCTGCGGAACGGTGAATGCGGAGGGATTGAACCAAGAGCGTACTCCTTGGTGTTGCGGATACAGCGCTACGTTCGGAACACGGTCGGGGATACCTCCGAATGTGTTGGTGTTGGAAGCATCGGAGCCCGAGTACTGAGAGGTAAAGTACATCCCCGATCCAAAGTAGCTGATCGTTTGTAGAGACCACCCCCCCAACGCCATCGAGCCAACTGGGAGCCGAGTGCATATAGCGACGTTCCCTACCAAAGGGCAACTCGATTCCTGTGTTGATGACAGCATAGTGTCGACGCGTCGTTGAATCGTGTGACCAATGACTTGTGATGTCGTAGGGGTTTTCCGTGTCGCCATAGTTGTACAGGTTGTTTGCCCAGGTATAGTGCCCGTCGAAGGTAAACCACCCCCTCCTGCGCTGGACTTCAACTTGTAACGCGTTGTAGTGAGTGCTTCCGTTCGATAGCCAGTAGTTGATTGAGTTGAACTGTGGATATGGGTTGCGAGACGGCGTGAATGGGGTCGGGCTGGGTTGAGGCTTATTGATGTTCGCTTGGTAGTTGAGACCGCTACCGCGAGAACCAATGTAGGAGATGCGTAATCCAATATCACCGGCAAATCTCTGTTCCACAGACACATTGAACTGACGAATTACGCCGTTATCTGTACTGATGGGGTAACCCGTAACCGACTGCGATGGGCTCGTAGCTGAGCTAAGGTTCGCGGGGAAAGGATTAGGAAAGGAGAACAGCGGGCCGATGCCAGGCTGATTTGCATTCGTATAGTTTTCGGCGATACCGAACGGACCACCGGTGTTGGCGCGATCTGAGATTCCGAATCGTTCGGTGAACTCAGCATATCCTCCGCGCACGACCATATCCTGCCCCAGACGATAAGCCCCTGATATGCGCGGTCTGAGATTCGACAATTTGGCATTCGGCACGACCTGTCCTCCAACCAGATTGACGGTCTTCGGATAGAGGGCGCTGGCCTGCGACAAGACCGACGGGTCAACGGCGACATTCCCAGTTGCAAGGTCCCACCGGTAGCTCAGTCTGCTGGTAATGAATGGAAGACCGTAGTAATCCCAACGCAGGCCATAATCGATTGTCAGGCGAGGAGTGATCTCGAACGTGTCCTGAGCGAACAGGCCAGCCTCTTTTGAGGCGGTGAACTGGTTAAAGTTCGGATTTGAACGTTCGCTGGTTCTCGGGATGCCTAATAGGAAGTCGGCGTATGCATTTCCGGTAAACGAGCCGTCGAAGCTAAACGAGCCGAAATCCGGAATGACGCCAACGAAGGTGTTGTAGTTGATGAAGTTTCCGCCAAACTTGAATACATGACGTCCCTTAGCCCATGAGACCGAGTCCCTGTGCTACCCAGTCATGCTCCTCATCGCCGAGGCCTCCAGAGGTTGGTATAGGTGCCGTTGAGCAGCGGCAAGAGACTGCAGGTCTCCGAACCGTTAGGCCCCGGTATGTGGGGATATTGGGCTATCCCGTGAGAGAATCTTTTCTACCTTCAGAGAATAGGACCCGGATCATCGCCGGCCGCGATCTTCCGACGGAACCTCAGAACGGGTGCAAAAACTAAATTGGGGCAGACACAATTTTGGAGTAAATACGAGCGACAAAGGACTCGCGGTCTCCTCGGATGGCGCGTGGTTACTTCACGCCCAGCGCGACGTGGACAGAACGAACATTATGCTCTCTGAAGGTTGGGAATAGTTCGTCAGGTTCACTTTTGTTTACTTTCCGCGCCGCCTCTTCATCGACGAATTGTCCTGCGGCACCGCCGGCGGAGGCGCTACCGAGTCTCTGAGGTTCAACAATGTCTCCAGCACGATGTGTTTCGCAGGACTGGTGTCGCCTTCCCTGCGGTCAAGCAATAAGCTGGCAGCCGTCGTACCAAGTTGGTAGCCTGACTGGGAAACAGACGAAAGAGAAGGATTCGTGGTTTCGCCTAGATCTAAATCATCAAAGCCCATGATGGAGACCTCCTCAGGACAACGAAGGCCTGCCTCACGGACGGCCAGCAGGGCTCCCAATGCAATCATGTCGTTGCCCGCAAAGATTGCGGTCGGGCGCGGAATCAGACGCAGCAAAATAAGAGTCTTGGCGTGTCCGCCTTGCTTGTCGAAACTGGTCTCCTGAGTGTACTCCGGAGACAGGTGAAGCTTCGCCTCCTTCATTGCGCGCTTGAAGCCTCCAAGACGCTCCTTCGCATTGGTAAGGTGCAGAGGCCCTGTGATAGTTGCCAGTCTGGTGTGTCCCAATTGAATCAGATGACGAGTTGCATTGTAAGCTCCAGCTTCGTTATTCGCGGTCACACTGTCACCGCTCCAGTTCTTGGGAAGCCGGTCGATGCATACTACGCCGGTACCTGCTCGCCGGTAAGACTCCGCCTGCGTAGTAAGGTCGCTGAAACTCGATGGAATGACAATGAGGCCGGCGGGTAGGTAGGTCCGCAACTCATTCAAATGGATTAATTCTTTGGAGTGATCGTTGTCGGTGTTGCAGAGGATCAGGCGATATCCGTTTGAGAATGCCACATCTTCCGCACCGCGAACGACTGCGGGAAAAAAAGGATTCGTAATGTCGGGAATAATCATCCCGATCGTGTTGGTCGTGTCGCGTCGCAGGCCGCGCGCCAATTGACTAGGCTGATATCCAGCCGCCTGTATGGCCTCGAGTACGCGCGTGCGCTTCGGCTCTCGAACTTTGGCGGTATTGTTGAGCACATGCGAGACCGTGCCCAATGAGACGCCTGCCATCTTGGCGATCTCCAGCATGTTGGCCATGGTGCCTTCTCCGGTAGGCTCTGAAAAATCTGGTCACAAGCGAGAGATCCAGACACTTCAATTTATATCTTATTTTGAAATATTTCAACTCTTCAGAAACGTGTCTGCGAGACTTATGCGGTCAAGCAATTGGTGGTATTTTGCAGAATATATGGTAAATTAGCGACTAATTTAGGATAAAGGCTTGACAGCAATTGCCAAACGGTAGGTGATTCCTGTCTTTATTTTGAAAGCTTTCAATAAAACAAATGGGGGCTTACCTATCAGTCAGGTTTCTACTCGCTTCCCTCCCCGCAGGAGGGGGGCCGTGCAGCACACTCTCAGCTCTTGCAAAGTGGAAGCATCGGCGATGTTATCACTGACCGATCCGGCACCGAGCTTCCAAAATGCGTCGTAATGCTCGAATATCTGGACTGCAACCAGAAGAACAGCGTTAACACCAATCGGGACCGCCACCGCCAGTTCGCTCAACTCTTGATCGGCAACTACGGGGTCGCAGTCGAGATCACCGGCTTCAACAAATCAGCGTCAGACGGCCTTGCGGTCGCCTCGCAAGGTGAGTTGCACAACGACATTCACCTTCAAGTGGGCATTGCCATTCAATCGGTCAAAGTCGCCGCCTCTGGGTCTTTGCTTAATCGCGACCATTCCAGCCTCGATCAGGCAATCAGTTGATATCACGTAGAGAATTTGCCAATCAACGGACGAAGGTTCACCTCGCTAGCCACTCTCACGATCGACATCAGCACGCAACACCACACCAACATAAATTTGAGTGGAACCTTTAGCCTTCCTTTTGTTTTTATGGCCTCATAAAGGCGATCGAGGTCGCCAATTGGGCAATGTCTCCCTGACCTGGCTGCCAAAATCCTTACATTGGCCGTATTGATTTTCTTTGGCTCGGCCAAGCGCCTCCATAAAATCATGCCATCTTTCAAGCGACTGGACCAATGAACTCCCTTTGACTGGTCTTCGATGGCGACGACTACACGCGGCCGGCGCAGGAGTCCAAACACTCGCCTGCCACTGTGACAACAATCCAATTCAGCAAAGTGAATGGAAACGCGCACTGCGCCAGCCATCTTCATAGTCCAGGCTTCTGCAATGCCCCGGCTGCAAATGCGAGTCTTAACGATCGCATTATCGCCAAATCACTCATTGAGTATTGTGAAAGGTTCAAGTTTGCGGATTGTGGTCGGATGACGGGCAAATTGGAAATAATTCCAGCACGCATGACAGCGTGCTAACATCTCTACGCATCTCGCAACAAACCGGACCCGGCTCAGCTTTTCCACTCAGAAGCGCGAGGGAAGCACTATGCCACTCCAGTTCGAGGTCACCCGTCCTGATGATCTTCTCCGGCTTACGTTCCGGTGCGACAATCTGCGGCTGGACACCAGCCAGCCGGATGCTCCGGCGCTGGTCGTCGACAGCGCACAGCTTCCTGCATTCCTGACGATCCTGTTTCCTCCGCAGAGCATTACGGAGACAGCCTTCTTTGAATCGAGCTTGGTCACCCCGGAGGGCAATAAGCCTGATCCTGACGGCCCCACCACAAAGACAGAGGACTTGCCTGGTGCAGGGAACGTCAAGGCTCGCATGGCGCATCCCAGCCGATTGGTCTTCAAGGTCCCTTCCGTGGTGCGGATTCCCTACACGGTAGAGGGAGTTCTCGACTGGTCAGGTTTGGAGCTAAGCGTTAATCCGATTGCGGCCATTCCGCCGAGCCCCACGCAGACGCAGATCGCGACGGCTCCCGCGATTGCTGCTCCTCGGACGACGGAGACCGCCCTGGAGCTTCCCTACCGGCTGACGATCTCGCCCAATGCCGCGGTGCGGTGGACGCACAGACTGACTCCGTTCACCTCGCGCGGACGCACAGAGCTTTGGCATACGCGTCTGCAACTCGCGACTGCCGATGGGCCAGTGGAGCTCTCCGAGGCAAATCCCGCTCCACTGCGGGCGATCTTCTCGGAGGATTACAACACGTCTGCACTAACCGATCCTGATCTCGGGAGGACGGCCATGTCGCCAGACGACCGCCATCAGATCGTGATTCTGACATCGGCGTTCCACGGCTATGAGGTCGATGAAGAGATTTTGGTGCCGGTCGGTGGGGGCATCCACGATCTCTTCACATTGAAGAGTATTCCGATGACGTTCACGGTGCCGTATGTGCCGCAACCCTTTTTTGCCGATCAGTTGATGCTCTCTTCGCTGGGTGGATGGCTGCGGTCGCGGGGTCAATGGAATCCCCCGCGCCCCGTGAAGCGGCGATCGTCTCCCATCTTTCAGGAGGTCTCGGATCTGCAGAATCAGGTCTTCTCGGTGGTCCAGCTGGCTAACCAAAGGTTAGGGGCACGGGAGCGCGCTCCTGTCGCACCGGTCGCGGGCGCTGCAGAACGGCTGATCTCGGATCTTGTTGGTATTGTGCTTCCTCCTGCTGAGCCGCAGTCTTCTCTTAGCCTTTCAGAATGGGTGCATATCGCGACGCAGGGACGCGATCACTATGTGCGCATTGTGTACGAAGGAGAGCTGTGGCCCTTCCGCAATCGCGCGGCGCTGATCAAAGTGACGGAACGGAAGTTCAAGGAACAGAATGGCATTGTAGTGGCCTATCTGTTCCAGCACATGTTCATTGTGGTGCGGGAGCCGGTGACGACCTTTGCTGCCAGCGACCGGGCCATGCCCTACAAACAGGTACGGCTGACGACGCTGGTCACACCGGATATCGCAGATCCGGATTCGAACTTAATTGCGGGAACGCACCGCTCGTTCTGGGTGGAGGTGACAACGGGAGGAGTTCCGGATCGCGCGTGCTTCAAGTTCCATGCAGTGGGTACAGACATCGCAGGGAATGCGACGGACTTCACGATTCCGATGATGTTTGTCTCGAAGACGGATTATGAGGACAAGGATCATTTCAGGGCTGCCGCAAATGGATATAACGCCAGCACGACGGCTGAGAAGCTGACCAAACGCAGCGCTCTCGTTCCGGGCCAGAAGGTCGTCTTTGCGGAGCGCAATGCGGCGAATCCGACCGACAACACGCAGCTTGTGGTCGAGGCGATCAACTTCGTGATGGACAAGGCAAGCAGCACTCCCAAGATGCTGAAGGCGGACGTAAGGATTCCGCAAGTGCAGCAACTGGTGGGCAATAACGCCATCTCAAGCATCCGGTACTTCCCAGACTATGTGACGAAGGGAATCGACGCTGCGACCGGTGTCTTCGCCGAGATCGTCAAGGCGGACTTCAGCAAGTTCCTTCCGGATAATCCCTTTGCGGGACTGGTTCCGGACACAGCGGGAGTGGAGTTCAAGAGCAACCAGGCGGGCGGATTTGCGACGCCGAATCTTGGGGTGTCGACGCTGACGCGCGAGCTGGGGCCACTGGCCGGAAAAGCAGCCGATGCGCTGACCGACACGTTCGATCCGGCGACCTTCTTTCAGAAAGGGATGGCGCAGTTATTTGGTAGCTTCGATCTAATCGACCTTCTGCCCGCCGGTGCCATGGGCAAGAATGCGCCGAAGCTCCGGACGTCGTCGCAGGATATCGCTGGAGGCAAGCTGCTGGTCGCCACGTTGGACTGGGAGCCGGAAATTCACAATCTCGATCTGGACGTTGCGGCCTTCGAGAAGGACTATCAGGGGCAATCGAAGCTCCTGATCCACGGCCGCATTGAGAAGCCTGTGAGGCTGGACAGTCTTGGGGCTCCGGTGGCGCAGGATGTGACGTCGGAGTTCAATGGAAAGCTGAACAACTTCCGGATAAGTGTTCTGAAGTCGGTGTATCTGAACTTCACAGAGTTCGGTTTCACTGCGAAGAGCAAGTCGAAGACGGATGTGAGCGTGAAGCTCGATCCGGTCAAGCCGGTGGAGTTTGCTGGCGACCTGAAGTTTGTCGAAGAGCTTCGCAAGGCGATTCCACCGGACCTGTTCGGCAAGGGACCGAGCCTGGATATCTCCGAGAATGGGATTCGCGCGGGGTTTGCCTTTGCGCTTCCTCCCGTAGCAGTGGGTGTCTTCGCCCTGAAAGATGTCAGCCTGGGCGCAGCGCTTACGCTTCCATTTGCGGACGGCAAACCGACCTTCGACTTCAATGTCTCTGAGCGAGCGCATCCGTTCCTGCTGTCGGTGGCAATCTTTGGTGGCGGAGGCTTCTTCCATCTGCAGATCGATACGGCGGGCATCAAGATGGTGGAGGCATCGTTCGAGTTTGGTGCAACGGCTTCGATCGATCTTGGGGTTGCCAGCGGCGGCGTCCAGATTATGGCCGGAATCTATTTCAAGCTGGAGCGGAAGGAGAGCGATCCGGGTAACAAGCTGGCACCGACGCTTTCGGGCTACTTGAGGATGGGTGGGTATCTCAGCGTGCTGGGCCTTATCAAGATCTCGCTGGAGTTTGTGTTGAGCTTTACCTACGACGGCGCGAAGGATAAGGCCTATGGCCGCGCGACGCTTACGGTGAAGGTGGAGATTGTCTTCTTCAGTACCTCGGTGGAGATCACGGTAGAGAAGTCCTTTGGTGGCCAGAGCGGCGATCCGAAGTTCCTCGAGCTATTTACAAATGCGCCGGTATGGGCCGAATACGCGGGAGCGTTCGCCTAGAAAGGGGAGTATTGTCATGGCAGCAACGCAGACTGTTCTATTTACCGTCATCCCGCGCGGCATCCGCGTGAATCCAGATTCGTTGCCGGTATCGGTGTTTGTCTCTCCACGCTTGATGGGCGCAGACAACCTGGGAGCGTTTCCTGATTGGGTCAATTGGATCGACCTGCTGAAGGAGCGGGGGCTTGAGCTAGTGTTTCGCAGCGGCGGGAAGCGTGTCGAGCTCCCGATCGATACGACGCCCCTGCAACCGCAACTGTGGGCGGCTCTCTTCAACCGGCAGACACTGGTGCGTTCGCGGAAGTTCGACGACTACTCGAAGCACGGCATCATCTCATTTTCCATGCGCGAGAGCCTGAGCGCGTTGAAGGCGGTCTACCAGCAGGCGGGGGTCGTGCTGGCGCTGCCGTCGGGAGCGACGAATCAACAAGAGGGCGGGCGAGAGGGAAACCGCCGCATTCTGAGCGGCCTGATCGATGGTCTGGATGTTCACTGGGACCGGGATCGCGCAAAGCGGTGGAGGATCATTGTGCGGCAGATGTACGCCTCCGGAACGCCTGCTTCACGGCCTCGCGCGCTGAATGGCCCTCTGGATGGCGAGGGTCTGATGATGACGGCACCGAATGCCGCGGCGTTTCAGGGGGTCGCGGTTCCATTCGCGACTTACTATCACATGCCGACGCCCGACCGCGAGACTGCGGGAGAGGTGAGCATCGACCCCAATGCGCTGGATTTTCACCAGGCGTTAAGTTCTCTGGAATCGCATCCGGAGCTTCTGCGTGCTCTGGGCCTCATCTTTGATGTGGAGCTCCCGCATGATTTTCTTCCGCAGACGGCACTTGGAGCCTTCAACACGGTCTCGGTGGAGAAGACAAATTTTCCGTGGCAGGTTGTGACGAAATCGCCTGCACTTGAGACGGCATACTGTTACTTTGCCGCGGGGCAGAACCGGTTCTTCGTTACGGCATCACGCACGATGACCCCGGCTTCTTCGCCTGCGCAAGTGGTTGGGCTGTTGAACCTCGCTCCCGAGGGATTTGGACTGGCGCAGGTGGATGTGGATGGTGGTATGCACAAGACCATCATGCTGGCGGAGACGTGGAACAATCCCGACCCGGGGCGAAACCGGGATGCGGGAGCAACGCCGGAGCAGGCTCCTCATCCGGAGGTGTATGACCCGGAGGCCACGCTGCCCTCGCTTCGCTCCGGCGGGCTGCAGCTTTATGCCGATGGTCGCGGCCTCCATGTGCTGGATTCGATTCAACAGTCGAAGGCATTCAATGACGCGCTGGAGGCAGACGGCGCACAGCCGCGTCCGTTCTTCGCGGAAGACCTTGTGCGCGGCTACCGGCTGGATGTGTGGGATTCGGCGACAAATGCGTGGCACTCGCTGCATCAGCGAACCGGGGAGTATGAGATCGGCGAGAGCCGCATTCCATTTCGCCCGGGGAAGGAAGAAGGCTTTCAACAATTGGCGGCCACGCAGCCTGCGCCGGGAGCCGATCCGGCGGACAAGGACCTGTATGTGCACGAAGCGATTGCGCGCTGGGCGGGGTGGAGCCTCAGCGCTCCGATGCCAGGTAAGGCGTTGAGCCGCTACGGAGACCCTGATAAGGCGATTCCTCCGGATGGCGATGATCCGGACTATAGGACCGATGAGGCGATTACGCCTTACAAAGTAAGGGCGAGCTACAAGGCCGTTCCCGGCAGCCTGCCGCGGCTGAAGTTCGGCAGGCGTTATCGTATGCGCGCTCGTGCTGTAGATCTTGCGGGCAACAGCATGCAGGTGGACGATCCGCTGGCCGATGCGCTGGCAACGGTGATGGCGCTCCCCAGAGATCCCGGCGGCTTCACCTATCTGCGGTATGAGCCGGTTGTGTCTCCGCTGGTCGTGATTCGCGATGAGCAGGCGGTTACGCTGCCGGGTTCGGCGGTCGATCGCATCGTGATTCGCACCTACAACGCCGACCCAGGGCAGGACGGAGTTGCGGCTGCGCTTACGGCGAACGATCGCCATATCCTTCCGCCGCGAACCAGCGTGGAGATAGCAGAGCGCCACGGCATGTTCGACGATGCCGCGGGAAAGCTGAAAAGTGATGCAGCGACGTATAAGCTTGCCGCCGACCGCGATGCGGCGGAGCTGCCACAGGCGACGATTGAGATCGCGGGAAAAACGGACAACTATCCGATCGTCACAGACGCCGCGGTTGCGGACCTTCCCTATCTTCCCGATCCGCTTTCGCGAGGCGCGGCTCTGCGTGATCTTCCAGGCTCAGCGGATTTTTCCATTGGCAAGATTGCTCCGGGAGCGGGTGCTGCAGCACCGGTCGACTACGCGGCGTTGGACGATCCAAATCCGCGGCCAGGCTCAGCCACGCTGATCGCCTTCAACTCCGGCGATGACTGGCGGAAGACGACCGGCTTCCGGCTTGCGCTGAATGAGCCGCCTCCAGGAGGGACCGACCTTCTGCCACAGTGGGATCCCACCGGGCGTGTGCTGAGAGTCCTGTTAGCGAAGGGACAGACGGCGATAACGCCTCTCAGCAGTTTTGTGACCGTGGACGATCTGAAGTTGATGGGAGTATGGCAGTGGCTGCGCGAGTATATCGATCGCGCGACGATTCTAGAGGCTAGGCCGGAGCAACTGCTGCCTGGATTCCCGATGGACCGGATTGCCCATATTTTGCAGCGAGCTGTGGAAGGCGGCCACTGGATGCTGACACCGCCGCGTTTGCTGACGCTGGTGCATGCCGTGCAGCAGCCGCTTGGCATTCCCCATTTCACTGCGCTGCATGTCGATCACCAGGACTTGAGCTACGACAATAACCCACTGCAGACGGCGCGTTTTCGCGGCCGTAAAGACCCTGCAGAGCTGGGAGAAATCACTGCATGGCGTCTGCCGGGAGCGACCGGCGCCTTTCTGATGGGAGCGCTGAAGATTCATGGTGCGAGCACCGCGCAGGTCGACCTGGTGGCGGAGTGGAGCGATCCGGTGGATGATCCATCGTCGACTGCTCCTGACCAGACTCAGACCAAGGCGCATGTAGATGTTCTTCCGCTGTCCAACCTGACGGAGGGATATCTGCAGGCGCAGGAAAAGGACTATCGCGCGGTGGGCTACTACGATCCCGAGCACGACCAGATCGCCATGGCGCGGACGGGCGACCGAGCTTTGCGAGCGTCGACGTGGGATTTGGTCTTCAGTCAGGCCGCGCCGCACCATCTCTTCAACGACACGAAACGTCATCGTGTGAGCTATACGGCGATCTCCACTTCGCGCTTTCGGGAGTACTATCCCCAGGACCAGGAGCTGGACTTCACGCGATCGAGCGCGCCAGTGCTGGTGGACGTACCTGCGTCCGAACGTCCGCTGGCCCCCGAGGTCGTATACGTTGTGCCCACCTTCGGTTGGCAGCGCCAGACCGATACCAACATGAAGAGGAGCGTGCGGTTTGGCGGCGGGCTACGTGTTTACCTGAAGCGCGGCTGGTACTCCTCGGGCGAGGGCGAGCTTCTCGGAGTTGCCCTGTGGAGTACGGCGAATGGGGCCCTTGACGATACGCAGCGCGATAAGTTCAAGCCGTTTATTACGCAGTGGGGAATGGACCCGATCTGGCAGACGGGATCACTGTCGTATGTTCCCAGTATCTATAACTTCCCCGATGCGGTGGAGTCGGACTCGAGCGTCTCGCTGGAGGAGAGCAGCGCGGCGAGGTCACCGACCGAGCCGGGGCGGGTAGATGTGGTGGGATTCACGCCGCAGTTCGATGAGACGCGGAAGCTCTGGTTTGCCGATCTGACGGTGAACCTGGGCCCGACGTACTCGCCCTTTCTGCGGCTGGCGCTGGTGCGGTACCAGCCGTATGCGCTGGATGACGCCCGCATCTCGCCCGTGGTTCTGGCTGGCTTCGCGCAGCTGACTCCAGATCGCGTGGCGTCGGTGACGGCGGACCCACATCACCCGCGCACGCTGCGCGTAACGGTGAGCGGAGTCGCACCGCACGGACCTCAACCTGTGGGACCGGGCCAGCCACATCCGGCAAGGCCCACTCACGTAGAGGTGCACGTTCAGCAGCGGACTCTTCCGGGGAGCGATTTGTCATGGCAGGATGTTCCGGCAACGGTCGCGACGGTGACGCAGTTTTACGAAGGACCAGGATTACAGCAGCCGGACCTTGCATTGTGGGTAGGCGCAGTCAGCTTCTCCTCCACTCCTGCCGCGGGCCAGTTTCGGGTGTTGGTGATGGAGTTCGAGTTTATCTCGGCCAACTATGCTACTGCAGACCATAAAGCTCCCGGCCGATTGATCTATGCCGAGACCTTTGCTGTGGATGAGGCGCTGGTGTCGGAGTAAGGGTTACTGACTGCCCTTGCGGAGCTGAATATTCGAGTACATGCACACCGTTAGCCCGTTGATTGCGTCACTGTGGATGGCACGCCTGAATGGAGAGAAGCGATTCCGCTCAGTTCTCAGCCCCCAGTACCTTTTGTCCGTATGGCAATGTGTAACTGAAGCCGACGGAAGTTTATGCCGAACGTCGAATCCAGACGGGCCACGATCCTGCAGAAGGTTGTTGGAATTCATTGAGCTAGACTCGACATCCGAAATCAAGTCAATGCTCTTGCTGTAAGTGTATGCGGCAAGGAACATGAAGTCGCGTGAGAACCCCTCGGGCTCCTTCCGCGTCGTCGGCAATTCACTCCGAACTCAGAAGTGCAAGTAACCTGGTTCAACAAGTGATTCGGCCCGGTTCTCGTCTTTGAGCCCCCTCTTCGAAGAACAGCAAGGAACATTGGTATGACTCTGGTCCCGAGGATTTGCCGGATCATTTAGTGTTCCCGGCAACTCTGTTGCCACACCATAGACATCCTCGTTGGTTGCGCCAACTAAATGGGCATCCACGGTGATGTTGGTGACGAGGCACTACAAGGAACATGTAATTTATTCGGACCACTCACGGTTGCTACTATCACTCAGTCGAAGAGCCGACATCACCCAGGAGTCTACGTATGAGGTCTGTATCCGCGGCTAAGGAAGAAACTCAAGCTCCAGATCGTTTAACCGAGACTATCGTCGACAAACTAAACAATCCCTCCTCCTCCTCAGATTTCGATTTCCATGAAGGGGTGAATCAAGTCTTGGCAGACGTTGGTATGTCGGCCGCAGACAGTGGTGGAAAGCTAACTTTTTATGGCCAAGATCCCATTGTTCCTAGCCGAATTCGGTTTGCCACGATGGCAGGTGTAGGCCTTGCTGCCAAAACCATTGCGGCCGCGGCGGTGTGGAGAGATCGAACTGGACAGGGCCAGAACGTTCATGTCGACGTTCGCAAAGCCTTTCGACGCTTCGGCGGTTTCTTCGAAGGGATCTGGGAGACCGTGAACGGACGCTCTCCCGCGATGGGTTTCTTCGACAATAATCCCTTCTTTAAATTTCCACTCTTCCGTGAAACACGCGATGGCCGGCATGTCGTGACTCTGAACTTTTACCCTAAGCTGCATCAACGTGCACTTAACTTCTTCCGATGCAGCGACAGCGTCGAATCACTCGAGAACTCCATTCTGCAATGGCGTGCAGATGACTTGGAGGCGGCTGCTGCCGAAGAGGGATTAGTCCTTGCCAAAGTTCGTACTTTTGAAGAGTTGCGTGAGGAGTTGCAGTACACCGAAGTGCTTGCGAGGATGCCCCTAATTTCCGTCGAGAAGATCGGTGAGAGTGAACCCATTCCTTTCAAGCCAGACGCCAAAGCACCACTTGATGGAATTCGGGCCCTCGGAATGGGACATGTGATTGCCGGCGCTGGAATCGGGCGAGATCTGGCCTTCTATGGTGCCGACGTCCTGAATATCTGGAGGCCCAACGACACCGAAGTAGAGGCGTTTTTCTGGGACGTTCAGGTCGGGATGCGCTCTACCATTCTGGATTCCACTAAAGAAGATCGCGCCAAGTTCGATGCCTTACTCAAGGATGCCGACATCTTCTTCGCAAATAAGCGTCCTGGTTATTTGAAATCCCACGGATTGGATGCGGAAGAGTTATGTGCAAAAAAGCCCGGACTGATCCACGCCACCGTCGTTCTTCACGGAGAAATGGGGCCGTGGTCGAACAGGCCTGGCTTTGATGAGATTGGTGCAACAGTGTCTGGTGTCTTCGCTCTCGAAGGTTCTCTCAGCAGCCCGAAGCAGCCGCCTATTGTTCCCATCTGCGACAACGTTGTAGGTTGGCTCGGCACTGTGGGCGTTCTCGCAGCCCTGCGCAGGCGAGCAGTGGAGGGGGGAAGTTACAAGGTCGTTGTCTCCCTCACTCGCACTGTGCTTTGGCAGCTCTCGCTCGGCATCTTCGACAAGGCCTATGCTCATACGACGGCCGGCTCCTCTGAGGAGCATACAAATGTCGCCCCGGATCTGTTCACCGCTGAGACGCCGCTCGGTACGTACCAGGGGCTCGACGAGCAGGTCTACCTGTCCAAGTCTCCTGGGTCGTATCGGACCGTGATCGTTCCGCGAGGATCGAACAAACCTGAGTGGCTGAGTTGATTCGGATATTTGCATCCCATTTCAGACTGCCAGCTATCTCGGCACGGCTCGGTTTTGACAACATCCGGCTGAAGCGATGGTCCACGGCCAAGAGAACGAAACGAGGAGAGCCCATACATCGTCACCATACCCGAGTAGAGAAAATGGTCGAGATGTCAAGGACGCCAGGCGAATACAAGTATTCGTTAATCTCGTTGAGTTACTGGTAACCGGGCTGACTCAGTTGGATGGGCATTGATTTCACTTTAAAGGAGAGAGGACAAAATGAATTCCGGAAAGCTCTACATTCTCCAGTACCGACCAGGCGGCGAAATCATCGAGATGGATCCCGACGGTGGCAATCGCAGCACTCTGCTTGGGAATCTGCTCGACAACGTAGACGGAATCGTTATCGACAAGAGGACCAAGACATTGTACTGGACAAACATGGGACCGGCGAGTGGTCCCAGTGAAGGCGATTTTTTTCAGGCTGACGGTTCGATCGAATGCATCGGGCTAAACAGTGCTAATCGTCGTACGTTGGTCGGTCATGGTCTCACGGTGACGCCCAAGCAGATAGCCGCCGACTTCGGCGCGGGATTCTTATATTGGTGTGATCGCGAGGGCATGCGTGTGATGCGCTCGAACCTCGACGGTTCGAACGTGACTGTTCTCGTTCGCAACGGTGTGTTTCCTGTCGATTCGCACGACGTTATGCGTCACTGCGTCGGCATTGCCGTCGATCCGGTCAATCGCCATATCTACTGGACGCAAAAGGGGCCACCGGATGGTGGCAAGGGGCGCATCTTCCGAGCCGGGCTTGAAATTCCGGGGGACCAGCAGGCCGAGAACCGCACGGATATCGAACTGCTGATCGATCACTTGCCTGAGCCGATCGATCTCGAACTCGACACCAAGAACAACCTTCTCTACTGGACTGACCGAGGGAACCTCGATGGCGGCAACTCGCTAAACCGCGCGCGTATCGGTCCCAAGCAACTGGAAAACCACGAGGTACTCGCGACTGGACTGCAGGAAGGTATTGGGCTTGCCATCGATCACGCCAATCAGCGTGCGTTTACGACAGAACTCGGTGGGGAAGTGCGCGTAGCCTCGCTCGAGACCAATGCGCAGTTCACCACGATTGCAAAGTTAGGAATCCTAACTGGAATTGCCTACGTTGCGTAAGCGGCGAGGCTCGTCGTCCTGGTCTTAACCGCTACTTCTAGTCGGGATGGAACCCGGCTGAAGCACGCCTAATGAACGCAATTGAGGAGAATATGAAAAATGATCTCAACGTAAAAACAGTCGGTATCGTGGGCTGCGGGCTGATCGGGATGAGCTGGGCGGCCTACTATCTCGCGAAAGGATTTGCGGTGCGCGCAACCGATCCCGTGGCAGACGCCGAGGAGAAGTTGCGCGCGTATATCGGTAGCGCATGGCCTCTGTTGGAGGAAATGGGTCTTGAGCCAGGCGCCGATAAGAACAACCTGACGTTTTCCACGGATCTGAAGGAGGCTCTGAGAGGCGTTGACTTTGTCCAGGAAAATGGTCCAGAGAGGGTAGATCTCAAGCTCAAGCTCTTCAAAGATATTTCTGACGCTGTTGGCCCCAATGTCATCATTGCGAGTAGTTCGTCGGGCATTCCTGTTTCGAATTTCCAAACGGAGGCGACCAACCCGGCGCGTATCCTGCTTGGGCATCCTTTCAACCCACCACACGTCGTCCCGCTGGTCGAAGTCGTCGGAGGCAAGCTGACATCCGCTGAAAACGTCACGCGTGCTGTCAAATTCTATGCACAGATCGGCAAGAAGCCGATTCGCATGAAGAAGGAAATGAAAGGTCATATCGCGAACCGCATTCAGGCGGCGGTATTCCGTGAGGTGCTCTATTTGTTGGATCAAGATGCGGCCAGCCTGGCCGACATCGACATCGCTATGGCCCACGGTCCCGGGCTGCGATGGGCCATCCTCGGCCAGTTCATGAACGCGAATCTGGGCGGTGGAGACGCGGGAATCAAACATCTCCTCGAGCATCTCGGTCCAGCGATGGAAGGTTGGTGGGCGGATCTCGGTCGCATCGAGCACGTAACTCCGCAGATGGCTGAAAAGGCCGAAGCTGGAATCAATGAGATTCTCAAGGTACACACGGCCAACGACATTGCAGCGGCGCGTGACAATGTCTTGTTGCAGACCCTCAAGGCAAAGGTTGGAGAAGAGAGGCTGCCGTACTGAGTACTCGTCTCATTCCGCAAGTGAGAAGACCTTGAGGCAAGTTCGGTCATCGCAGCTCGAACCTGGGCTGCGATGGCCGGACTCGGCTCTCCATTCTTGGTTCCATTCCACTATGGTCTACAAAAGAAAACCTATGCCCATTACAAAGGCTCAGGAAGTCCGAAACGGACACGTGATGAGACGATCCTCGCCCTTGATCTGTATTTAAGACTCGGCCACGCCCAGGGCCAAAGCGGCAATGAAGGCTACATCGATCTCTGTTCCCTCCAGTCACGTGCCAATGCTTCTCAGCCGAAAACAGTCGCAGACTTAATCGAGCAAGCTGCAGCGAAAGCCGGGAGCCAATGATCCCCGGTTCATGAAGACGCAGAAATGAGTATTACCACTCGCGAAAGCATTGTCCGGTTCGAGGTGGCCAAGGGAGCAAGATTGTATGGGTAAAAGACTCACACCACTGGCAGTTCGCTCGTTCGTGTCTGTGAACCTTCTGTATGCCGCCATCTTTCTCAAGTTTGCGGGGGTGCCGGATTCGGTGACCCTGTTCACGCAGATGTCGCAAGCGGTCCACGGGTTGGTATCTCAGCCGGTATACCGGCTAGGGTCAGGCGTGTTCGAGACAGTGGTGGCGGTTTTACTCCTGATCCCGAAGACAGCCAGATTGGGAGGGGGATTGACTGTTGTGTGGATGACTGCCGTAATTCTCAGTCACATTTTCGTGTTGGGATATGGCTGGTTCTTTGTCGATGCTCTCATGGTGATGGTGCTGGCTGTCATTTATCTCTTGCTGACACGCAGAGGAGTCCTCCGCTGAAGCACATACCTCTCTGGTATTCGTTCTTTACAATTTCGATTGGAATTGGGAGAAAGCGTAGCTACATTTCGGCCGAGCGTTCGAGCTTAACCCTGCTTACGCGTTAGTGCATCCTTGGTTTGGGGAGCCCACCCTGAGCGAAATGTGAAGAAGTAGCTCGCTTCAGGGTCGCCGCCGCACAGATCGTCAATCATTATCTTCCAATTGTCCCAGCATCGTTCTCCTGGACCAATGCGGGATTTATCGGGTTCTCGAAGCCCGCTCCAAAATGAACAGTGTTCCTCGCTCCCGCAAGAATCTCTTTCTCAGTCCGCGAGAAGATCGAGAAGAGGATACGACCGTCCTCATATCGCCCGCAAAGTCATACTCGACGTGGAGAAATGAAATTCGCTCATATAGGTGTCGAATCACGATTTTCGCGGATTCCACGTGGGGCAAGACAGAGAAATGCGTTGGGCTAAATGGGCCAAACGGTGAGTCACTTGCCAGCGGCATACTCCTGGGAGTGGAGTGACTCTACTTTGCTAGAGCCTTGTCGTTCGGAAAATCGGGAGATATTAAAAATGCTTTCATTAAAGATCGCGGTCAGCCCGCTCTTGTTCATCTCATCGCTAGCGATAGCCCAGGTTGCGCGTACCGTCTTCGGCACACTTCCCGATGGATCGGTCGTCGACGCCTACACCCTCCACAGCCCTGATGTTGAGCTCCGGGTTATTACCTTCGGTGCTCGGGTTGTCTCCCTCAAGACAAAGGACCGCAAAGCGCGGTTCGGCGATCTCGCACTCGGTTATAGTTCGCTCGATCCGTACGTGAATAACAAGAATACTTACTTCGGCGCCACCGTTGGTCGCTACGCCAACCGCATTGCAAAGGGGCACCTCGAGCTCAACAGGAAGGTCTTCCAGACTACTCTCAACAACAAAGGCATGAACACACTCCACGGCGGCAGCGAAGGCTTCGATCGCCGCAACTGGATAGCAAAGCTGATCCCCGGCGGCGTCGAATTTACTCTCGTCAGCCCTGATGGCGACCAAGGCTTCCCCGGCACGCTCACCGCCCACGTCCGTTATATCCTTCATCGCAACATTGTCCGGATCGAGTACGATGCGACCACCGACCAGCCCACCGTCGTCAATCTGACCAATCACACCTACTTCAATATCGCCGGCGAGGGCAACGGATCCATCCTCGGCGAGCGCCTGACACTTTATGCAGACAACTACACGCCGGTCGATGCTGCGATGGTTCCCATAGGCGAAGTGGCATCCGTAGCCGGAACACCATACGACTTCACCCGGGAGACTACGATCGCCGAACACGCCGCTCAGGAGGACACACAAATCAAGCGTATCGGTGGCTTTGACCACAACTGGGTCTTGCGTGGCCCGACAGGCACACTGAAACCCGCGGCACGGTTGTTTGATCCAGCCAGTGGGCGCATTCTCCTGGTTCAAACGACGGAGCCCGGCATCCAGTTCAATAGCGGCCAGTACTTCGACGCGACCCTCATCGGTAAGAGCGGTGTGGCCTACGGAAAGTTTGGCGGACTGGCCCTCGAGACCCAACACTACCCTGACTCACCGAACCACAAGAACTTTCCGACCACCGAGCTGTATCCTGGGAAGCATTATCACAGCATCACCACGTGGACATTATCGGCACAATAGTTGCCCTCTCAGATGACCACTAAGACGCGCCAGAGGCTACCAGATGTGCGTAGCCTCGATAATGGGAGCGCCGGCTTTACCGTCCATGACGTCTACGCGCAGAACTACTTCGATATTCTTGTCGGTCCAGTTATATCCAACCTGCTTGTTGAAGGTATCGAGAAGACGAGGCGAGACGATAAATCGCGAAGCAGCATCAGTTCCAAAACGCTGCAGACCTGCAACCGCTACGACGAAACTATCGGTAGAGGGGTTGCGGAACCGTGCGACGATGGCGTAGTCGGGAGTCTGGGTGAAAGGTTTTGACGCATCGCGTGCCCAACGCTTTTCAGGATGCAATGAATCCAGAATCGCTTCGTCGGACCTGACATTGAAATGGAAGCGGAGAGGAGTCAGCAGGCGCTGGGACCATAGATTGTTATATGCACCCACAAGGACCGTCGGACTCTCACGAATCTGAGCGAGTGTCGTTTCCGATGCGGATTGAATTCTGTAGTCGGCGTTGCGGGCGTTCACAAGAGCGGCAACGCGTCCCATGGCCAAACCATTCTCGAAGGAGAGGTAGGAGTTATCCTGAAGATTATCTCCAATCTGCGATCCAATCTTTGAATCTGTGGAGAACATAATGCTGCCTGCACTGATCAGAACTGGCCCCCGAGTCCCGATCACCGGGGACCAGAAGCGATTGATCGACTGGGAGCGATGTTCTTTCCTAGTCCATAGGACACCGAGAACGGAGGATGCTCCAAAAGCCATACAGAGCACCAATACGAAGATTTTGTTTCTCCGGAGACGCCGAGCGTGACGTACCACGGCACTATCTGAAGGTAGGGACACATGGTCGCCAGCCTCGAGTTCAATACCGTTGTGGGGTGTAGACAAGTCCTCTGTTCCCGCAATGTCGGCAAGGCGATGAAATTCGGGTAAATAAGAGCGGGCAGACAGGGATATTTGAACCGGAGCGTCCGGAGCGGCTTGGTAGAAGAGGGCCAAGCGCTTGCGGACTTCGCCCGCTGTGTAGCGGACCACTGTATCAGTGTTGGTGTCGTAGTCCGGGGCGCGACCGAAGACTTCGATGCCGACCGTTCGTTCCTTGATCTGGTCGCCGTTGCCTGAGAGCGCCAAGTCGACTACGTAGCGCAACAGTGCGGGGTAGCGCTTGCTATTGCAGAACTGGTTGCTGGCGAGGATCTTTTCCATGGACTCTCGCACTAACTTCTTGTCCTCGTCGGAGCTAGGTGTCCACCTGATTCGGGTTGGTTCTGTACGGATCACTTGCTGAAATCAGAAGGATACAAGATGTGCTCCATGGACGGCCACGTCTTCCTGATTCCCATGCCCGGCGCGTAGCCGTTCGACTCGCATTTTGGAATGGCCGTCTAAACTCGATCTGTTTCGCTCTAAGAATCAAATACATCTCATCTAAGCTGCTGATAATAAACAACAAATTTGCATTGGGTTAATGGGGCCAAACGGTGAGTCACTTGCCACTTGCAACGCACGGGTTGATTGTTGCTCCGCTCAGACAGACTTGATCTCCACGCGGTAAAGGGAGAGACCAGTCTGCCCAGCGAACGAGAGAGGGCCATTATGCAAATGACTGAATTGAATCGAAGAAGGTTTTTAGCGACTGCCGGGGCTGCAGGATCCTTTGCCCTCCTGCGTCGTTCCTGGGCACAAAAAGGGCACACTGTTGGTTCTGTTACTTTCCAGATGGTTGCGGCAACCGACAAGAAGCGGATTCTGGTAGCTGCGGAGAAGTATGTCTCGAATTCCCCTCTGACCATTACTACCTTTCCCACAAAGCGGAGCGCGGGTGGTTTACATGACTTTTACTCCCAGGCCGATTACTACTGGCCCGACCCGAAGAATCCTGACGGACCGTATGTCCTTCACGATGGTCAGAGCAATCCGGATAACTTCAACGATCACCGCAAAGTGATGGTCGCCCTGTCTGTCGAGATGCCAGCGTTAACGGCTGCCTGGGTTCTGACGGGCGACGAAAAGTATGGCAGAAAGGCCTGCGACCACCTGCGTGCCTGGTTCGTTACCCCGGACACCAGAATGAACCCTAACCTGGAACATTCGCAGGCCATTCAAAACCTTAATACTGGACGGTCGATCGGAGTGATCGACACACTGCACCTCGTAGAGGTCGCGCGTGCAGCCAGCCATCTGATGCCGAAGATGATGGAGACGGCGGACCAGAAGGGTGTGAAGGAATGGTTCCGAAGCTACATGGACTGGTTGACGACGAGCGAAAAGGGCATGGCGGAGCGCGACACGCTGAATAATCACGCGATGTGCTGGGCACTCCAGGCGGCGGAGTTTGCGCATTTGCTTGATGATACCGCCACGCGTGAAGAAGTCTTCCGGAAGTATAGAACGATTCTTCTACCGAACCAGCTGGGCCAGGACGGGTCCTTCCCTCGAGAGTTAGCGCGGACGAAACCCTACAGCTATTCCATTTTCAACTTTGACGTGATGACAGCGCTATGTCAGTCGCTTAAGGGGCTGCAACCTGATCCAGTTGCATTCAAGCTAGCTGATGGTCGTGGTGCATGCAAGGCTGCCGAGTTCATTTACCCCTACCTGAAAGACAAAGGTAAGTGGAAGTGGGCCAAGGACGTTCAACACTTTGACTCACTTCCAGTGCGTTCGCCGGGACTTTTGTTCGCTGGCGTTGCTTGTAACCGGGCGGAGTACATCGCTCTCTGGCGCACCATGAATCCCGATCCGACCGACCGGGAGATCATTCGCAATAATCCGATCCGGCAGCCGCTATTGTGGGTTTGAGATCGTTTGAGACTGGTTCGTAGATCTACCCTTTGGGCCCGGCGACGGACCTAAGTACGAATGGAGAATTTGTATGCGCACTAATAATGGATCGTTGTTCTTAGCATCTCTTCTGATTTTTCTCGCCTTTGTTGTTGTGTCGGTAACTCATGCGCAATCCAATACAGGGACCATCCTCGGAACGGTGCAGGACGACTCCGGAGCGTCGGTTCCTGATGCAATGGTTGTCGCTAAGAGCCTTGGCACTGGCGAGGAACGCACCATAAAGAGCGACGGAAACGGAGCGTTTAATTTTTCCAATCTTCAGGTGGGACACTACTCCATCACGATCACGCGTGATGGTTTTAGTCCAATCAAGATCAGCGACGTCGAACTGCAACTCGCGCAGAGATTCACGATTAACCCTGCGCTGCACGTTGGCGCAGTGAGTGACAAGGTCACGGTCGTCGCAACGGAGACGCCGCTATTGAACACCACCTCTTCTTCGGTTGGCCAGGTCATCAATACGGATACTGTCCGGAATATGCCGCTAAATGGGAGGAATTTCTGGCAGCTCACTCAGTTGACACCTGGTGTCAGCTACATCCAGGGAGGTCAGAACATTCAAACGGGAGGAACATCGATCCGCGCGAGCGCGGTCAACGTGAATGTGAATGGACTTTCCCCGTCATGGACCGGGTGGTATCTGGACGGCGCCAACATCACTGAATTCCAACTCGGCGGTACGATCATTCAACCGAACGTCGACGCTCTCCAGGAGTTCAAGGTCGAATCCAGTAATATGGGCGCCGATTATGGTCACAGCCCCACGATCATCAATGCCACGCTTAAGAGTGGCACGAACAAATTTCACGGTACTGCTTATGAGTTCATCAGAAACAACGCAGCAGATGCCAAGAACTACTTCTATGTTTCGCCCCCGGGAACAAATCAGCGCAACGAGCCACTCCACCGCAACCAGTTTGGCTTCGTCGTTGGCGGACCCATCATCAAAGACAAGACCTTTTTCTTCGTCGACCTTCAGGAAACTCTGTACAACAAACAACAGATTCAGCGGAGCATAGTCTTCAGCGACGCCGAACGCAACGGTAACTTCCAGGATCAGTACGGTACGACTCAAAAGCTCTTTGAACCGACCTCCAATACATCCGCCAGGATTCCCCTAGCCTACAATGGTGTTCCAAACACGATCAATCCGGCGAGATTCTCCGCACCGGCGCAGTATCTGTTGCAGTACATGCCACGCGCCAACCAAACTATTGGCACGACATCGTATGCTTCGGTGACGAATAGCCTGAAACAGCAACTTGGCCAAGGCGATATCCGAATCGATCAGAAGCTCTTTTCGAATGACAGCCTAGTGGGGCGCTATTCCATCTCCGACAACCGTGAAAGCGATCCCAACGCCTACCCGTTAATGGGTTTTTTCCCACTCAAGAGCCGCGGTCAGGATCTCATGTTGCGAGAGACCCATATCTTCAATTCCAGATGGATCAACGAAGCCCAGTTCAGCTACTATCGTAGTTTCTTCCTCTTTACCAGCTCCGTCCAGGGAACAGACGTCGCTTCTGCCGCTGGCATCGCCGGCCTCTCAGGCCTCGCGCCAGCCGATACCCTCGGGTTCCCGACGGTCACTATTACCAACTACTCTACCTTCAACGGGCAAGCGGGGAACAGCTATCCCAAGCAGAACAAGATCCGCTCCTGGCAGTACGTGGATCGCATTACTTATGTGACTGGAAAACATGAAGTCCACCTTGGAGTGGAGAACTTCCACAATGCAAACACATTTGTCTCCGGCTCCGTCTCTACTGGCACGTTCAACTTCAGCGGGAAGTACTCCGGGGACAATGGTGCTGACTTCCTTCTTGGCATACCTCAATCCGGGCAGCGCAGCTACTTCCGTGCCCTGTGGGGTAACACTGCCAACTTCCAGTCCTACTATGTTCAGGACAACTGGCACGCGGCACCGAAACTAACAATCACCGCCGGTATCCGCTATGAGATCAATCCTTTCTACAACGGCCTGCAGGGACAGATGTCGGGCTACGACGATACGAACGGCAAGCTCGTCTTACCGGACAACTATTCCATCAACGCACAGCCCGGAACCCCGTTGCTGACCTCACTCTTTTCGGACCGCTTTGAAACGACAAGTTCGCAGGGACTTCCGCAGTCGGTACGAGCGACGAACAAGTTCAACATTGCTCCGCGTCTTGGTATGGCTCTTGGAGTCGGTCCAAAGACCGTAGTTCGGGGAGCATACGGAATGTTCTTCCTCTTTCCGGACGCTAACTATATCAACGGTACACAGAACACGGTCCCGTTCGTCGCATCACAGACGGTTAACAATGCAGCACTGTCCGCGACGACTGCGCCAACGCTTACCTTCGCCAATTTTTACAACGGCCAACCGATCGTCGCTGCAAGTCCAAATCCCGGCGTTGCCTGCTCCTTTGGACAGATCTTGAATTCCTGCTCTCAACCAAGCATTACCAGCATGCGGCTAAGCGTGGTGAACACGTACATCCAAGAGTGGAACGTTGCGGTTCAGCGCCAGTTTGGATCGCGCGTCTCGTTCGATATGGCATACGTGGGAAACAAAACGACTCACATGGTACAGCCGCGGATGATCAACGCACCTCAGCCGGGGCCCGGGGCTATTCAAACGCGTCGTCCCCGTCCGCAGTGGGGCACGGTCAACGTCGCGGCCTTCGCTGGTGGCGCGAGCTACAGTTCTCTGCAATCCAAGCTGGAGGTGCGAAATCTCGCCGGTGGTACAGTTCTCGTTGCCTATACTTATGGCAAGTGCATGACGGATGGAACCTACGCAAACCAGGTGCGCGAGGACAATTCCACGATCAATTACTACGGCCCATGTAACTACGATCTCACTCACAATTTCGTTACCAGTTATCTCTATGAGCTGCCCTTCGGCCGCGGCCGAATCCTCGGCACTCACATGAATCGTCTGGAAGATTCGTTAGTCGGCGGATGGAATCTCTCGGGAATCGCCACGCTGCAAAGCGGCCTGCCGTACACGGTGGGTATTAGCGGTGATCAGGCGAACACTGGTGCAGCGGGTCAACGACCGAACGTGGTCGGGAAACCAAAGCTTATACGGTCTCCCAATTGCTGGTTCTACGATTCGGCCAATCCGTCATGCGCAGCGTTCGGTGGCACGAATGCTTATGTCACACCAGCGCAATATACGTACGGCAACGGCGGCATCAATTCACTGCGCGCGGATGGGTTGGTACAGTTCGATGTCACTTTGTTGAAGCAATTCTCCATCACGGATCGTAGCAAATTAGAATTGAGAGGTTCCTTCTTCAACATCTTCAACCACACAACCTTTGCTGCTCCGAATAGCAGCATCGCAAGTTCGTCAACGGGTACAGTGTCTGCAACTCTCAACGGTGCACGACAGGTTGAACTCGCCGGCAAGATTTACTTCTAAGGCCCTGCGACAAATCAAACTCATTCCCAAAGACAACGTCGTACCTTCGCGTAGGAGGAAGTCGGCTGTGGCTAACAATCCTTGCGGTCAAGTTCGCAGCCTTATTAGGGGATCCACCTTTATCTTCGGTCAGTCGAGGGGTCTCGGGATGGTGTTACAAACAAGGTGCCAAACGGTGAGTCACTTGCATAAACAGCGACGAAGTCCGACTGTTTTCTCGGCGTGAGGATTGTCCGTTTCACAGGGATCTCAACTCACGCTGAAAAATTACTCAGTAAGGAGAAATCTATGTCAAGCAAATTTGCTAAATGGGGAACTATTGCCGCTGCAGCCACCCTTACATTGACCGCTTTCGCGATCAGCGCAGGTAGCACTCCCGGAGAGAATTTTCCGGTTATGGAGACACAGTACGAGCTGCAGTCTTTCGACAGTGATGGTAATACGGATGAAGTTCCTGTAATCAACTCGTTACAGGACCGCTTCTTTTATAGCAATTGTTACGATTCGAAGCATTGCTACAAAGGCGTTCCTCTTGGAGCCGCGATCTTCAAAACGCCTTCGGGGTTTGGATCGACACCCAACAGCAATTTTCCGCGGGTGGAGCTCCGAGCGACAAAAGATTTCTTTGACGGAGATACGTTTACGAATACCCAGACGGGAACCGCCTATATTGTTACTGCACCAAGTACCAACTCGATTATCTTCGCCCAGATCCACGGGGAGAAAACAGGTGGTTCGGAGATGTTCAAACTTCGATGGCAGGACGGAGAGGTGATAGCAGGGGTCAAGGCGGCGTTTGGTGATGAAGAGGCTAAGACTAACCTCATCCCGGCAGCGCTCAAAGATCAAATTGGATACACCCTCACTGCTGTGGGCACCAATTCGCAGATCAACGTGACCGTCACAATCAGCGTAAATGGCGGTGTGCCGGTGTCAAAAACATTTACCTATCTCAAATCGAATGGCTGGAGCGGATTTGGTCTGTACTTCAAAGCCGGTGACTACAATCAGGATGCTTCGAACGATGGTTCGGAGGCTGTAGTTGCCTACAGCGCACTAAACGTTACCTACAACTAGTGTCTGCAACCCTTAACGATGCACGACAAGTTGAGGTCTCTGGAAAGATTTACCTTTAAGCCAGTGCGACAATCAACTTTATTCTAAAGATAACGTTGTACCTCGTGTAAGGAGAAGCCGGTCATGGCCAGTAATTCCACTGTTCCCACGCAACTGTCTCGTCGTGACTTGCTCCGCATCTCTACCATCGGAGCTTCCGCGCTTGGAGTCCACCTGTTCATACCCGGATTTTCTCCTGCGCTTGCTGAACCGCTAGCGGGCCAGCCACCAACTGACCTTTACACAACAACCCTCCACAGTTGGTGCGATGGACTCATGTCGCACCAACTCACAGCGATGAAAGACGCTGCATTTCATGGCGCGCTCCTGTGCCCGGCATGCGTGCTTATTCATGGCCGGTGCGCGGACGCGATCTATCCACTCATGCGCGTGGCGCACTCCACCGGAGATAGCAAATATCTGCGCGCCGCGATCATATTGCACGACTGGTCAGAGTTGCAGGTCAGTCGTGCTGATGGCAGCTGGATCAATGACGTCACGCTCAGTCCATGGAAGGGCACCACGGTCTTCCACACCATTGCACTCGCTGAATCACTGCATCACCACGGCAGTCTCCTTGACGCAGCTATGCGTACCCAATGGACTGATCGGCTCGCCCGCGCCGCGAAGTTTCTCGACGGCTTCATCACTATCGAGACCGGAAACATCAACTATCCCATCACTGCATCACTCGCCTTTGCACTCTGCGGCCAGGTTCTCGGAGAACCCCGTTACCTCGACCGAGCTCGAGCCCTCGCCCACACCAGTCTCGACTATTTCACCCCCAACGGCCTGCTCTTCGGTGAGGGCCATCCCCTGCGTGATGTCACCCCAAAAGGCTGCCATCCAGTTGATCTCGGTTACAACGTTGAAGAATCCCTCCCCGCGCTTGCCCAATACTCCTTGCTTACAAACGATCGACAGGTGCTCGAACAAACCGTCAAATCTCTTCGTGCCCACATGGAGTTCATGCTGCCTAACGGTGCCTGGGACAATAGCTGGGGTACTCGCAACTACAAATGGAGCTGGTGGGGTAGTCGAACCAGCGACGGCTGTCATCCCGCATACGTCCTGTTGTCCGATCACGACCCACGCTTCCGCGAGGTTGCTCTCCGCAACCTCGAACTGATGTCCGCCTGCACTCGGGACGGCCTGCTCTATGGCGGCCCGGATTATTTCCATCACGGCGACCGCCCCTGCATCCATCACACCTTCACCCATGCCAAGGCTTTGGCTACCGTGCTTGATCGCGGCGGCGCCAACATACAAGCTACAGAACGCCCTTCGATACCCCGGGATGAATCTGCCGGTCTCCGCCACTACCCTGAAGTCGGGACCTATCTTGCATCCAAAGGTCTTTGGCGTGCCACCATCACGGAGTATGACTGGGAGTACGTCGAGCACGTTCAGGCGGGTGGTGGAGGGGAATCAGGCGGCGGACACGCTTCGGGCGGCGCTCTTTCCCTGCTTTTTCATCAGTCACTTGGCCCCATCCTTGTAGCCAGCATGACCGACTACCAATTGGTCGAGATCTCCAACCAGCAAGCATTTCTAGATGCTCCCCACATGACGCTTACTCCACGCGTCGAACTGAAAGCCGACAGAACTTACACCAGCCTCACCGATCTCAAAGCCACCCTTAACGCGTCCATGTCGGCCGACGAAATCCACTTCACGGCTACGGGCCAACTCCTTACCGTTGGGCACCATCCAGTACCGGCAGGCGGAATCTCCTACCGTCTCGAGTACTTCATCACTGAAGAGGCGATTACCATCGTTGCCAAGGCAATTGGACAGCTCCCCAGTTCAACGTCGCTTCAGTTCATCTTGCCAGTCGTGTCGCGATCCACCGAGGCCATCACTCAATCCAGTTCCAACTCCATCCGCATCACAAAATCAAAAGGATTTCTCACGGTCCATACTGACGCTCCACAGGGTTTCGAATCCATTCCAAAGGAGCGAACCTTCAACCTGGTGCCGGGCCTCGAAGCAACTCCTCTTACCGTCGCCCTTACCCCGGGAATCGCCGCAACCATCCAGATCAAGGCTGCGCCAGCAAACATCTAAATCTGAGTCACCGAAATCAACCCACGCAGGAATGATGGTATGCAAGTGACGTGTCGAACTAATGGTTAGACCCCAATCCTAAAACCGACGCAATCTGAGTAACTTAGCGCAGCATTTCAAAGCGTTAGAGAGCGGAAGACAATCCGACGCAACGCGTATTGTTCCCACTAATGTTTCCATCCTGGGCGCAATCAAACGCGGCATGAACGGCAACCTGGCATGATACGAACAAGACTGCCTTCCAGTTCACAACGGGAGCATGTGACGAGGTGAACACGGTCGGGTTCCAGCAGTTCGATCTAATATCCACCGCCATGACCTCCACTACGCACACCTGCAAGGCCAAGATGGCAGGGCTTGCCAACGCCTTCCTCATCCTCTCGGAGGCTTCGGTACCCTCGAGGAGATGTTCAAGGTCCTCTGCTAGCGGTACATGCGCCTGCACCACAAAGCCCACGATCCTCGTCAACATTGAGGGCTCCTACGACAATCTACCTCAAGACCGCGCCAGCGAGCTCGTCCTCGGCATCGACCCAGGTCATCGAACAGCTCCAGACATCCTCCACGGAGTGACCGGAGAGACACCCAAATGTCAAAATCCGGTCGAAAGCGGTAACTTTTTCCCGGCTCGCGTGTCTACCTTGTGACGCCTCCATAGTCAGAACCTCCCCAAGGCAGACTCCCCGAAGGCGTGAAGGAGCAACAGAAACCAATGAAACAATATAGGTACTACGCCGCCCTCTTGGCGGTACTGTGTCTTTTTACGGGATGGCTGAACGCACAAAATGTTACCGGCGCCGTCAGCGGCGTCGTGACTGACCCCAGCGGAGCGGTCATTCCCAACGCGACTGTCATCGTTCATAACGTCGGAACCGGCGTCGATACAACCGTTATCACCAACGAGGTCGGCCTCTACAGCGCCCGCTTCCTTCCCATCGGCCAGTACCAGGTCACCGTCTCGGCCACCGGCTTCACCACCTCTAAGTTCACCCCCTTCACCCTTGAGATCAACCAGACCGCCAAGTTCAACGCCAAGCTCGAGCCCGGCGGAGCCTCCACTGTCACCGACGTCAGCGCCGAGGCAGCTCCAATCCTCAACACCAACGACTCCTCCCTCGGCATCTCCCTCTCCACCAACGAGATCGCCAACATCCCGCTCAACGGACGCAACTTCTCCTCCGTCACTCTCTTCCAGCCAGGCGCCATCGCCACCGATCCCCAGGGAATGACCGGCAACAACGCCATCGAGCGCAGCACCTTCAACAACGGCGTCGCTTCCATCAACGGCAACCGCAATCAGGCCAACTACTACACCCTCGACGGTGCCGACCTCAATGAGCCTCAGAACAACCTCATCGCCTATAATCCCGCGCCCGACGCCATCGCCGAGGTCCGTGTTATCTCGGCCAATGCTCCCGCCCAGTTCGGCAATGCCAACGGAGGCGCCGTCATCTCGGTCCTGAAGTCCGGAACCAACGAGTTCCACGGCTCGGCCTACGCCTTCCTCCAGAACCAGAACCTCAACGCCAACTCGTGGGCCAATAAGCACGCCAACCCCATTATCGCGATCAATCCCTACACCCAGACCATCTTTGGCGGAACCGTAGGAGGACCTGTCCTGAAGGACAGGCTCTTTTTCTTCGCCGACTACGAAGGCGCCCGTTCCCATACCGGAGGTCTGCAGCAGGCAAGCGTCATCCCCGCGGCGATGCGCAACGGAGACTTCTCGTCCCTGCTCCGCACCAAATCCCCCATCCAGCTCTACGACACGCAGAACGGATTCGCGGCCTATGCCAACAATCAGCTTCCCATCCTAAACCCGGTCGCCAAGTACCTCTTCGCTCATCCGGAGCTTTACCCGACCGAGAACGCAGCCCCCACCGACGGTCTGCTCCAGAACAACTTCCAGGGAGCACAGCGCAAGTTCGTCCGCAACGATCAGGGCGACATCAAGATCGAGTGGAACGCCACTCAGTCCAACAAGTTCACCGCCTTCTACTCGCAGTCCAACGCGGGCGATACTCAGACGGCGCTGATCCCCATCACCTTCCCACCCCAGAACGTCTACCCCACCAAACTCGGCGGCGGAAGCTGGATCCATACTTTCTCTCCCGCCATCGTCAACGAGGCCCGCTTCGGCTTCACCCGCGTGCGCTGGGATAACAGCATCCCCACCGACCCCTCAGGAGCCTTTGGACTCAACGGCAACTCCCTCGTCGGCATTCCCTTCGGCGCCCAGCCCTACCCTGGATTCTCCGGACAGAGCCTTGGCAACAACGCCTCCTTCCTCGGAACCGCCGCCAATATCCAGGTTTTGCGCGACAACACCTTCAACTACTACGACAATCTCACCTGGCAGCGCGGCCACCATCTGCTCTCCATCGGTATCCAGGCCACCCGTTACCAACAGAACTACCTCAACTCCTCCAACTACGGCTTCTTGGGTGAATTCGACTACTCCGGCAACTTCACCGGCTTGCCCGGCGGAGCTGGTTACGGGCCGGCTGACTTCGTGCTCGACCGAGTCTCCACCTCCCAGCTCGGGTCCTCCATCGGCTTCGTCGGCAACCGTCAGTGGCGCACCGCCGGCTACATTCAAGACGATTGGAAAGCCACCGATAAACTGACCGTCAACATCGGTCTCCGTTACGAGTTCGATCAGCCCTGGGTTGAGGTCAATAACAAGACCGCCAACGTCGATCTCACCACCGGAATTGTCCAGTACGCGCACAGCATTCCGGCCGGAGCTCCCGCCGGATCCCAGCTCTGTTCCAACCGAGCCTGCTACAACCCCAACTATTCCCAGTGGATGCCTCGCATCGGCTTCGCCCTCCAGGTGAACCCGCGCTTGGTAGTTCGTGGAGGCTACGGCGCCACCAGCTTCTTCGAGGGCAATGCTGGTAACCAGCGTCTCACCTCTTCGCCGCCCTTCGCCCAGGGAAGCCACGTCGTGGCCATCAATCCCAGCGACAGCAGCGCGGGAACGCCATTCCGTATCGAAGACGGCTTCTCGCCCTCGTTCAGCGCCACCAGCCAATACTCCGTGTGGCCGAAGAATATTCAACCCGCCTACATCCAGCAGTTCTCCCTCACCACGGAGTTCGCCCTCACCAACAAGACCTCAGTTACCGTCGGCTACCTCGGTGAGACGGGACAACATCTGATCGACTACCGCAACGGTAACCAGCTCACCGCCGCCCAGGCAGCGATCTACTCCGCGCTGCCGGAGGGAGCTCCGGTTCCCCCCGCTGCCCAGGCACCCTACGCCAACCTGGTCGGACAAACGGATCCCCTGCTCGTTACCGAGTCCAACGCCATGATGAACTACAACGGCGCCCAAGTCACGGTACGGCATCGCGCCGACCGCGGCTTCGAGTACACCGTCAACTACACCTACGCCAAGTCCATGACAAACTCCGCCGGTAATTACGGCCAGCCCGGCGTTGGGGGATCAACGGGTGCGTTTCAGGACGCCTACAACCCACAGGCCGACTACGCTCCCTCTGGCCAGGATGTTCGTCACAACCTCAACGCCGTCGGTGTCTATGTCCTTCCGTTTGGACGCGATCAGCTCTACGGCTCGCACATCAACCGCGCTCTCGACCTGATCGCCGGAGGATGGAAGGTCTCCTCGACCGTTATCGCTTATACCGGGCTGCCCATCACCATCCAGGCGCCGAATGTCTCCAACTCCTTCAACACCTTTTCCACATCACGCGCCAATCACTACCGCAAGTTGGTCATCCGCAACCGATCCATCGACAATTGGTGGGGCACCGATCCCTCGGCCATCCCCTGCAGCGGTCCTGACAACGGCGTCTGCGCCTATGGTGTAGCCGCCCCTAACACGTTCGGCACCGCCCGTCCCAGCTCCGAGCGCGTCCCTGGATTCGCACAGATCGACGGAGCCGCCTTCAAGGATTTCCACATCACCGAGAGGCACGTCCTCGGCTTCCGTGCTGAAGGCTTCAACCTCTTCAACATCGCCTCCTATCAGAATCCGGATGCCTCAATCCAGGACTCTAAGTTTGGCCAGATCACCAACACCCGCTCCAAGGAGCGAGTCATCCAGCTGAACCTGCACTACTCCTTCTAACCTGGGCTGGTCTCGCGAAGGACCGATTCCAAAAGCAAAAGCCTTGCATCTTCTCACGAGACGCGAGGCTTTTCTTTTTGAGAGTCAGAACCGGCGATCGCATATCGGAAGTTCTCTCGGATTAGGTTCCAGCAGATGGCTGACATGACAATGACATATTCCCGACGAGACCATTTGGTGATGGCCTCAGTTTCGTTTACGTCACACAGTCGCTCACGAGGGTTGAGGAGGGACATATAAGGGAGCTACTCGCTGTACAACGCAACACTGAACCTCTTCAAACTCCAATATCTCAAGACCATACCGTTTCTTGAAGCAAATGACTTCAAGCTCGAAGCCTGTTCGCCAAAGGCTGCGTGGAGCAAAGCCATTGAGAAATGGCCAGAGGCATCTGTTCTCGGATGGTCGAGAGCGAGTTGCGGAACTTATGCCTCGTCGTATGATCATAGCTGCCAATTCGAAAATAGACCGATGCCACACGAAGATCCTGCCAATCCAACCTCATCGATAGACCAATCATGGCTTGGCCGAACACTTTTACTAGGTCTCTCTCTGCTTTTCTTCTGGAAAGGCTTGCTTCCAGCCTGGAGGGATCTCAATACAGACTTCCCTAATTACTACATAGTGGCGCGTCTCATTCGGGAAGGGTATAGCCTCGATCGCATCTACGACTGGATCTGGCTTCAGCGAATTAAGGACCATTGGGGTCTAGCCCAACCGCTAGTCGGTTTCGCCGGACTCACGCCTTTCTCCGCACTCCCAGTTCTTCCTCTGGCGGTGTTCTCGGCTCTAACTGCCAAACGTCTCTGGATCGTTCTCAATCTGGGCCTCCTAGTCGCAAGTGTAGAGTTTTTGTTCCGCGTAACTACGTTGAGCAGGCGAAGGATATGGTTAATCGTTCTTCTTGCGATTCTTCCCCTTCGCACCAGCTTTCTTTATGGACAGATGCATATCGCTGTCTTGTTTCTGATGACGCTGGCCTATTTCTTTGAGCGACGCAACCGTGAATGGCTAGGAGGGTTCTGTATTGCGCTAGGCGGAGCACTTAAAATCTACCCCCTTCTCTTTGTGCTCTATTTCCTTTGGAAGCGGCAATGGCGTTCCGTTATCGCCACGATCAGCTCCGCAGTGCTAATTGTGATCGTTGGAGGTTTTACGATTGGCTGGAAACTGCTCCGCATCTATGCGCTACAGATACTTCCACGGAGTCTGCAGGGAGAAACACTTGATCCCTATAACATTCATGCCGCATCAGCGGCAGCCTTGTTTCATCGCTTTTTTCTCTTCGAACCCTCGCTCAATCACCTTCCCGCTTTTGCGTCCCCTTCTCTTTACGCCATCGTCTATTCGCTCTGGCAGATTGCCATCTTCCTTCCGTTACTTTGGCTTTTGTATCCAAGCGACGCGATTGAAGATAGGGAACCACGAGAGTGGGGAGCCTTTCTTTTCTCCCTTCTTGTGCTTTCGCCGGTTCCTTCCAGCTATCACTTTGTCGTAATGATTGTGCCAGTTGTTTTTTTCGAAGATGTTGCATTACGGAGAGGCAGGACAGTCCGTGCGGGTCTTATCGCTCTACTTTATCTTCTAATCTCCGTCTCCGGCGCCGTAGCCCCCATCCCCTTTTTGGGCGCTAGTCTCAACACCTTCATAGGCTTTTCCAGGCTATGGTTCGAAGTTGCCCTATTTTTAGTTTTCCTAACCGATCTATACCTCGATCGACCAAAGGCGACGGCCCATCCGTTCCTTCGGTATGCACTGCCTGTTCTCTTTGCGATTTGCATCTTTTGTGTAAATCTAGCGGGTTATCAGCGGCACTTTTTTAACCGCCAACAAGAGATGAGTCATCGCATCCTTCCCCCTGCATCAACATTGCTTGCCACTTTGCCTCAAACTGCCTTCGCCAAATATTTTTTTATTGGGATGAACGGGAATGGATACCGCCTCTATGGAAAAGATGGACGCTTCCCGCGCGTCCTCGGCCAAACTTCCGATCAGCTTTCCTTTGCCTTAGGTAAAGATGATTCCTTCTTCATTGAGATCGCAGATGCCTCGGGATCGCGCATCATCAAGAGTCCCGATGGTACGGTCGTCGCCGAAGACGCGGAATCTCCCACGATCGCTGAGGATGGCAACCAGCTAGGCTTTATCCGTGAATTCAAGGGTCGAGGGAGCCTTTGGATAACACCGCTTTCTCTTGGCCAACCACATTCACCCTCCCTCGTGGTCGGGAATGACTTCAACGTACTCCACGCCGCTTATCTCCGCCCCGACCAATTTATCCTTCTTGCAAAACCCAACGGTATTGCAGGGTTCTATACCGTAGTTCCAGGTTCTTCGCCAATCCCCTTCTTTATTCCCGAAAGCGGGGTTGCAAGCTTTTCAATCTCCCCAGACCGGAGTTCCCTTGCTTTTACGCAGCTCGTTCGCAATCGATGGCAACTTGCTGTCCTAACTTTATCTTCTCGCCATGTCAGAATTCTCACCTCAATGGACTGCAACGCATACACACCGGCCTGGTCGACTCCTTCTTCGGTTATCTACGCAACCGACTGTGGACGCGGCCTTGGACTGACAGCTCTGGCTTCTATTCAAATCTCATCATCAGACTGATTGGCCGCGGGTTCTCCTTCGTCTGTAGCCAGGTGCCGCTCGAGGTCGGGGGTGAGACCTTCTACATCGATCTGCTCTTCGATCATTTCCGGCTGCACTGCTACTTTGTCATCGAGCTGAAATCAGGAAAGTTCAAGCCGGAGTGGACGGGCAAGCTCAACTTCTATTTGTTGGCCGTGGACGATCTGTTCCGTAATGGACCGGATGCCCGACCATAGGGCTTCTTCTCTGTGAGACGCACAACAGCGCCTTGGCCGAATATGCCCTCCGCGATGTCGCCAAACCGATCGGCGTCTCGACCTATCGTGTGACCAGGGAATTGCCCGCACTGGTCCGGGACGAACTGCCGACGGTGGAGGATCTGCAGGAAGTGGTGACAAAATTCCGCTCAGAGATGGAACAGCTGCGGAAGGAGCGGCAGGAGTACCGAACCACAATGGATCATCTCTCTCCATCAACTATTAATGTTCGCCTGTCTGCGATACGGAAGCTGGTTGGCGAAGCGCGACGCAATGGGATGATCGACCTCGAAGAGGCTACTGATCTCAGCGATATTCCAAACGTTCGGCAGAAGGGAACTCGGCTGGGCAACTGGCTCCCTGACCACCCATCACCTTCCAAGGAAAGGCGACGATATGGCTGTCTCTAGAAGTACCCCTAGGCCTGTTTCAGACACAGCCAACGCATCCAGCAGATATTCAGTAGTAGTCAGATCTCAGAAGAGCGCGAGCGCGAATGGGATCAGGCGCGGAGAGATCCGTTCTGTGCGATTCGGATGTAGTCCTTTGATCGGCCAGAATCTGTTCCGCACCTTCTTGAGGTTTGGATAGCGGAAGTCCAGCCTTGCGAGTCTGCGTGATCGTTACTGGGTGAAGTTGTTCTGCTAGCCATTCCGTGATTCCCCCCAGAAAGATCGCCTTATGCTGGGCCTCATTGTCGGCGTAGCGAATAACTTCATTGGTTCCTGGTGCAGCACCGGCGATCTTGTCTTTTGCTTCTAGCGGTGTAACCGGATCAGAGAGGACTTGTTGTATCCGAAGCGACCTCTCCTTCAACTTCGGGAGATAGAACACTGGATCCAGGTTCGCCACTTTCTGCAAAAATTCCGGTTTGAGATACATAGCACGTTCGTCCTCTGGAATCTGTTTTGAATTCTTCAGCCAATCGGGCCAATCGCCCCACTGATCTATAAGCTGAAGTGCCGTGATTCGCGAATCGGCAGCAGCGGCGAGGATGCCAATCGCCCCTCCTGAACCTTGTCCATACATTCCGATGTGCTGGCATCGAGATCCTTCCGTGCCTGAGCATAATTCAGAATCATCTGTACATCATGGGTGGAGGTTGCGAGGGACTCCTGCAGCTCGCTTACAAACCACTGCTTCATTGTTCGCGGTGCATGGAAACGTTGTACGGAAAACGCTGACCCGAAGCCGATGATGGCGAGATGATTCTGTTTTGCCTGGTTGCACCAGTAAGAACTTCTGAAGACTACCGTATCGAAGGTGTAATTGAGAAGAAACAGGCCGATCGGAGGCTTTTCGATGCCGTCAGGGCGAATGACATATACATCAATCGGATCTACCGGTCTCCACTGCATATGCAGCAACTCGCGGGTGCAGCCCTCGGGAAGATCGATCTTGCTGAGAACGACACCGTCCACCGGTCCCAAAAGCAGGCCACTGTCCTGGAGTGAGATCGTCTGCCAACTCTCTTTGAATGACACCTCTTTTGTTACGGGCTCAGCCGCTTCAGGGAGGAGCGGTGTTACTTGAGTCGCCGTGGACGGTTGTTGTGGGAGGGTTTGAGCACTCCAATCGCAGATACGAGGAGGGTAACCATGACTGTATGCTTGAAGATCATATTGCACTCCTTGCGGATCGCTAAGAAGAGAAGGTTTTAAAGCAAGAAAAAGAGGGCAGACCCATTGAATGGGTCTGCCCTTGCGAGAAATACATGAAACGATGCTTCACTTACCGGCGGCTTCCAGTCTGGCCATTGTGGTTGCCAGTGGTGCCGCAGGTGTTTGAGTCGGTCGTTAGGGCAATGATGACACCCCCGACATCGCCGCCAGCTTCAGGGTTAGAGCAGTTGCTGATAATCAAGCCAACGTGACCATTAGCAGCGGTGGATGGCTGTATCGTTCCCGCAGGCGGGACGAAGTGGGAACGAACAACCGTCAGGTTATCCGAGGTGATGAAGTCCGGACGGTTAGAACCAGTGAACGTGACAAAGCTCTTGGTGGCGGTTGCGAGGTTGTCTGCGTTTGTCTTTGAGGTAGAGTCCGCAGTGACAAACCGGATGAGAGACCAGATCGGGTAGGTGCCGTCCTGAACGTGTGTCAACTTTACGGTGCCGAGATCGGTAGCCGAGGTTGGGATTGGATTGCCGGAGACAGAGGTGGCCCGAAGCGGATCGACTCCGTCGACGGTGAGGTAGTGGGTTGTGGTTGCGCCGCTGAAAGGCTTGAAGTTAGCTACGCTCCAGAAGCCGTAGCCGAGGATGTTGCTGCCGTTGTTGGCGGTATCAAGTACCTCGGCGAGCTCCTGGCCGGTGCCGATGGCGCGCCGGCGACGTCCGCCGCTCGGGGTTGGAATATTCATCGGATTGATCGGGAGGTGAGAGGCTGGGTCGCAGGCGCGCTGAGGGAGCGTCGAACCGTTCGGCTGTCTGAGTCCTACGTCCTGCGAGTCTGGAACAGATAGGTACCATCGGATAGCGTCCTGTTGGGAACGTTGTACTCCATGGTGTTATAGGTTCCCGAGAGCGGAGTAGCGGTTGACACCCTTCACAATTTCCGCGGAGAGCGCTTAGCATTTAAATTAGATGTTATGGGCAAAGCAAGGTCGCGTCGAAGTTTTCTGCAGGATGCATCACTGGGGATAGTGGGGGCTGCAATCGCTCCTAACTCTCAGGCGCAGCAACCTCAACCGCTCCCCCCCGGAGCTCCGCCAGCCTTTGGTACTGCACCCAACACCGGGCCGCAAGTTTCCTCAACGACGTTTGCAGAGGCGGAAAAGCTCCTGCGGATCGAGATGACTGGACATGATTGTGCCGAGGCGGCAAGCAACTGGAGAAATTCGATGGCAGCGCTTTACGAACGCCGCACAGGGCCACGCAAGGTCGCGGTACCCGATGGAATTGCACCGTACTCAACGTGGAATCCGGTGCTACTAGGCCATGCTCTTCAGCCTGATCAGAGCCGGTTTGTTCGCAGCAACGCTGATGTGGAGAAGTTGCCCGGAAACGACGAAGAGATCGCGTTTGCTCCAGTTGCACGATTGTCGCGCTGGATCGAGACTCGGCAGCTTACCTCTGAGCGACTGACAAATATCTATCTGGCGCGTATCGCCCGCTACGACGCCCGGCTTCACTGTGTGATCACTCTGACTCGTGAATTAGCGCTGCGACAGGCGAAGCAGGCCGACGCAGAAATTGCTTCAGGGAAGTACCGTGGCCCGCTGCATGGTATTCCATGGGGAGCTAAAGACCTGCTGGATACGTCTGGCATTGCGACGACATATGGCGCGGAACCGTATCGCAATCGCATTCCAGCTGAAGACGCTGTGGTTGTTCGCAGGCTTCATGAAGCAGGAGCGGTGCTTATTGCCAAGCTCAGCCTTGGTGCTCTAGCGCTGAATGACATATGGTTCGGTGGACAGACGATGAATCCGTGGTTACTTGCTGAGGGAGCTTCGGGTTCGAGTGCCGGCCCGGGTGCGGCAACGGCAGCAGGGCTCGTCGGCTTTTCGATTGGCTCAGAGACGGGAGGCAGCATTGTCAGTCCGAGCATGCGTTGCGGCGTAAGTGGGCTACGTCCAACCTACGGCCGTGTGGCTCGTACAGGGGCGATGACGCTGTGCTGGTCTCTCGACAAGCTGGGCCCAATGTGCCGCTCGGCCGAGGATACGCTGCTTGTCCTGCAGGCGATCTCCGGACCCGATGCGGGGGATGTATCGAGTGTTCCTTCCGTGCTGAACTATGATGGGCAGGCTTCAGTTGCCGGTCTGAAGGTTGGTTACTTTCCGACATGGATGAACGAGGCTCCGGCAACAGCAGTAGATCGTGCGGCACTTGAGACCGTGCGCAAGCTCGGTATGACGCCTGTTCCAGTCACGTTACCGGACTGGCCGTATGATTCCCTTCAGTTGATTCTCTTTGCAGAGGCCGCTGCAGCGTTCGAAGAGTTGACGCTGAGCCATAGGGTGGATGAGTTGAAGGCGCAGGTCCCCGATGCATGGCCGAACAGCTTTCGCCAGGCACGATTTCTCTCCGCTGTGGACTTCGTGCAATCGGATCGCTTGCGTCGGATGGTCGCGATGGAGATGGCGCGGATTTTCTCGCAAGTGGATCTGCTGCTCGTGCCTTCGTTGCGCGACGAAATGCTGACGATCACAAATTTTACCGGACATCCGTCGCTGACCATGCGAGCTGGATTTGTCGAGATCAAGCAGGCCCGTAGTGACTGGGCTCCTGATCCGGAGCATCCGCTGCCTCGGTTCGATCCGCCGCGCCGCGTTCCTCACGGAGTTACTCTGATTGGGAGACTATTTGACGAAGGCACGCTTGGACGAGTTGGACTCGCGCTTGAGGGCGCCTTCGGTGTAGCTGATGAGCATCCGCCGGACTTCTAACTATCGTTCTCGGCTTGGAATCGGAGCAACGGCCTGACTGCAAACCTGCTTCGCGGAGCAGGCGCGAACTCCAAAGAAGACGTTGTCCTTTGATATAGGAAGTCGTACCGAGTTCGGTCCTGGACCCGGGAAGTCCTTCGCGTCCGTCGTGTAGTGCCAGTCGTTTACCGTCGTTTCACGCCATACGATCTGGTAGTGTACGTCGCCGGAGAAGTTTTTCGGCACGTCCCACTTGAGTATGGTGTCATTATCCAAGTTTGAAGTGGTTACGCGAACCTGTTGGGGCATACCAGGTGAGTTAGCCAATGAAGCCAGCATGGCGATATTGAGGCGAGCAACCTGCGCGATGTAATTGAAGTCGTCGAACTTGAGCAGATCTCCGTATTCTTTTCCATTCTCAGTGCGGACGTGTTGGTGCTGGTGATCATAGTTTTCACGCCATTCCGTAAATCGAACAGACGGGAAGCCTTCGTCACTAAACGATTTATGATCGCCTCCGCGGAGGAAGCGGTCGAGGCGAAGCTCCATAACAGCATGAAAGGGTTCGTGTCCGGCTGAGAGGTACGTGCGGTCTACTGCCAGTACCTGTCGCGCGAGTTGACGGGATGGTGTCTCGTTCTCGCCGCCTATACTAAGGGCTTGGCGGATTTGCTCGATAGGCGAGGTCGGAAGGACACCTTGCGAAAAGACGCGGATGCGCTGCTTGCTCTGGAGCGTATCTCCTGGCGTGGTGTCGCCACCGACGATGTCGTTATTCAGTACTCCTTCAAGCTGCCAGCCTTCTTTCTGGGCTCGCTGGGCGAGGTGATGGGAGCCGTTGAGCCCCTGTTCTTCGCCTGCAACTGCGACGAAGACAATGGTCGCGGGAAACTTGTACTTACTAAGCACGCGTGCAGCTTCCATGGAAACGGCAGTACCGCTTGAATCATCGTTGGCGCCGGGAGCGAAGTCATGCGTATTCATGACGTCGGTCTCGCGGGTGTCGTAGTGGCCGGTAATCAGATACATGCGCTTCGCTGCTGTGGGGTCAGTGCCACGCAAAATTGCGAAGACATTGCGAAGCGGCGTCGGCTTGATAATGCGCGGACTACTATTGTTGAAGCCTGCCTGAGGCTGCTCGACAAACTCGTCGAACTGCACTTCGAGACAACCTCCGCAGTCTTTGCTGTAGCTATCGAACTGCGATTTGATCCAATCGGCAGCAGCGAGGACGCCAGTCCCAGGTTTAAGGTCAGTCTCAGTCGATGAGATGGTGGAGCGGTTGTTGAATTCTACGAGGTGGATGATGTTTGCCTTGATCTGTTCAGTAGAGACTGACTTCAGTGCAGCCAGAATCTGCGGATCAGCTTGCGCTGCTTTCAGCGGTGAACCAGCAGCTTCGTAGTCCAGCCTCGGAACTGTCGAATGATTTGTCTTCTGCGCGACTGCTGAGCCAAGTGAAACAAGTGTGATTGCTGAGATTGCAGCGAGGTAAACCGTTTTCATTGGGAATCCTTGCAGTGGGCGATATTGAAACGGCACTCCTGTTGTGGAGCGCCGTCGGGCTACAGCCAGTGTGTGCGCTTAGAAGATGATCTTACCTACAATCTGGAGCTGCCGCGATGAGCCGAGGTCTCCAACGGGAAAGCGTGTACCAGAGATCAAACCAAAGCTAGGATTAGCTGCGATGGTCGTTTGTCCCGCCGCAGGAAGAGCGATCGTCGTGGATGGGTTGCCGAAGCTCGGGTGGTTGAAGATATCGAACACATCCACACGAAATTGGAACTTCACCTGCTCTGTAATCGCGGTATTCTTCTCGATCGAGAAGTCAGTATCGGCGAATCCTGGTCCTACAAGTGCATTGCGCGAAAGATTGCCGAAGCCCGCGGTTGGTGTGAGCGCCTGGTAGACGCAGGTTGGCGTAACTGCCCCGTTTATACACAGGTCTGCTCCCAACCAACGCACAGTAGAGTTACTCGGACGTGTCTTTTGATACTGCACCGGTTGAAGTAAGTTTGGGTGAAGTACATTTGCGGTTCCGGTAAAGGTGGATGCCGTCGTGATATTGAGCGGATTGCCGGTTTGCCACTGCGAGATGCCGGAGAGCTGCCAGCCTGCGACAAGGCGGTTGCCCTTGAACGGAAGCGCGTAGATGGCATTGACCGAGATGCGATGGCGCGTGTCGTAATCTGAGGGGCCGTAGTTCAGGTAGGGACGTGTAGCGTCCTGCAGAACCGTTACGCCTAGTGAACCAGTGTCGAGAGATTTTGAGTAGTTGTAGTTGAAATTGAAGTTCAAGCCGTTGTGGAAGGCCTTCCGCGCTGTCGCCCACATGGCGTTATAGTTCGACATGCCGATAGAAGAGACCTGCGTGATGTTGACGTTGCTGATATTCGCGCCGTGAGCGATCGGACTCGAAGAGGAGATGGCTGTGAAAGGACGTACACCCGCAGCGTTCGGCTGGTTTACATTCAGCGGAGTCCGCAGATGCTTGCCGACCGAGCCATAGTAGCCAATCGACGTGACGATTCCATATGGAATCTCCTGTTGCAGGTTGAAGTTGAAGGTTTCGGTATATGCGTTGCGGAGGTTGCGTTGCACACCGGTGATGCCAATTCCGGCCGCACCAGCCGAGGCGTACAGGCTGGAGAGAGGAATCGTGGCGGTTGCGTTGCTGTACGTCACGCGGTTTGCAAAGGGCGGATTGCCATTCAGGCCGCTGATAACGTTGGTTTCAGGCTGGTCGGCCATGTATCCATAAGCGGCACGCAAAACGGTCTTGCTGTTTCCAAAGACGTCATAAGCGAAGCCTAGCCGCGGTTCATAGTTGTAGTTCTGGTTGTAGGGGCTGTTGCCGTATCCGTTCGTGCCAACCTGATAGAGCGAGACACTTGGGAGGTCGAAGACGACGAGGCGATTCGAGCCATCCATCGGTGAACCGTTCCACTCGAAGCGGAAACCAAGCTCAAGCGTCATGTTAGGTGTAAACTTCCATGCGTCCTGAACGAATGCACCGAGTGCATTAGCGTAAAGGCGGTTGGAAGTACGCGTGGGAGTGATCGTGAAGCTGTTCGCGCTACCGGTCTGGAAGTTCGTAACCGTGTTGAAGCCGATCGTACCTGTATCCTGCGAAAAGTTCACGTTGAGAAAGCGGCGGAACTCGCCGCCGAACTTGACCGAGTGTTTTCCGACTGTGTATGTCGCCGTATCGGAGAATATTCCCAGTGTGTCAAAACGTCCCTGGGGGAAGCCGGAGGGCCCACCGAAGTTCAGACCAGGTCCGGTGATGGTGATCTGGGGGATGCCGTTTGGCCCAGTCGTTCCGGTTCCCAGTCCAAGCGTCGTCGGGTCTGTGGTCACGTTTGGATTGAAGGAGATCGAGATACGGTTGAACCCAAGCCGGGCTTCATTAACCAGCCTCGGGCTGAAGATATGCGTCTCGTTCAGTGTGAGAATTTGACGTGTCGCAGTTCGATTGTCACCGAAACCAGAAACGGTATTACCTTGCAGCGTAGGCTCGGTGCGTTTGTCCTTCTGTAGAGCATAGAATCCATGCACGGTATCGTTCTGGCCAAAGGTATGACTGACGTCGATCGTTCCCTGATCGGTGTTAACCGGACCGGATGCAGTGCCAATAAAGCGAGAGCCGGTGGTGTCATTGGCGCGAGGGATAAGAGCGAGCAGGTTCCGGGATACAGCATTCGTAACGCCGGACCGCTGCGAGTCCGTAAGCACGCCGCTGTTAATGTTAAGGCCCTGCGACTGTCGTAGACCCTCGTAACTGGCGAAGAAGAAGGTGTGATCTTTCCAGATGGGGCCGCCAAGAGCGCCTCCGAAGTTGTGGCGCTTTAGCGGCGCCACCTTGGTTCCTGCGGGACTGAAGTAGTTGCGGGCATCCAGAGCTTCATTGCGGATGTAGTCGAAGGCTTCGCCGTGAAAGGCATTTGTACCGGAGCGAGTGCTGACGTTGACGACTGAACCTGAGGAACGGCCGTATTCAGCAGAGAAGGTCTGGTTGTTGATCTTGAATTCAGAGGTTGTGTTGATCGAAGGCTGGAACGTGATCTGGTTTTGCACCATGTCGTTCAGGTTCACACCGTTGATCTGAAAGTTCACGGAGTCTTCACGGTTACCGGCAGTGACAAAAGAGTTTGCTCCGAGGCCGCGACTTGGAGCGGTAAGACTACCCGCTGCCGGAGCCGTTACACCTCCAGGCGTCAACACAGTCAGGTCAAGGAAGTGACGTCCATTTAACGGGACTTCCTGAACTGTTTGGCGGTCGATGACTTGTCCGACGGTAATGCTTTCAGAGTCAATTAGCGGGGCGGCTCCCTCAACCTGGATGTTCTCGCCGGCAGACTCGATCGTCATTGTGATGTCAAGGTTCGTTTTTGCATCGACAAGGAGCGCGAGCTTCTGAAGGGTGTAGGCGCCAAAGCCAGGTGCTGTTACGTGAACGGAGTAATCTCCGGGCGCAAGCGATGGAACAACATACTGTCCAACGGTATCGGATGTGATAACGCGTTCCGCTCCCGTGCCCAGATTGCGAACTGTAACAAGCGCTCCTGGCAGTACAGCTCCGGAAGAATCCTTGATCGTGCCTGAGAGTGTTGATGTAGATTGTGCGAGTGCCTGTGCTGCGATAAGCAGCACGAATGCCAGAATCCAGCCGTATCTTTTCATGTTGCCTCCGAAAGCGTGATCGAACGTTGCGACATCCCTCCATCTAAACTCCGCTGCACAAAAAGCAACTGGAGATGTAACAAGCGGCATCGGGCATGTCCAAATACGCCATGCGGTCGCCCATTCATCGCCGATTTGCGATGAAATGAAAGCATCCTGAGAAAATGCATGCACATCCGCTTCCCAAGTGGTAGGTCATGATCCGCTCAGGGAATTGCAATAAATTGGGCGTTTGAATGTTGCAGGTACGACAAACAATGATGAATGCTGTATTTCTATCCTGTAACTGTCTCGTAATATATCAGATATTAGATTGCTGTCTACTCGTTCTTTCCATTCATAAAAGGAAATATATGCATCGTGTGGCCCTCTCTATTTTGTTCTCCTGCGCCTATTGCTCGGCGCAGACTCGTTCCGTGGAAGCCGACCTGAAGTGGCTCACTGAGGCACCTGCTGTGAGCGGATATGAAGCGCCAGTGGTTTCGCATATCGAGAAGCAGTTGGCGGGGCTTCACCCGCAGCACGACAACATGGGAAATCTAACCATTACCTTTGGCTCTGGAATGCCGCACAGAATGATTGCCGCACCAATGGATGAGCCGGGCTATGTTGTGAGCCGCATCGAGGATGATGGTTACCTGCGTGTCGTCAGACTGCCCCAGAGTGGTTTACCTCCACACTACAACGAGATGCAGAACGCCCAGCCGATGGTTGTGACAACGCGCAATGGAAGTTCGCGATCCGCTGTGATTGCCGGACTGTCTATCCACCTACAGCCAGGGCGCGCAAATATTCCTGATCCTGATGACATCGACAATATGTATGTTGATGTTGGTGCGCGAACCAAAGCCGAGGTATTGGGCAGCGGAATAGATGTCCTGAGTCCCATTGCAGCTGAGAGAAGCCTTGTTGCGGTAGGGATGCACCAATGGGCGGCAACTGCGATCGGAGATCGCTTTGGAGCTGCTCTGCTGATGCAGATTGCTCAGGCGCTCTCGCATTCAAAACCTACTGGCACAGTAACACTGGCATTTGTCACGCAGCAGTGGACGGGCTCTCGCGGCTTGACTCGCGTATTGCAACAATTCCACCCGGATGAACTTATCTATCTGGGCCGAAGCAACAAGTCGCAGGTTCAGCGAGGTAGCTCCCGCGAAAGCGAACTGCCTGCGAAACAGCAGCCCACACTCGGCTCAGGTGTAGTTCTGAGCGTATCGACTGATCGCACATCGACGGAAGATGACAACTGGTCAGTCAGTATAGGAGCACTTCAAACCATCCGCGCTGCGCCGATTCTGATGCGTGGATATGGGCCGCCCGTTCCGTTGCCACGGCACACGGCACATCTCAGTGTCCCTGTGCTTTATCCACTCACCGCTGGCGAAACGATCGATAGTCGGGATCTCGAATCCCTGTCTCATCTTCTGGCAGAGTACCTCGGCATAAAGATGAAACCCGTCACAGTAGAGCAAAGATCTGCGACCGCCTACCCTTCCCTGCCTCCTGTCCCTAAAACAATCCCATCGAACGAGTCACTTCTCAAATTGCTAACAACGGTCTATGGTGTCAGCGAACAAGAGGGAATGACGCGAGAAGCAGTGCAGCACATGCTGCCAGCATGGGCACATCCAACGACCGATGACTCCGGCAACCTCATTCTCCATCTGGGATCCTCGATCGGACCTGGAATGGTGTTTATGGCGCATACCGATGAGCTTGGGTTCCGTGTGCGTGAAATTGATCCTAATGGTACGTTGCAACTCGACAACAAAGGCGGGGGCACGACCTCGTTCTACTGGGGGCATCCTGCTCTGGTGCATACAGCGAGCGGAATACGTGGAAGCGTCGTTGCGCTTCCTCCAAACTTTGATACAGCGCAGTTCCACTTTCCGACGGACTTCCGCACCCCAGCTTCGCTCAATGTGGGCGCCTCCTCATCAGATGAGGTGAGTCAGTTAGGCATCAAGATCGGTGATACCGTCACCGTGCGTAAGAGTTTTTATTCTTTGCTTGATCGCCGGGTGTCTGTACGCAGCCTCGACGACCGCGTGGGTTGTGTTGCGTTGATCTATGCCGTATGGGATCTTGGCGAAAAATTTCAGCGAAACGTTACTTTTGTATGGTCAACCCGCGAAGAACTGGGACTGTTGGGATCCGTCGCCTATGCTGAAGCCGCGAATAAAGCAGGAACTGTTCCTGCAACTGTCTTCGCGATCGACACCTTCGTCTCGTCCGATTCGCCGATAGAGTCTCATCGCTTTGCCGATGGAGCCCTGGGTGAAGGGTTTGTGGTTCGTGCAATCGATAACTCAAACATTGTGCCCTGGGCTGACGTAATGCAAGTGCAGTCGATTGCGAAGGCCCACCATATAGCAGTGCAATATGGAGCTACCGGAGGAGGCAATGATGGCGCGGCATTTCAACGCTATGGCGCAACGGATGTCGCGCTGAGCTGGCCCTTACGGAACTCTCATTCACCGGGAGAGGTGATGGACTTGAGCGATCTTGACGCGCTGGCCAATATCACCGCCGCCCTCGCTCGTGAGTGGCGCACAAAATAATCAGCTGCAACTGCCATGATTTACATTGTTGGGGCAGTAAGAAAGGTTTTACGGAATGCCCGCAATCGAAAAGTTGGAGTCTGTAGCTTCACTTACTGCTCAAGCGCATCGCAGCATCAAACGATTCATTCTTGCAGGTAGTCTCGATACGCAGGAACGTCTAACTGAGAGTTTCTTTGCCGATCGACTCGGCATAAGCAAGTCGCCTGTACGCGAAGCTCTCAACGCACTTCAAAATGAAGGTTTGCTACGCATTGAACCTAGGAAGGGAATATATGTCCACCGGTTCAGTGCAAAAGAGATTACAGATCTGTACGACTTGCGCGAGGCACTCGAAGTCTTCGCGACGCAAACGGTTGAGATCACCGACGATCTGATCGAAGGCTTGCGGTATAGTGTGCACCGCACCCAGCAATTACTGGATCATGATGACAAAGCTGCTTACATCGAAGAGGACATTCTCTTTCATCAGATGGTCGTCAACAGCACAGGCAACGAGCAGTTAAGTCGAGTTCATTGCAACATCCAGGATAAGCTTTGGCTTTGTCGATGTCAGACCTACCAGTTGACGTCGCCGGACACGCCATCTGCCCACAAATCAATTACAGACGCTTTAGCTGCTTACGATCGAGCTGCAGCGTGCGAAGCGACTCAGGCGCACATTCGCTTTGTACGTAACGCTCTTCTTGCTGGGGCAGAGTCCTTATAGAATTCCTCTGATACTCAACTGAATAATCCGACTTGTTCATTTGGAGATAAATCGCCTTGAGCTCGCCGAAAGCCACGGGTTTTGGGCTGAACGACAGGTGCAGAAAGTTTGGGAATATCAGCGGCTGCAGAGGCCGCTGACGAAGAATATGGTTTAAGGGCGCTACAGCAATCGTTGGCAGCAGAATGCTCCTCAAGGCGGCCCTTCTACTAACTTTGTGATCGACAAGACCACGAACCAAATCGTTGGGGCCGGCACCTATGGCGCAGCGGGGAACCTCATAGCGATAGCATTCACGGTTGTATTCGTATGTGATGAGAATTACCCTCTAGCTTCCCGCAGGGCGTGGGCTAGCCAAATCAGTTTTCGTCGCACTTTTTTGTGGCGGGAACAATATGATTGCTAATCGAGCATTTTCAATTGTTTAGCGGACAAGAGGAGGGAATTAATCTTGGAGGGGAAGAGAAAGGATTGAAGCTAAACTATTGATTCTAAATGGTGCCCAGAGATGGGATCGAACCGCCGAGACGCCGGCCTTTTCAGGGCCGCCTTGCAATGGAACTAAGTGGTCTGGAATCAGCGGATATCGTTGAGACAATTAGCGTTGTGGCCTCCTCCATTTAGGATGTTTTAGAATCATTTGGGATGGTTTCGGCCGTACGATGGTCGTGTATTGGTCGTGACAGGCAGGACCAATACACTCTAATGAAGGATAGCGTCTGAGTTTATGTCAACTCCGACGACATCCGACTATCGATTCGCAATCGGCGACTGCGGCAATCGCTAAGGAAGCTTCGAGCAGCCTAGGTAAGCCTTCATAGAATGCAGCAGCAGCGTCTCGCGCGGACTGATCGTGCCGTCTACCGGATACGACCGACGCTTGTTGCCGACGTTTTTCGAGACTCCCGGATCGCTTCAGCAACCCTGAGTGCCCATCGGGAAACCGACGGTGTAGAACTGCTCAAAGTCGAGGAAACCTCTCATAGCCTCCACCCCGGGGCGATGTGCACTCGCCCTTGGACCCACAATATGGCTGGATAGGTCGCTACAAAAGACCATGAATAGCATTTTCGATGAGGTTCGCAAAGCTGGGCGATTCGATATGCAGGGAATAGTCACCAATCGGCAATGCGGTAAACCGGAACTGACCGTTTGCCTGCACGTCCGATTCGCGGCGGGCATTG
>Ga0193743_1000178_pt1 | contig 50513 bp, 51 predicted proteins | sample L2c2metaG_FD_143038 | JGI IMG/M metagenome (GOLD analysis project Ga0193743, IMG submission 143038) | Soil microbial communities from a riparian zone of the East river system, Colorado, United States - L2c2 | ecosystem: Environmental > Terrestrial > Soil > Riparian zone | place: USA: East River... | reverse complement strand
CACTCAAGAGCGCGCTACCACACGAAAAAAAACATATCCCCCTAACATTAACCCAAACCTTAACCCAAACCCCTAACGCTAACCTAACGCTAACCTCGGCCCTAACCTAGCAGAACCCAAACCCTAGAGGCACCCCTAACCGGCAGATACTTCGGAGTATCAAAATGCCTTCGGTGGCAAGCTCCGGCATGCAATTTGATGGGACATCAGCGACACTTCGTCATTTCGTGACGCTGTGCCTGGTGTGTGTCGATTCTTGTCTATCCCGTACTTACTACTACTAGTAGTGATGCCAAATTACAGCTCGGTTCGGTTCTTCAACCATTTTTGATGAACCGAGAACTAAACCAGAACCGAGAACCGAAAGAACTGGTTCTGTCAGTTCCGGGATAGACAAGAATCGACACACACTCAGGCACAGCGTCACGAAATGACGAAGTGTCGCTGATGTCCCATCAAATTGCATTCCGGAGCTTGCCACCGAAGGCATTTTGATACTCCGAAGTATCTGCCGGTTAGGTGCCTCTAGGGTTTGGGTTCTGCTAGGTTAGGGCCGAGGTTAGCGTTAGGTTAGCGTTAGGGGTTTGGGTTAAGGTTTGGGTTAATGTTAGGGGGATATGTTTTTTTTTCGTGTGGTAGCGCGCCCTTGAGTGAGGTTAGGGCAGTTAAAACTCTGGCTGCCGGGAGGCAGCCGAAGCACGTTGTGTCGCATCTCCCATTTGTGGAGTGTGTCGCATCATGTACATCCTCTAGTAAGTACCGGCACCCTCGTTCATTCCAGAAATTCTCGAATATCCTTTCCGTTTTTGTAGCAATAATCTCCATCGATTATATGTACTAGCAGGCTTCTCCTAAGGTCACTTTATTGTTTACATTGTCCTTAATACTATGGCTAAAAACTATAAATCCTCCGTGTTCGATTTCATTCTTGAGAGTTTTGTGCATAGATAGCGAAGGTCATTGCGAGACCAATTGTTTTATGAAGCCATCATTTTTTGATAGCATAAAGGAAACCATCATAGCCCTTCTCACCGACAGTCGAAATTGTGGTGGCTTCAACTTCCTCATCGCCTTCTATCGCCCTGAGCAACTTTCGCACACCCTCAATGTGCTCGTTCGAATAATCCGGCTTAGCTACGAGTCCATACCAAACGACATTATCCACAATCTATAATCATATAAGTCAAATAAGTGATCATTTTGACAGAACGGTAAGAGGGGGGAGGAGATGATTGAAGGACGTACAATGACACCGCCTTTCCTCACGAGTCGTTTCGCCTCGGAGAAATAAATGGAGTTGGAAGGCTTGTCAGCATCGATGAAAACTAGATCAAAAAGGACTTCTGGATGGAGTTGTGCCAAAGATTCAGCTGCTGGTCCAAGCAAGATGGTAGCTTGTTTATCTACACCGGCCGCTTTAAAATTGTCCTGAGCAACCTTGACGATGGGTTGATGATATGGTTATGGTTTGAATGATTGTCGGTTGCATACCTTTGCGAAATGTGGAGATAGTTCAAGGGTAGTTAATTTCCCGTCAGCTGGAAGAGCTCGTGCAAGCCATATTGCGGAATACCTAAGCAGGGCATAGAAGGTAGGTTTAACGCCAGCATCTTATTGTCTCAAAAGAAACAGACATACCCTCCAAGAGTACCAATCTCCAATATATTTTTCGCACCAATAGATTTCGCAAGCAGATTCAAAAATTTAGCTTGAGCTTTCGGAGCAGCTATATCGGGCAGCCCTTGCTCTGCATTATTTTTTGGAACAGCATCGAGGACGTTATCTTTAGGGATGAGAAAAGAATTATGGTATTGGTCTGAAAGCTGCCAATCTTCAATGGAGCTAGGCTTTGCCCTTAAAATCTCCCAGGGTTTGGACATAGGTTGTTGTGGACTCGCCATCTGAAGGTAGAAATGAGGATGACTTGGAGCAGGTGTCTAGGAACTTTGGAGAAGTTGGGATTATATATCACAAGCGGCGCTATGCAGGGATCTTTATCTCATCTAGAAGGCTTTTTGCGTTTTATCGCCATCTCTCGTATGTGTCGCTTCGAGTTGTCTGTCAGAGTAAAGTATCTATAAGTTAATGCGATCATGCGCGGCTCGATAGAATACGCAACTTATAATTAGGTGGTCCGGGGTATACAAAAAAGAATAAATGCTATTGTGAGTACGCAGCAGAGGATACTCAAGTACATACATATATTCGGGGATTGCTCCGCCTCGAATACGTGGCTGGCTGCGCACGGCCGTCATCTTGCACATACAATCGCAACAGCTCGAAAGCCCGAAAGCCAGTTCATTAACGAACATCCTTACGATAGATATCAGAAGTCATTTCGTCAGTAGGATTTGTAAAATTTTATCTTCAACGTTTTCCCTAACAAAAGGCTCGATTTACGGGTGTTTGTAACGTTTTAATCCCGCGTGAAATTCTAAGATTTCGCATGGCAATTACATCGATATACGTATATTTCGGTTCCGTGTTTACTGTAACTTGCTAAGTATGTATGTAAAAGAGGACTTTTGCATTGGAGGAGTTGGGACTAGTCAACAAAGGCACCTTTGAGCGCAGGTGTGGTATGCATTAGAACTGTCGCCAAGAGATGAAGGTACATTGATAAGGCCGAAGTAAACTGTATATGCTGGATCTTGACGCGGACGTTTAATAGCGCCCTTAAGTATGTCCGCCGTGCACTGAGGAAGCACAGCATCATTCAAGACTTATGTTCGCAAATAAATTAGAGAACCTACATGGAAGGTCCAAAGTAATCTACAGCGTTTACCTTAAGCCTAAGCCAAGGCAATACGCAAGCGAGGTTACAGCGCTGTCATTCAGGAAAAACCGATGGCAATGAGTCGCAAAAGACAGCACAAAATAGACAAACAGGAAATACATATATAAGCCATGGCAAATTACTATAAACATGAAACATCAGTCAAGCCTCAGGAACGATCGCGAGAGATCATCAATCAGGTATAGGGTGCCTATCAATAATCCAAGAGCTGGCAGAGTATGAATATATGCCCAGTCAGACCCGGGGCCCCCGTCGGAAAACGGACCATCACTGGTTGACTGCAACTCAACCCAACAGATGCAGATAAAAAACCATACGATACTATCCATAGGGATCGTTCCGGAGGCAGCGTGGACCTCTGTATACGAGAACCCCCATCGTGGACTTGGAAAGTACGTCGATTTCGTAATCCATCCATTATCTTTTATCAGGGATCTCTGTAGCAGGCACGACTACAGGCGACTGCAACATCCCTGCTGTAATCTTAGCACCAGCACCACGTATTATTGTCGACATCAGCACATCATCTCCATCCGCTCCGTCGACATCAACATCTGCATCGGCTACGTCGGCATTGACAGCCTTTGAGAAGCCCAACGAGGACGCTGCGGCCAAAACAAACAAAAATGTGCATGACATCGAAATCGTCTTCTCTGCAAAACAATTTTAGTGACGATGCCCAGACAGTCAAAAATGATTTATACGTACGGCGACCTCCTCAGGGTCGGATACCGATTACCAATATTGAAGGGCAGGATCGTCCAGTGCACTCACTGCCTACAAGATTATTATTTTTTCAATCCGTATGTATAAATATGGATGATTTTTCTTACCGTTGCTCATCAATCATTGCTCGTTCTTTTCATGATTTTCTTTGTCGATGTTAGCTGCCGAAATAATACCATTTTTAAGCCAAAGGTCGTCGAATAAGATTAAGACTACTAGTGTTAGGAGGAACTTCAAATTTGAAAAGAACCAGAATTAACTCAGTCTTAATAAACTGTCACCAGACGAAATCCAAAAAATGACCCGTTTAGGTTCAACACGTATTATTTTAAGCGTACACTTACTTAGATACGAAGTTTACATTTTACCAGTCCCGACACCGCCGTGCTTCTGCCGCTCGATGATCCACAATATGTTGTACCGTCTCACCCCAGAGTTCCGTTGGTGTGATGACTTGAGAATCATTCCCATGCCAGCAGGTTTTTACGTGCTTTTCTGCCTCAGCTTGATCAAAAACAACACAATTTTCAAGGCAGAGCGGACGAGCTGGGTCCCATCGAACCAAGGTAGGCCTTGTCGGGACGTCGTGTGGTGGAAGCAGAGAACGGCCTCTGTAGATATCCTCAAATATGAGAGCTATGTCGTCTTCGTCTATAGGAAGCCTGCTATTTAGAAAAGAATAGTCAGATATATATGCAGGAAATTTTAGATGGAAAATCCTACTTGATCTGATGACCAGCGATTTTGGATTCGCGATGCAAGAGGTCCTGGTAAAGGCGTTTATATAGTTTTTTCCTGTTTTTGACAGGAAGAGGGTCCAAGATAGGTTTCCCAGAGAGTTCGCATAGGATGTATGTGGCAATATTTAAACCAAAGATTGAAGGCAGAGGACCAAGGACTGGTAATATTCTGACGCGGAAATCGTCAAATGCACTGAGCTCTTTCACAGAACCCTTTTGAAACTCCTCTTCAGGTAGAGGGAGGAGTTTAACGTCCCCGGGAACCTCTGTGGAATACACCACTGGTATACCAGAGTTCACGCCTAACAGACGGAGTCGTCGGCGGACAGAGCGAGCTAGTGGGTCGTAGATTGTGTTAGATATGTCGCTTATCTGTATTTGTGTTGGATCGCATTTGGCACCAGCTCCCATCGAAGAAAATACCTGTACGAGTATTGAGAGTCGGAAATCGAACGGTCAGCATGGATAAGTCACTAACTTTAACATTATTACTGTGACAGTACTGGAGTAGGTCGACTTTGGTTTGGATGTTATCGATGGCATCTTGTGTAAAAGGTGACTTTCTGGGGCGATGCGTGTCAAAAGGTGTCAAGGCATACCGATAACCCAATCAGCACCTTCTAAAAGGCGTCCACCTTCGTCTTTTCGCCAAAGTTCGATGCGTGAGTCCACTTGGACCCATTTCGCAATCTGCTTCAGTGTTTTTTCTATACATATCACTTTTGGGGTACCAACGTCTGTAAGGACGGCAGTAGCATGTCTATTGAGAGAAGACAATGTGACATAGTCAAAGTCAACGAGTCTAATCTTTGATACACCTCTAAGTAAAACAACAGGTGAGCTGGAAATCCTTTGTCAATGACTTGATACTCACGACCGGACCAACATGACGGCAGCCCAACTGCCAACGCCTCCACAACCAACGATGACAACGCTTCCTTGTCTAATTTTAGTCATGGATATCTCTCCAAAAAACGCGTAGTTTCGTGCTAGCTGTTCTTGTATCAATTCCTCATCGTAATTTATCCCTGGCTCAACCCGTGAAGGCTCTAGATTCGGTACCCGCTGAACTTCGAGGTCGTGAGCAGTAATTGACCGGTGTATTTCCTGGTTCAACTCCTTACGCCTGACCCGTTTTGTGTGAACATTATATGCATGCAGAATACCTGCTGTAGCCAGAGACGCTGCCAACGCCGCCGCCAGTAATTGTGTTCTATGTGAGAGGTTGTTCATTTGAAATTGAAAGAAAACGATGTGACACTGGTGACAGAGGTGACGAATACAACAATTAGCTAAGTTACCGGTATCCCAGCGCAGCCGGGATCTACCGGTCACAGCGTCCAACTACGCAACAAGCTGAGCATCAACCCTCTGACTTGTCCTCTCACGTCGAACACGAGCGCTTCAGCTCTTCCATTCGTTTTTTTCTCCTCTTTTCTGCTTCTTGTGCCCACCCACCCACGCCGGGAAAGCTACACATATACAATCACCTAATCCCAACATCCAGTTCCAAGCTACAATCAACAAGTTACCTGTTTTACTCTAATTACACAATCATTGCCGTACACCAATTCTTAGACCTTAGACTACATTCTCATATTCTCAGCCAGACAGGCCACATCTAGAGGCACCTGGCATACATACATTGTCCATACAGAGACCAAACATCACTCATGCAGTTTTTCATGATATGTGCGAATCGTAAGCTAAGAGTTCCCGCCCACCCGCGGCTCATCTTGCTTGCGTGCTGAGTCAGCTATGCTGACCCCAACCCAACCTTTCCTAGCTCATATCATCACCGCTGCATCGCGTGAGACGTAGGTGGATGCGTAAAGACTCTTAAAAGACGGGTTCCATGGGTAGGGAGTATTTTCGGAGGCCTCTGCGTGTGACACGTGTCACTCCCATCGGCCAGCTTCTTGCGCTGGCCTGCGTTTTCTCCGTTAGCCACCTCTGGTGCCCTCTGAGCGCCGTTTCCATGGCTCGAAGTCGTCTCAGTGCGTTGTTCGGCTGATGTTGTACTGAGACACGATGGCTAAGAGTCTCGTGTAGCCACGCTGTTGTCTCACCTCTCCTTGGTCTCAGCGTTGGTGAGTTTCTCATTACTCACCCCACGGCTCACCGTTCCTGATCACACCGGCAGAGTAACCCCCAGTAGCATCGTTGCCTACCTATTGCTCGTCACGCACCTTGTTACTCTGCGTCGTGAGTCAGGCCATACGCTCTTATCATGCCTTTCTGATAGGGGCTCAGAATTTAGTTTGAATCCATCTCGTCGCTTCGAGATCTCACTTTCAAGCTTAAATTGGAGTGTGTTTATTCTTTCATTCGCGTCTAAATCTCTGGAAAGCGGGTTTCTATCTGTACAATGGATGACTGGAGCTATCGGAAGTAATCTGGTACAATGTGGGCTACCCTACTCTGGGCCGCAGACCGCAAAAGATTTTTATGGCAATCTCATAATTCATGTAGGCGAAAGGGGTTGAGCAGCGGTGGTGCTATTAAAACGATAGTCATTCTCTCTATACACGCACACACAATATATATGAAAGCTCGATACAATGTATCTAGCAAGTCTAAGACCATAACCAACAAGATAAGATAGAGAGTAATAAGATAACGAGGAAGACGATCTTCGCTCGCAGTTCAAGACGACAGCTGTGCGTCTTGTTCCTCGATCTTTCTATACTTCCCACAGGTGCTGCTCATGTGCTTCATTGTGCATGAGCAAATATGGGCGAAAGGCGATCCAGAAAAGTTCCCTTTGATTTGGGTTCTATACGTACCCTTTGGTTTCTATATCTTTGTAGTCGATCGCTTTAAATCTTAGAGTTGATGTCAGTAAGATATGAATTGACGAACAGTCACCTAGTTACTAGTCTAGTTCAAGGTGGGTCAAAAACATAATAAGTACGCCTGTTGTTCGTTAAGTTATTCTTCTCACGCTGATGTCTTCAAATCTTAGCTTTCTCGACGTCGTTGACATCTGCGACAACGTTCATCTTCGCAGCGATGCATCAGGGATTTACGATATTGCCTATAATTCCGAAAAATTAGTTCCTTTTCACCTCTCTGAATCTCCTCAAAGTCCTGTAATTGGACTCTTGCGGCCAGTCATCATCGAGCAGCTAAAGCTCGAGAATGAAAGAAGTCAACAACTTAAAATCACAGAGACGTGGGCTCTGCGGTTAGAAACATCCGAGTACACCGTCTCGAAGATGGGTTATTCTGGGCCTAGTGTCAGTTTCCGTGGTTGGCTTGACACACCTTCAAAGCGCACAGCGATCATGAAGGAACTGTGCGAGCGATGGCGAGACACAGAGCTATTTTCCGATGTATGTGGTCCAATGAAATGGCGAGCAGAGATGTATCCAGTGTATGCAGATCCTTTCGGCCTCCATGATCATCCCGACCACGGATCTGACGAAACGCAACTCAATTTCGCGTTCGAAATGGAACGCTCTGCTTGTGCCCTTTTTGGAGTGGTTACGTACGGCGTTCATATGAGCATATATGAAGAGATTGTTCAAGAAAATGGTCAGAAACAATTGCGCATCTGGGTTCCTACTCGTGCGCTTACCAAACCGACGCGAGTTCGTTTTATTGCTATGTAAATCCACAATGGTTTAACATCATTCTTCAGCTTCCCTGGATATCTTGATAACACCGTAGCTGGCGGTATACCCAGTGGCATGCCCGCCTTCGAGTCTCTAGTCAAGGAATGTATGGAGGAAGCCAGCATTGGACCTGATATCGTCCGGAAGTATGCCCGTGCCGCCGGATCTATCAGTTATTTCTTCAGGTCTGTTCGTTAGTTTTGTTTCGATTGTGTGATCTGTTTAATCCATAGCCTAGAACGTATAAAGGTTGGCTTCAACCTGAGATTGAGTGAGTCCCCCTTCTCTCGGATCTGTTTAAATTAAGCATTTCAACAGATATGTTTACGATATCATCATTCCTCCGGGCATTGACCCCACCCCATTCACTCCCCGACCGCTGGACGGGGAAGTCGAATCTTTTGAGGTTTGTTAAATCTATGCTTCCTTTGCGCATATCTTTTTATAATGTCATCATGGGCCTAGTTCGCGTCACACGACCAACTCCTCAAACACCTTCGTTCTGGATCATTCAAACCCAATTGCGGTCTAGGTGGGTTATACACCTCCTTATGCCCTTCTTCTCTTTAATCTGACCCAAAAAACTATATAGTAATAATAGATCTGTTCTTTCGCCTCGGTTATATTACTCCCGACAATGAGCCTGAATTTATGAAAATAATTAATCGTTTGCACGGTTGTTTTGATTATGATAAATGGTGAGAGTACCCATCGAATGTACCCTTATATTTTTTATGTACATTTTATGCTTCAATCAACCAATTGTTCAATTGTTATCGGACAATATGTGTCCACACTTCGACGTTGAAAAATTTCCCATCGGCTGGCGCCGTTGACCGGACATGGACGCGTGACCCTGACATCGTGAAGGTTTGCTAATCATTGGATTCGATAACCCTTCTATATTGCTTTCCTTATTCGCCTCGCTTCGTGATATAAAATGGTGTTTGTCCTGACAGGGCCCTTCTTCTTACTGCCCGCACCACAATTCCCATGTTCCTTATCACGCCTATTGCCAGAGGTTTCCAGGACCTTGGGGTCTTCACTTGGGATTTCGGATTGATGTTGCTCAATCTGGTGACGCCTAGTCGGAAGTCAGGACATGTCACCCCAGACGGACACCCTGGTGCAGGCGGAAAATGGCCAGAGTATATTCCCCCTACAGATGGAGACAGTCGATGCTCATGTCCTGCTTTGAACGCACTGGCTAACCATGGTAATGAACTATCCTTCAAAGTAGTCTGTTCGATATGATCATAACTTGCTGGTTCTTACATAGGTATCCTTCCTCACGATGGCAAAAACATCGCATTCAAAGAATTGGGCCCCAAAATTCGCCTGACTTACAACTTTGCACCTTCCTTCTGTTTTTTCGTCCCCAACTTTGCCGCCAACATGTTGAATAGAAATTATGGAAAGGATACCTTTGACTTGGCTGACCTGGATCTTCATAATGGAATTGAACATGACGCATCGTTGACACGTAAGTTCTATTTAAAGGTTATAACCAGATAGGTTCTGATAATCGGTCATCTCTATACTATGTTACAGGCGAAGATAGTGAGCTTGTACCAGATCAAGGCAAACCCCACAAACCATTCGTCGAAGAGCTTTTAGCCTCTGCTACAGGAAAAGACAAAGAAGGCAACCCCATCTTAACCTTGAAGGATCTAGCTGCATACTCCTCTAAACGACGCGTTGATGCAAAAGCTTCTAATCCGGATAAGTTTACCCTCAGCACTTTCCACAAAGTATTTGGAAGTTCCAAGTAAGACCCAAATTTTATTATCTTCTTCTCTAATTATTCCACTGGAAGCGTCCTGACATATTTACTTTTTTCCACTCAGCTCTGCAACCCTGCTCACGATATTCGGAGGTCGCGTTCGTGATTTAGAATCCATCTTGATTGATGAGAAGTTACCGAATCAATGGGAGTCGCGTGTGACGGCTCGATTGGGACTGACGGTGGCCAAGTTCAATCTCACCGTGCTCCCTTTGGAATTCAGCATCAGCGAGAAGAAATATCGCGCCAAGTTATTGGCACAACAAGCATCAGAATCATCTCAGCAGGCCTTGAATGGAGCTGAGACCTGAATATTCTTTGTATCGAATGTACGATAAACAAAGTTACGATTTACGACTTCATGTTCAGTTCAATATAAACATCAAGTCTATCCTCGGAATACCTGGACAGTGTATAAGATATGTTTGCGAATCGAGTTACATTTTAACCCGCCTGCTGTCACAGACCAGAGCATGTTACCGAGATAGTGAAAATCTTAAGAACCAAGCTACCACATTACAGTCGTTTGCATCTTTAATTGCCGCTTGATTTCATGGATGTCATGTTGGGCCTTGTGGTGGGCATCAGCAGCAACACGATGCTGGTGACCGACATCTCCTCCAGCCTATTTTCCGTCATTTCTTTTACGACTTGGAGCTGAAAGCAACCAAGGACCATCCCAGGAGATTTCACGGTGAAAATCCTCAACAGAATCCTCGGGGCCGGGATATGCCGTGAGGGACCATCAACCGTCAGCACATTCAACGAAAAATGGAGGGGTAAATATATATGCAAAATGACTGTATATCTATCCAATCTTCAGGTTATATACTAGAAAAACAAGTAAATATCATGACATTTCATTGACCATCGGCAGATACACTGATGGCTTAAACAACCCATCGCATGCAAGTTCGAAGTTTTTTGGTCTCATTCAATAGGCAGCTCTACCCAGAGGAGAGAAGGAGTATGCAAGAAACTGTTTTGACTGACTATTTTCAGAGATATTATTCGAATTAGTCTGTCAGTAACACATTAAAGCATGAGTCTGCAGTTCTAATCTTTTTCTACGATTTTCCGAGCCTATTTTTAGCATACCGCTCTAAACCAATCCCTCATAACCCATACCTTGGGCTGTCTGCCGAGGGCTATGGGTTATGAGGGTCCGACTGTACGTACTATGGTATATCCATCACCAGTAGCTCCATCCTAATAAGTGTCGACAAAGGCGAAGTATAGAAACGTCAAAGAAGCCCCAGTCCCAGGGATACCTAAAGTACAATAATCCGCGTTCCAAATTCAGCCACTGGATACGGGAACTGCGCTCCAGGACAGGTCATAAACATCAATGACTGTGGTATATGGAGATGATGAGAGAGGGCAGCGACGTTCGCAGGTTCGAAACTGCCTTCCACGAGGATCTTGAGAGGGAGGAAGGTTATTGATAGAACCGTCAGCGGCGTAGTCAAAAATTGGAGGGCAAAAACTCACCAAGTCAATGGTGATTTCCGGGAAAGATTCGTCCAAGACTGAAAGAAAGAGAAAGAAACGTCAGCTCTTCTATAGAAATCACAAGGTGATAAACCTTGCTTTTAGCATTCGCTTCCAATTCCGACGGCAATCCAGCTTCCTGCTCGTAGAAATGGATAATTTTAAGAGATGAAGTCTCTTCGTTGTTCCGAACATATAGGACCATATGGAATAGATTGTTTATCTTCGAAATATTCAAAGAATACCCGTGTCAACCATCGTAATCATTCGAAGTCGGGAATGATTTCACCTCATCTGTTTTAACCAGGATACACAACGGCTGCCTCCTCAGGTTGTTCATGAGAAGGGTTAACTTATGACCCCAGGAATTGGTTGCGTTAAACTCGTGCAGAACCGGATATTGGTCATACACCCAGTATATCCAGCGGAGGAGGCGGATTTTATTCTGCGTCGCTGAAAACAAAAGGAGAATGCCAATGAAATACGCCGCAAAATAGCTACATGAGATATGTTTAGCATCAATCAACGTATACTTAAGAGGCAAAATGCGTACCCAGCAGTACGTGGGTTAATGGCAATGTTTCCCGCAAAAACAATGGCCACCACTATAAGCGTAACCAAAATGGCGAAGAAGCTAGTTCTCCTGGCCCTTGGTAGCCTTCCTCGATTGAATTTGAGAAGAAGCAAAGATAAAGGGAATAGAGACATGACAGTTAACCAGACAAGGGAAAACATCTCGGATATAACTGTCAAGCTGGCTCCAGCAGAGGCGTACAACATCAAGCTGAAGGCCATAAAAGAGATCACAGAAACATATGGTGAACCCGTAACAGGTAGAAGTCGAAGAAAAACGCTTGGAAGCACGCGGTGCAAGGCAAGTTGATCGAGGAGTTCACATGCACTGACAATACCTGTCGTATTGAGCCGTCAGGTGTTCGGATATTAATCATGAAGTTGTCACAAAAGTACCTGTTAAAACTCCCCCACAGAGAACAATTACGGCGTCGACCACGATCCAAATGCGTAACCAGTAACCTGTGGACTAACATTTGGGTTAGTGAACAGCGCATATACTCGACTTTTCAGCCAAAAAAAAAAAGGGAACAACTGACCTCCTGTGCCAAAACACTCAGTACGTTCGCTCCCCCTTGTATGACGTCCAGTGGGATAATCGCCAACACGAGAAGCATGACGACGAAACTCAAGATGGTGGCGGGAATATGAAGGTTTCGTAGAACGAGGGGATACTTTCCAGGTTTGATGCGAGAGACATAAGAGGGGGTGCCTGTCGTCCGTCGGATTTAAGTCAAGTTCAAAAAAATGAAGATGTCCTACATGCGCACATTCAAACCCTGTGAGCCCCAGCATCCCAAGGCAAAAACCATAATAGATCTGTTTCGCTACGGAGCTTGGACTAGAGCCCATGGACCTTCCCTGTTGCCAGTTGGATTTTAATTGACCGATACCAGTTTGACCCCAATGAACGGAAGAAGCTAAGATAAGAATGATCATTGAAACCATCTTTGATAAAATTGAAAATCGTGAGACAATCATAAAAGAAAACGGGCACACATATATCGGGCACTGGAATAAAAAGGATATGCACGCACGTGTAACGACAGAACGGCAAGCGCGATGCGAGCACTTTCCCGTACACCAGATAGGCTGATGAGGGTGAATAGTAGAAGCACGATAACTGCAGCAACCCATGTTGGGAAAGGGAGGGAAGGTACTTCTCCTGCCAAATATTCTGCTGCCGTGGCCGCTGAGACGATCGCGGTGGATGCAAAGTCGAGCAGTAATAAAGTAGCTCCTAGGAGGGCGAAAGATTTGGTCGACACATTCAGACTAAGACTCTAGTCAGGAGCTGGTCACCAAGTAGGAGAAAGTCTATGGACAAGGTGGCTCACGTACATGTAGGTGTAAGGAGCACCACTGATAGGTAATGCTGAGGCGAGTTCTTCCATAATCGGACGCCACAGGGAGAGTATTAATGTCGCCATAAACAAAGAGACAGGGGAACTTGTGGGATTATGAGCACCTAGTACAAAGGGCTTACAACGAAACAACATACTATATCCCGCCGAGAGTGACGACAGCAGGAAGAGCGTAGAAGACACTTCCAAGGACTGCATTTCCCGCTAAAGCGCTGGCAGTAAATTCGCCCAAGACTTGGTTTTTGCGCATGGCTTCGATACTGGCTATCCCAGCTAAACTGTCTTGATCGCAGAGCTTCAGCCGAGTGATGGATCCCCAGCCAGCGAACTCGAATGAATTTGTGAGGTGGGTGAAACGAGATGGCAAGGCGCCATAGTTCTTGATACCTGAATTGTCAGCTGGTCTCATTCTTTGTCGACGCGAGATAATGGCAGATTGAGAGTCGGAACATGACGGTGGGTTAGAAGCATGTAGTTTACTGTCAGAGTGTTTTAATCGTAGACCCGAGTCTGCCAGGAGTGAATGAAAGGCAACTGGCGAAGAACTCTGTGGGCTTACCAGGTGACAAAGTCGATAGTATTGGAGGCTGTATTTCTATCTGTGTACTTGTTGAAGACTCTACTATATCCCCATCTTCAAGATCCCTTCTGATCGGCTCCGCCAATTGTTGGTTGCTTGATATAGTCAAGTCAGAATCGCGTCGCGTTGCTGAAAGAGATTTCATTTCATCCCTATATTGTTAAGGACTGATGAATTCTCGAATTTGAAGGATGGTAGCCAGCGAGCGAAGTCGGTAGTATGGTGTTTACATAAATGCATACTGTCTAAGTGTTTGTCCAAGAAGTTCAGAACCAGTCGAACCGGACCGCAAAGTTTATTGTCATGTGACCAGACAGATAAAGTTGATCATAAAAAACTTACTGCTAATTCCGGCATATACATTCCAAGTTGAAATTGTCAGCATGTCGCAGCCGCAAAAGTTCAAAATTGTAGATATCATAACGAGTACTTTGCTCGGCAGTGCCACAAACACTTATTACAACACGTTATTACTTGAGAAAAACCGAGCAATGATCAAAGCAATCGAGCGCAAGACATATACTTATAACACAACAACAGCTTGCCAGGTATGTTCTGCAAGCACTTAAAACAATAACAACCAAAAATTGTTTACATACCAGCTTGACGTCTACTATCCATCCTCATCCCCGGCGTCCACCCTGAAACTACCTATCCTTAATTTTTTTTCGCGGGGGAGGCCTTACTCGCGACGCATGGACTTCTACGCCATCTCTTGTCCACAATAATCTGGGTGCATTCTTCGCGCTGGCTGGTATTCTTACAGCAGATTATCGTCTCGTGCCAGATGCCGTTTTCCCAAAAGGCGCTACGGATATACGTGATGCCGTTCTGTGGGTCATAGAGCATGTTTCAGAGGGCGATATTTCTCGCGTGTTTGTCATGGGTCACTCCGCTGGTGGTGTCCACGTCGCAACTATGCTACTCATACCCACCCTATTCCCACCACTCCTCAGCAAAGCCATCCGTGGTGTGGTCCTCATGGGTGTTCCATATAAGGTAACGAATAACAAAGCGCTGCCGTTTCGAATCGCAGCAGAGAAGTCTTATGAGGGGGAAAAAAAGATCGCGCTAAACCAGCCCAAGCGACTGCTTCGTCGGGCGCATCAAGATCATGTTCGTTCTTGGCCACCTATTCACAATATCCTTGCACAGAGCGAGCCTCGCAGGCTAAAGACTGCTAACCGTGCTTTCTTGGAGAATTTCAAGGATAAAGGAGTCATGGTGAAGGGGATAGTTCTGGAAGGGCATGATCAAATTGGTCCCATTTTAGCACTTATCAGTGATACCGGGGAAGATTGGGGTACAGACACCGTAAAATGGATATTAGAATCAGTAGCAAGTTCGGTCACTTCCTCCCAAGAATTGGAAGATGAGAAGGGTGAGGAAGTGTGATTGCGGGAACAAAATCATAGCGAGGAAGAGCCTCATTGTATACTTGTAGTCAGATCTGAGTGTAGAGTATCACTGGTCGGTAACCTATCTCCCGTTAGCGAGACCATAAGTCTCTTGGCAGTGGGGAGGACTCGGACAACCATGATGGATTGAACATGCAGTGATGCCTCAGTTCTTGGAGCGTTACTGTGTCTACACTGGCACATGGAAGTAGGATGGTGAGATTTCTCTCAAGGGTACACCAGCGGGTACCGGACCGTCATTGTTCCCACATTGGTGTTACACGTCCACTTTCATCTCGCTGCCCTCATCGCTCAGCACAACGACCACGATGGCCTATGTCCAAGTAGAGGCAGACGACGTGAGTATATTTACACTTTTGTTGGGCTGATTACAATAACTCATTGTTATCTACAGCAACACCTCGAGGAAGGGCCAGAAGCTCTCCAGTTCAAATGTGCCTTTCTACTTATGTCATTAGAGATCACTGACTGATGTTTCTTCTGAACAGCATTCCTCGGTGCAGACTCAGGAGCTACACGGGGTACCTCCAATCCCGCTAGAAGTGCTGGTGTCGGAAATACCGACAGACGTGAGCGTTATCTTGGTTCAAGTGCTTGCATGGCCTAACTTTGCTTTCAGGATACCTCTCAGAGGAAACCGCTCAAAGTAAAGGTACCGGTGGCTTCTGGACAGTTGAATATTACCAACCCTACTTCGACATCGACACAAAAACTGTGCGGTTCCAATTACTCGTGGATCGTAATTATAAATTTACAAGTCTTACTCCTAGGTTCTACAAAGATGTTACACAACGCTCATCCCAACCGCATCGCTCACTTACCTTTCCACACATCTCAACCCCGCAGATCTTTATGGGCCATTCTGGACTCTCACAACCCTTATATTCGCCCTTTTCTTGTCTTCATCTTTGGGAGCTTCCATTGCCGCATACCTTTCAACACCGGGCACGCACTATGACTATAATTTCCAACTTCTCAGCATTGCTGTAGCTCTGGTATACGTTTATGGCTTAGCATTCCCCATCCTACTGTGGCTAGCCCTGCGATATATAGGAGTTGGTGAATGGAGTGTGGTCGAAGCAATTGCTGTGTGGGGATATGGTCAATTCGTATGGATACCTGTCTCAGTGAGTTTGTTTTAACCTCAAGGGTTGACGTCCACTCATATATATATATCACAACAGGTGTTATGTGTGATCCCAGTACCTTTAGTTCGCTGGGCACTAGTAGGGATAGCATTTGGCCTCTCAGGATGGTTCCTTGGGGCAAATGTATACCCAATTCTCGCTTCTGTGCGTCCACTTTCTTTTTTGATTTTCCCAGCATTTCATCAAACTAAACTTTTCCTGCTCTTTTCGCCAGGCTGAAGCGAAGGCCACTCGCCTCGTCATCCTCTTCCTTGCAGCAATACACTTTGGGATCGCCATATCCTTCAAAGTGCTCTTCTTTAGCTACTACGTTGTCGATAAAATAGGAGCTGACATTAATATTCCGGGTGTACCTGTCGGTGGCGGCGGCGGCGGGAACACGACCACACCTCGGTGGACATGATTGTAATGGAATAATATTTTCTCAAAATTTCTCTATTCGATCGGACCTAGCACTGAAACGTTGTTGCGAGCTATGTATATGAACATCGACATGATTCTAGGCCTGGCAAGCAGTGAGCTTACTGCCTTGTTAAATCGCCAATTTGAGTATCGTATATGATATTCTACGCTGGGTACTAAATTTAAAATACATGTCATGCACATTTCTAGCCGTCGACCGAGCAATAGAATTTATTCTATGTAAAGAGCATCCAACTTGCGAAACCAAGGACCAGTTTCGACGATGCTTTCCTAGCCGGCATTCTCCGGCTGCTCAACTTTTCTCTCTCTGTCACCACCGCCGTTAACGACATCCAACAATGTCTATTCTCCTAGGACCCATATCTGGCGCGCTAGTCGCTGGCGGGGTGAGTAACCAAGGACCTTTTCTTAAAGGTTATCTGACAAAACAATAAAGTTATAATAGGTTTACTATGGATTTTCAAACCTCATTCAAACTCGGTAAATGAGCACGCTCGTTCCAACACAACCAAAAAGTCAAAAACTGATTTTTTTTTCTCATATTATGTAGGACTGAGCAGCACATAAAGGAGTCCGTTCATTCCGCCCCCCACCTAGTTCAAATGAAGACCTTGACTTATTGAATTTGGGTTTGCCAAACACAGCTTACACGCATTGAGCGTTCGTCTCGTTGATACACCCACCCTCGTCCAAGCACCTCCATCCGCAGCAGCAAGGATCAAACCACACCCATTCACATCTCAACTTAAATCCCAGTGGAACAACGAAGTAGCCGCACTCGTCTCTGGAATCCAGAATTTCGATAAATCGGCATTGAATTGGGGACGTAGTTTGCTGTATGGCCCGACAACAGAAAAGGAGACATCGACATCCTCTTCTTAGAATAGTACTGGCTAGCGATGATATATGAAGGAGATACGCAAGCGGTCAGGCCCAGGACACATGCCATAAGCGTTAGAGAATCGTTCCCATTTTTTTTGTTCAATGGTTCCAACAATGATATCTTCGTGGCTCATTGTTTTGGGTGTCACATAGAATCCTATCAGTCTAAATAATAACATAACGTTGTTACAAGTAAAAAGAACAGGTGTTTAAAAAAAATGGAAGTAGTCCGTCTCCATGATGCTTATAAAACACCCACTACCGTCCATATGACTGCTGTGAATAACCTCCATGAGCGTATGGCGCCGGTGGAGGCGGCGGCAGTGACGTCTGATAACTTGAGTTTTGTTGTTGTGGAGGTAGGGGTGGTTGACTAGGACCATAGTTAAAGTTGGGGGGTGGTGGCGGAAATCCTTGTTGCCCTTGTGGCTGTTGAGATCCGGGGTATTGGGAAGGCTGAACATGATACGCTCCTCTGCCTCCTTGTGTTGCTGATGGTGTCGAAGATGTGGACATGGGTGGCTGATTTGGTGTTAAATTAAACATAGAGAGATTAGCATATGGATCCAAAGGGGGTGCTGAAGGTGCAGGGTACGAAGAGGAATGAGTTGGTTGCGGAGGAGGTGGAGGTGGAAGGAAAGCGCTCTGCATTGGTTGTTGTTGCGGTGGAGGTGGCAGCAGACCAGGCGATGATCCATATTGATTTGTAGAACCATCATATGACTGGTGAGAATTGTAGTGAGAAGGTGATTGTTGAGCTGGCGGTGGTGGAACGCTTGGATAAGGCGATGGATGATGTTGCTGTTGACTAGCACCGTATGATGAGCCACCACCGTAAGATTGAGGATTACTCTGCCAATACTGTTGCTGGGGTGGAGAAGCCATTTTATCCCTCAGGTTCATGGAGGAAAATGCACTGTCGAGAGTAGACTGTGGCGGTGGTGGAGGAACTGGCGGTTTGGCAGCTAGCGGAGGGGGCGGAGATGTTATAACTGAGAGTCTCCTCTCTGTTTCCAATGTTGCAGCCAAACCATCCCGCTCCGTACTACGTTCAGAGATAAACGAACGAACATTTGATCGAAGTTTGGCAGTGATCTCTGATAGTTCTGTGTAAAATTGAAGTCCCTTTCTGTATGATGAATTCTGCCATCAGAAGTACACAATCACAAGGGAAGAAAACATACGCCAAGCCATCCCGAACTTCCATATAACCATCCCTAGCCTTCGAAAATCTTCTCACAGTATCCTTCTTTTTCTTTTCCCTCTCTTCCCACTTGCGTGCGCCGGCACCCCGCCCAGTAAGGTCCTTAAGTCCTTTCCACAGCGTCGTAACTTCCTGTAACGCCACTTCTTGGTGATGTACAGACGAAGCGAGCCTCTGTTGATAAGGACGGAATTTCTCTAGTTCAGCAGCGAACAAAGTTGGTTCTACACCAGTGTTCCGACGATTGAGGAGAAGGAGATGAGAGACATCATCTGACTGAATCTGAAAACGCGTAGAGTTAATTTTGAACAAGAAAACAGAATGGAACGCGTACTTTCTCCTTGAGATCCTTCAGTACTTGACTCCTCTCTTTTGAGATCATGGCAAGCCTCTTCAATCTCTCTTCAATCTCGTCTACATATCCTGCAATCTTCGCTTTCTCTTTCGCTTCATCTGCTTCATTACCCGCATCCAGATCCAGAAGATGTTCAGGATTCGATCCTCCACGCTCTCTGAACAGCTGCTCCACTTCTGGACTCAACAGTAGCTGGATATCTCCTCTGACAGAGTCCCAGAGAATGATCACCTGCTGATCGGACACGGCAGCAGCTTCCAAAGCCCCAAAATTCGATTTTAGGTCTTGTCGCATGCCTTTGGTCAAGGTCGCGCTGGGTGATTGGGTCCAAAGATGGTCGTATTTGACACGCATCATCTCGCAATCCTTTGATTCCATCTCGAGGTCTCGAGATATACTCTCTAGATCGCGTTGTACGTTGCCTTTCAACTTGTTGAGTTCTTGCATGAGTCCGGTCACACCATCGCGGTCTTCAACAAGTGCAATGTCCTCTTTCCATCGGCGAACCTCGAGAGGCACTTCCTCTCCACCAATGACTTCTCCTTCTGCCATGGCTTTAAAACGTACCAATCCTTCTTTGACACCAAGGCCATCCAATGCACTCCTAGCTTCTCCCTCAGCGCCGTCTGTCTTTTCTACCTCGCCGCGAACAAGTTTCGCTTTCTCCTCGGAATATACACTAGCGCTCTCATGCACGCTGAGCGGTACGAGGCGGAAAAAGAAATCCTGTCCAATCGTTTTTTGCACATCGGGCGCTCCATAAACATCATGTATGTGAATCGGAGTTGCCACGACGGTCTTCTCGATCACGGGTAATCCCTCAAAAACGGGTACGAGGGCATGATAGATCAAATCATTTTCACGCTGGGCTTCGTTCTTCTTTTCGGTGCATATGGTGAGATGAGCTTTTGTCCGTTCTTGAATAGAAGTTCCAGCGTCGGCGGGGAGGTTTGGTGACATGTTAGAAACAAACATGGAGGAAAAACTGGATGCTGAGCGGCTGGCTTCTTTGGCGAATACTTCTGCTTGAGTGAAGCGTGCGAGTGCATCTCCATATTTATCTGAGGCATTGTCTGCCAACCCACGGTAGTATTGTGCGAGGGATGAGAAGTGTTTCGCTTTGACCTATACGATGGCGTTGACGTGTATTCGCACACCAAGGAAAAAGTTGAGCTTACTTGAATCAAAGTTACCCAGTTTCGGTCGAAGATTCCTTTACCCATGAATTCTTTGATTTCTTCTGTCAACGAAGTGTAAAGGAAGGCTGCTTGGGATGCTATCTTTGAGACCAAAGCACTGCTTTTTTTCTCATCGGTACATTTCTCGAAAAATACTTCAGTAGCTTGTGCCAAGATAATGTTTACCAGGAGCTTGACGACCTCTCGACTTAGATCTGTTGATGGAGCGTGGAGAAAATTCTCGTTGATGTATGTGAGCATTCCTGCGCATGTTCTAAAGTAGTAGAAAGCCCGCTTGAGCCCTTCTGGGTCGGATCGACTTTGAGAGGCGGCGATGGCAGAATGTGTGACGGCGATTTGAAAAAGGATAGATGCCTTCTCATAGGCTATAGATGTTTGAGTGATCAATTTGTTCGTGAACGCGTCGTGCCATGGAAAGTTGACTCTAATTTCTGAGAATCTGAGTTCCAGGAGTTCAAGCTGACCAAAATACTTGTATAACAGATCGCGAGCTATCCAAGCAACCCTGAACATGTCATCCCTGTGCATATAGAAGGGGCTTGCTCACCTGTGAAATCACTTCCTGCACCCCGAACAGCATCCTGTCTACACCTTTGTAGAGATGCACATTCTGTAGCATAGTTTTCTGGACTCTCTCCATATGATTGCGCAATCAGATTCTTAATTGGTGTGGTCCAGTCAACCTCCTCCGTCGTTTTCTTCGGAATTGATACCATAGGCGATTGGTGTGCCATTCTTGAGGTTTGGGGGCTGCGACGGTCGTTCCTAGATATAATATGAGTCCAAGGTGGCTGCTGCGCAATCTTAGACGATTGATATCACTGTCGGTTTTGGATGTGTTCTTCAGGGTTGACTCTGGTCCTCCATATGTGTATTTGGTTCTAGCCTCTGCTTATAACAAGGACACGGTTGTATCCGACGGTCAGAGGTGCTCGCGAAGCACACATTTCTTTCAACGATATCGTTATGTCTAATACCTCGCCAAAGCCCGTGTCTAGTGAAGATATTCTCGGTCAAAAGGCGAGCCCTTTACTACCAAGCATAATCCATTTTCTGACATTACTTTAGTATGATCGCTGCTGTAAGTTATAAACGCCTTTTCAGGAGGAAGAAAACAACACACTTATGACACGGAAATCACTGCAGTGGCAGACCTGATAGTAAAATCGTACGCAATATTCCGGTTTTTTATATTATTTTTATAATCCAGTCTGACTATCAGCTAACAGTGGAGTGGGTTTTGGCGTAGGCGTTGTCGCCTCCGTTATTTTCTTCCGCCGTTCGTATTTGATTGAACGTAGAGCAGCTTGTTCCCTGAACTCAGCCATTTATTGCAGGACGGACGTGGCCTATCGCATTATTCACAGGCTTCGGTGCGGGGGCTGCCTATGCCGACTGTGATAGATCCTTCAACCCCGCCAGAATACCAGGCACGCGTATTATACCCCAATCTGAAGCACCACCGAGCAAATGAAAACGGTCCTTATTGAAGGTTGAGGGATAGCGCGCTAATATTTCTGCAACGACCGTATAGAACATTAGTTACAAAAAAAAAAGTCAGGCCAGTAACGTTATAGATCTTAGAACTACAAGCTTACCTTCAAGGCTTCAATATCTTCTGGTCTCTCTCTCTTCTCAGAGTCTAAGAGCTTTATATTGCTATTCTCGTTGTCTAGCCTGGTTGGTAGTTGTCGTTGAGGTTCTCCAAGCACATGTCGTTTGTACAAGACATCTACACACTCAGCTAAAAGTCGAAACTCTGCGAAGGACAAATGTATCACTGACATGACGTGGCGGCCATGATAGGCAGAGTAACGATTATCATCCGTATTCGACGAGCTTCTAGTGAAAGCTTTGGTTGAGCCATGAAGCCGGTATCCAGTGTGCACTGTGGGACTTGGAGAAACAAGTTTGGGATCAAGTCACAAGAGCAATATTTACTGAAGACCCGCCCATTCACGCTGAGCAAAGAAAATGTATGACAACTAAATATCAAAATCACAATAAGGTCAGAAGTTATCTAGAGTACAATAAAATATGACAAGTGTTGCTTTTGGAGGACGGATACGAGAACAATGTAACAAGAACGAAAATCTCACGACGACCCCATCCCAGAATCATCGTCAAAAAGTGGAACTGATGCATACGCAGGGACATTATCAACGTCGCTGTTCGCAATGCTCGAAGCCACAATCTGAACATCGCCTTTCTCAGGTTTCTCTCTCACTACCATCACCTGACCTCTATGCTTCCCATCAAGTACCAATACTTGCTCTCCAGTATATGTTGGTGGCTGTGGTCGGATGTACCGAGCAACAATACTTCTCTCTTCACCGCTATCGAACCTCACACGGGCAGTTTGTTCATACGCGGCAGGGTTTTCGGAAGCAGCGAGAACTCGACCTTCCTTGCCTTCGTAGTCTCCTTTGAGATATTGAGTGGCCCGTGTGTCTTCAATGACGATCTTGAGACGTGTGAGGTAGTTCGATACAGCGGGGTCAAAGATCCAGTTTTGTCCCAGAGTTTCTTAAAAGTCACGTTCACATATTAGAAGTGAGGTCCTGGAAATAGAATGTCACTCACTATTTTCAGAACTGTTTTCGGAATGAGGCTGATCGTAACTGAGTAACATTGCACCACCAGGAGTAGCAACACTACTAATACCATGGGCTGCAAAGTATGCTGGTGTCTGACTGTTAGCAGCAGGAGTACCATAAGCCGGGGTAGGTCCTATATGAATTCCTGGTGTAGCTGCTGCTGCAGGGGTAGGTGCACTTTGCTATAATAATAATTGAAATTTTGATCAAAAAAAGGTAGATCATAAGATCAAGTGTTTGAGGACAACCTACCCAACTAGATTCCCATGGGGTCGGAGCTGTCCTCGGAGAAGTACCCCATGCCTCAGTAGGTGCACCCCACGAAGGTGCAGCAGGAGCAGGGGGCGGTGCAGCTCTGCCCGGCGTCTGCCAGCCAGCAGCAGGTCTGGCAGGAGTAGCACCACCCCAACCTGAACCAGCACCACTACCAAGAGGACCCCCATTTGATCCCGTCACATAAGGATTAGGTGTCCTAGAACCAACATTCCAAGCTGGCGTCCTTCCTCCATCCCCATAAGGATTGGGAGTGCGTGAAGAAGCATTCCAAGCCGGTGTTCGTCCACCATCACCGTAAGGATTAGGTGTGCGAGAACTATTTGGTTGCCAACTGGGGGTCGCAGAGTGCATTGGTGTACGGGATGGGAATGGTGTACGGCCGCTTTGCTGAGGGGTACTAAATCCACCGCCGCCAGAATGGTACGGATTGGCATTACCGCCACGATGACCGCCAGCGCCTCCGACATTTCGGGGGGGCTTGTTCAAAGGCTCCAATTTACCATCGGGGCTGCCATCTTAATTAGCCAAAGTCCAAAGAGGAGTAAGGTAACAAATAAACTTACTATCGTCTGTATAGCTTCTCTTTTTCAATCGTAATCACTTTGTTCCCTGTTCGCAGTTCCACACGAGCAATAGGCCCATTTGTATCTTTGATAGTGCCTGCGTATCCCTTGTGTGCACCTTTGACTACCATAACGGTGGTGCCAATGTCACGATCTCGTGGCCCACGACCCATAGCTCCGGAACCGACCATACCACCCGTTGGGGCAACCATGGCTGGGTTCATTTTGGACAAATCGGCACCCGCTCTAACGAGGTTGCCCTTTGGTGCTAGAGATGCAAGAGAACGAACACGGGTGACGAACACGCCCCCGTTTTCTGCGATATCTCGATTGTGCAAAAAGGCAAAAAATGATTGGTAAGTGTGCAACACACGGCCTTTTCGACCCTGTGAATTGAGGGGTATAAACACAACTTTAGACGATTTTTCAAGCATAGAAACGCACTTCGTTATCAATTTCTTTGACATTATCATTGACACGCAATTCATGGCCTTCGGAGTCGGTGGCGATAGCTTTATGTGAGTCACGACGCATCGAGATCTGATGAGGCTGGACAAGACGAACTTGGCCATTTTGGTCAAGGACGCGGAAAGAATCTCTTTCAGTTTTGAAGATGACGCCAACGGTTTGAGCACTGTATAAGTTATAAATAAACAGTCCTCAAAGTAGCATCACAGGGCAACTTACTCCAGTTGAACCAGGTCATAGAGTTCGTAGTTTCCGACAGCATTCGATCCTGAGCCCACTTCTGCAGCTTCTCGCAAATCCTTGGAAAAAACGGATATCTAGACAGATAAAAGTTGAGTAGAAGGGTCTTGTAATGAGATGCCGAAATAACTACCTCTTGCATTGACATATCAGACACAAAAGTGACCACATTGTCAGCAACCGATACTACCAAACCCGTTTCATCCGCATTCTGGCCCGCCATAACCTTCACATGGTCTCCAGGTTTGAATCTCTTCCGCACACTTCGAGCAGGAATCTCCATTTTTTGTCCATCAATGTCCAAACCATGGGCAGTGATAGTCACCACCTCCTGAGCAACTTCCTCAACCACACCATGGAGACCCGCCTGTTCACCTTCAAAGACTTCGATTTGATCACCTGGCTGTAGAACCGCAATGGCTGCTTTTCGCGACGCCTCAGCAATGACAGAAAGGTTGACAACATGGTCGTCGCCTCCATCTTGTCGTCGAGTGAATTGCGTAATTTCGTCAAGAGTGGGGTTCACATCTTCCGTAATCAGAGCACTCATTTTGAAATCCTTCTCCACAAATCCATCTTTGTAAGTGTCGTTTTGGAAGACGTAGGCTTGATTCCGTTTGATAACATTTTTGCGTCCATATACTTTGAGAACCTCTTCGTAGTTAAATAGACGCTGAGGTGGTCGCATGGTTCCAACAGCTGTAGAAGCTTTCTTACGTTTCTTTGTGATAGGGTCAATGGAGCTATCGTCTCGCGGGTTCAAATCTATACGAGGGATGAGCCTCAGCCCGACATCTTCCCCATTCTCCGTGAGGTCCATTACTTGAGCGAGATCTCCAGCGTATTTTCCACGTCGTATCCGAACCCAAGTGCCTGGCGTAAGTGTCGTATCCTGTTTTTTTATTTGCAACAGGCTCGCCATTTCTTCAATGGGTACTAGCTGAATTCCACGACTTGGATACACCCCAACAAGTCCCGCACATGCTTCTTGAACCTGTTTAGCACTACGGGCTTCCACATAAATCATACCAGGCAATGAATCGCGTTGGAAAGCAGAGAGGATACTGAGAGGCCGCGAGAATTCAACGTCAATTGATTTTCTCATTAGACTGAAGACGATTTCACGTTCTCTCCCGGGCTGATAGACAACGCATTAATGACTTGTAACAAATAAAAAATTGAGAATGGCATACCTTCACGCGAACTTGCCACAGACTAGCATCATGTACAGAGGGCATAAGCAACCGTTGTGGTATCTCATTCATATCGCCCGTGTACGGTGCAGCTCGGTCGCGATGACGCCGTGCAACAGCCCGAGCTATCTCTTCAGGACTTCGGTCTTCCTCTTCAAAATGTCGAGTGCTGTCCAGTTGAGCATGATTCCGTCTAGTTACTTCGTCATCCACATCGTCAACGTGCTCAATGAACGGGTCTTCATATATAAAAGGGTCCATCAGGATAAACATCAAGGGCAAAGAATGAAGCACCTACCGGCACCATATTCGTCCTCCTCTTCTTCTTCCTCGTCTTCATCACTGACCTCGGCTTGAAGATCAAGGAAGCGACTCACGCCAGAGCGTTTATGGCGGTGCTATGATAACAATGAAATTAGGGTCAAAACGGAAGAATATCATTTAGAATATACCTTGGCGCGCTTCTTTCCTTTTCGTCCTGGAGCCTCATCTTCGCCCTCCTCATCTTCTTCGTCCTCCTCGTCCTCGTCCTCTTCCTCATCAACTTCCTCTAGATCTGCGTCAACTTCTCTGTTAGATTTATGCTTTGACGATGAGCCGACATCCATGTCTTCGTCTTGGTCAACTTCATGGTCTAATCCATCGGAATTTTGGTTCTGAAAGGCATGTAGGTCTTCCTCGTCGGACATGTCGTGGTTGTGGTTCAAGAAGTAAGGGTGGCTGCTTATTTTGGCACTCACCAACTGGATGTTACGTAAACCCTGACTATATCAAGTTGACTTTTTGAGCTTATTGAATCTGGTGGGTCATGTTATTTCTGGATTTACCTCTCGAGATTCTTCCAGAGATTTTCAGTCATATCACGAAGCCCCAACACTTAGCATCTCTGTGTTTGGTGAATAATTCATTTCGAACATTCGCCGTGCCTAAGCTCTACGAGAGGGTTTCAGTATACTCCTGGCATAAGGAGGGAAAAGCCAAGGCATGTAACAGAACCAATAACTTGATTTAAACAAAATGACATCCCATCTCACAGGTCATAAAGCTCTTCGACACGCTTTCCCACTATCCATATCTAGCTCTCCTCGTGTTTCGTCTTGGTAAACCCCTCAAAATAACTCTCGCTCAAGGCCTAATTCCTGTTCCACTTTCAGAAATCCGAGATTTCCCCAAGGCCGTCACATATCTCGATGATAATATCCTCCGTCATGTATTGAGTGGCCTCAAGAATTGTGTCAACCTCAGGTCGTGCACATGGACACGCGAAGGCTCTCTCAACTCTGACATCCTAGAAGCATTACTTCAATGTAAGAACCTTCGAGAGTTGGAGTTAAACGGTCACAACATCGGCAATTATGATCCGCGGTTGCTCTTGAAATTCACCGAATTGCATCGAATATCACTTATCATGCCAACGGTACCTGTCGTATCTCAACTTATACCATGGCTCTCGGCAACGGGGGCTACCTTGCGAAGTTTGACTCTAATATGCAAAGTAGCTCACGAGTGGTTATCACCCTCGTTCAAGAGATATCTGATCCTACACATTATTCTAGGCATCAAGCATCCTCACCGATGGCATTCTTGAAGCAATAGCACCATCACTAGTTAACCTGGAGCACCTTAATTTAACTGGTTGTCCCAAAGTCACCCATCACGGTGTGTGGGCCATCGTCTCGTCAAGCATGAAAGGAATTCTTGGACTGGGACTCGAAGCCGTATCGTACAAATTTGTAAGCTACCTACCGGTTTATTTCTTCCATGTATTAGAATGATTTGGCATTTTGTTTCTAGGATATGGCCGCTTTTTCGAATCTATGCATCTCATCTGGTGCACTTGGGCGCCTTCGTTCGGTTACACTGACCACATACTTCCAAATTTCCCAGTCGGATTGGGTAAAACATCTGGTTCACCTCCTCAGCGCCTCTCCGCTTGAATATTTCCAGATCTACTCTGCTGGCGTATTTTTGGACTCTCCAATAACAGATGAATTATGGAGTCAGCTAATATTGGCGCATGGAAAACGCCTCCTTCGAATCTCCGTACATCGAATGCTAATAAGCTGGGAAGCGATACATACCATCTGTGTTCAGTGTACCAAGTTGGAACAGCTCTTTCTCGTTGTGGACCCTGATATTTTGGTTCGCATATTCATCTCCACTCTATTTTGGACTCGCTGGAACTCGCATTCTAAAATGCTTTATCCATAGGATAAACTGGGGCTTTGTTTATCCCTCGCAAAGGCACTTAGGACAATACACATCAACTATCCCATGGAAGCATTTGTCAGCGCTTCCCCCGTCCTTCACCCATCTGATGCATTATCCATCATTAACCAGTGCAGTCCGACGGTGACCCAGTTTGGATGTAATGCCAGGGTATGGGAGGTCAGTTCAGTTACGAACGCGAGAAAAATGTAATCGAAGGCTGATGCATTATATTGTCTAGGTTGCACGGACGATAAAGGTTAATGAAGATGGCTCAATGCAAGCACACCGGACTCTGGTAACATACGAGAGTCCTGATGTTCCAGAACAGTTTCTCGTTGTGCGAACATAGATACCAGGATGTTGCTTCTTCGGACAAAATCATATCGTCTTTCAAGGCCATCGCAGCGTGACCTGTGTGCGATTTGAGGTCTTAGAATAGATCCAACACGCACAGAACGCTGGCGCAGGTATAGGATGAAAGGAATTTAGAACTTGATGCTTATGAAGCGCCCGGGCCTTTAACTCTTTGAAACCTTCCACGCCGTTGCAAATGTCGGAGATAACAAGTATGAGTATTCAATCCACTTGCCTGAAGTCTAATCAACTCAAAAAAAAACTTGTCGATCGTGTGCGTGGTTCGGATTATCTTGTCAATGATCCATGTGGGTTACGGTTGACATGCCAAGTGGCCCAGGTTCGTGACCATAACACCAGCTAAGCAGCCTTGGTCGCTTTCTTCGACTCCCTGAATGTAATTGAAATTATATTACTTCGAACCAGTGAATCTGACAATCTGGAAGAATACTGGCATTTATTGCCATCATGGAGTCCTTGGATTTACCTCTCGAGTTTCTTTTCAGCCATATCGTGAAGCACCGCGACTTGGCACCTATATAATTTAGTGAACAATTGTTTCCGAAAGTTATGCTTTTGTCAAGGCTCTTCGAGAGAGCTTCTCAGCCTTCTGTCAATGCCCGGGAAGGCACCAGAAAACACAAATTTCGATAATCTTTCCCGATCACGTATCATTCTCTCATAGGTCATCAAACTCTTTAATACACTTTTAAATTGCAAAGGTACTTGCCACGACTCATAATACGCTTCATTTGTCCCATAGAAAGCCATAGCAACGCGCCATACCTCATCTGTGCTGAGTCTCAGGCATTGACATTTTCTCGAGCCCAATGCGGTCCAAGAGTTACGCAACTGAGATGTGATTCATATCAACAATATGGCAGGTCAGCTCATTTTACTTCATGCAACTGCAACTCTGATTTCTGATGTATTTTCATGTTTGTCCAGGTTGAACAGGCTAAATGCTAAATGACGATGGCTCAATGCAAGCACATCGAACTCTTTTGTTAGAGTCTCCTATCCTAAGTGAAGATGTCGAGTAGACCCGTGGCCTTCCGTTCTTACTCCATGCAAGGATCGGCCAATAGGCATCTGAGCGCTCTAACAGACCAGAGCAATTTCCCGTTGTCCCAACATCAATACTTATATAGATACCTAAAAAGAGTTACATATAATGCATTCCAAAAATTAGTGTTTCCTATGAGATGGGCTGTTACGTACTAAGTAACATAGTATGGTCGATGGGGCCATATATACACCATAATCTAAAGGCGTTGATTTATCAGATCAACTCGACAAAACCTGAGATCTATCAATTAGGAGTATATCGATTAGTTGTAAGTAGATATACGTAAGGTTTCCAACTGCTTAATTATATCGTGACCACAGGAACAACCCAAACCTCAAGGCAATGCATCCACATCCAAAGTCGTGCGCGCCTTCTTCACCTCTTCGTTTCCTTCCGGCACATCGTCCGGAGGACGCTTAAATTTGGGCTTAGAAGGTTGGTCTTCCGATTGAGATTTAACTATTTATGCCAACACTTAGTTTCATCGAACACAAAATTTGTTAAGTTTCGAGAGCCACTAACCGAAGGCTTTTTTTTGCTCAGGAAGAGGCCGGAAATAGGGCTGAGCCAACCAATGAGGCATCACAGGGATCCCTGTAATAGGCTCGACAGTAATCAAATCTTTTACAGGTATCCCTTCTACAGCTTTCTCATCTCTCTGAACCTCAAATGAGTACGGGCATTTTTCAAGAAAGAAGAAAAAAAAAAGCAGACCTCCATCCGAATTTTCATCTCTTCACAAATCAGAGTATAGGCACATAGTTCCTCCTTCAACTTCTTTTGATTGATCTTCACCCTTCCCAACCTTTCCCGCAAGTCGAATTCCCGAATCAAACCTGGGCGCATGATCTTAAACAAGTGGCCTTTGATAGCACTAACCGATGTTGTTGACTTCAGGTCTCGAACTATCGACAAGTACTCCAGTGCAAGTTCAGCATGCCTTGGATGTCGTTCCAGGATTTGCAAGTCGGAATCATATGTGGTAGAATCGTATGGGCGTTCAATGCCAGCAAAAAGAGCGGGATTATATAGTTGACCTTCTGCGCTCATTACCCCATCAGCACTGGTGGCTTTGAGACATACATCGATGTCTGATTGGTAGAGAATGTTTCCATTGGCGAAAACGGGAATAGAGACTGCTTGCTTAACAGCCCGGATTTTATCCCAGTCTGCTAAGCCCTGGTTGCATTATTAATAAAATGAGTAGGGTGCCAAAAGGGCAGCGTACAGTATTTTGTCCCCTCTGCTCGCGGATCCGGCCATGGCATGTAATAATCTGGGCTCCAGCACGTTCCAGCATCTTCGCATACTCAACTGTTTTTTCTATGTTAGGAAACACTCTGAATTTGGCAGTAACGGGGATTGATAAGTTTACATGAAGAATATTGACTGACAGGACATATCAATAGAGTGATTCCTCCGATGAAACAATAAGCTTACTGAGTTTATATATCAACTCCCAATCGTCCTGCAAAAATGAACCGTAATGACCTTTCTTAGCGATGTCCTGCGGACATCCAAGATTGATGTCGATAGCATCGCAGTGCTTCTCCACGACTTTAGCTGAAATCAGCAGCTGTTCTGGGTTGTTGGCGCAGAACTGGACGATGAGTGGCCGGTCGATGGTGGGGTCACCTTCTTCCCCGGAGATGAGATCAAAATTTTGTTGGCGATAGGTTTTGTTGCCTGCATCAATAAATATCTACCCTAGAGGATATGTTTCGCATTTTTGGTAGTGGGACAGGCGGTTAAGAACCTTGGCATTAATCATCGGTGTATAGACGAGCTATGAAATAATCAACTAAACAGTCAAAATGCCTCGAATCAACTTACCTGGGCACCATATCTTCTAGATAGTTTTCTCCATGCCTAATAAACCAATTAATCATCAACAAAAAAAAACTGTCATGAAAATAATTGACGCACCAGCTCACTCTGGTCAACCATAGGGGCAACAATATATCTGGGACTTCCTAACACATCCCGATAAAATTGGTATCCTCCCACTTTTCTAGATGTTGTGAGCGTTTCTAAAGACATAAGAGGTCGTGAAGAGGTACGCAGGCGGTCGGGAACACACTTGAGAAGTCGTACAGATAGTATGATGGTCTGCGACTCGGATCAAGGAAGGGTGTTTGTCTTTGTGTATTATATCTTGACATAACGAGTTTATGATTGGCTGGGAAAGTAATAACTCAAATTCATTCTCGACTCGCTACGTGTTCGTGTGTGATTATTTTTAGTTTGTCAGTGTATTCTCACTGACGACCGTTCCCTCGCCTCTAGCCACAATAAAATGAACATGATCCCGGGTCATTTGGTTGAACCAGCCTAGATGTTGGGTCATTGGATATTAGAAACCAATAAAACAGAGCCCGTAACTTCTAAAGGTGGAAATAAAACTACGAGAAAAACGATGTACAGTCATGGACAAGCAAAGCCCACTAATTTGTTATCTCGGCAAGGAGTGCATCTAGGGATGAGATTTTTTCAGATTCTCACTCAGATTGTTGAAATGACACATCTCCGAAGTTTTTCCCATGGTGTTTTGGGTGACGCCAAATTTTGGGCCCGAAAACTGGGTTTCGGTAGGTTTGGGTGGTGACATAAAATCAAATTTTGCTAAGAGCATTCAGACTCGTTCAGAATGGTATAACAAATGCATCATGGCAGTCCTGAAGCTTGAAGCACAGCGATGACCACGTGAGTCCCACGTGATACGCCGACGTGGGTTGCTGTTGAGTGTGGCGTCTGTTGACTTGATACTTAGCCTATCCTCAATACGGCAGTTGATAGTAGAAACACCCGAGTTTTGACAAGCACAACAAGCTCACCGTCTCGATGTCAGGGATTCAGTTCGCAGTGATATTTAGGCAAGAAATACACTGGTCAGTATTCCGCTTGCTCTTCTTCTTTCCATCTGTGAAGGCTGAAGGTTGGGGATTTTTTTGTGAGGGAACCGCTCGATGATATTATTCGAAATGCGGTGAACACATTTCTGTGAATAAACGGAAGCGATTCCGCCGATTTTTTTCAAGGACACTTTCCTTATATAGACATTTTCTCGAGAACGGCTCCTGAGATTTGGATGAAAATTGGGCACGAGTTTTCCTCAACCTGCCCGCGTATTTCTATTTTTATTAGTGGACTTTGCTTGTCCACGACTGTAGTATGTCGAAATATTACTATGCATATGATTATTAATATTATGGCTCAAACCTTTTCATTGAGTGGATATGTACTAGTCAAGAAGGATGGACACAACTGACCAGAGTCCCGAGAAACATCAATTCAGTGCTGTCGCCATACGGCTGTCCACATCACCGGTATCTGAAAGAATATTCTTTCAGATATTCGAACCTTTTGGTGTAGCGGCGTGTTGCGGCATTTACAGCCTGCTTACACTATCGATGAGTTAACGCTATATCAAGATCACGACATTGTTCTTGATATCTAGTAGCAGTTCTCCAAGTTTCCGCCTCGCTCTCGGGTGTTCGGCTAAGATAGCCTGATAGACCGATGACCAGAATCATCCAAAAGCTGCCCCCAATAACACTCATCAGGGTTGCATTACGTATGTTCAATCCTCCCAGACCAGAGTTCTGCTTTGCTAACTTCAGATAGATGATGCAGCCTAGAGGACCGAGAATGGCTGCAAAGGCAAAGTTTAATATTGTAAGGATAATCAAGAGCGCCAAGAAGTTCTTCTTTCTTAGGGAAGTGTGGATGACGTCCAGGGAAAGATAGCACAGGAGAGGCAGCCCATAAGCAAAAATGCTACCAATAGAACCCACTGCCGCTGCTGTTTCTGTGTTTGTAGAGTGATTGGGATGAGTATTTGCAAGAATTTCATTGCCGACAGCCCTGTAATTGATAATGCGTGGTCAACGAAAGGTAGGACAGCTCAGTCAGACGTACATCGTGATGCTTCCAAAGCTAGTAACACATGCTAGGCCCAGAACAAAAATCACACTAATTTGAGAAAATATTAGAGAAGGAACCAGGATACCAAGTACACAATAACACATACCACTTCAAGATGCCCGGGCCTAAACGATCAGAAAGTCGGATCTTCTGCGATGCAGTACTGGAAACTGCACTGGGCCTCGAAATAAAAGGAGTATGTGGCGAGTATCCATTGTAATATCTTTCCAGTGGTTCAAACGATGGTACCAGGTGGGAGGGCATTGTGATGTGTAGACAATATAAAGGGAGATTTCTTAAGCTGTTTGGCGCCCCACCACAGAACCGACTCGGAGTGGATTGGCGCAAACGAGTACAGTACCACTGAAATACAAGTTGTATTTGTACCGACCATGCTCTAAACACGATGCGAGAAAACTCCAGGCTGAAAACACGAGGCGCAGCGCATGGCGCTCGATCCTATCCGGTAACAACAATTCCAACATGGAGTGCTGGTGATACGTTCAGGAAGGAGGCAAGCGTAAAATTACGTATAAATCCCATCTGACTGGCCATGGCTTAATGCCAGGAGTTATATTACTCGACTTCGATGAGCTTCGGACTGGAGCCATAGATCGTCAGTCTATTTGTGATGATAGCAGTCACCACTATATTATGTATATGTACTGCTCTTTTCAACTGTCAAGTTATAGCAGAAATGGATTTACCGCTTGATTCTTAGCAAACGATATGTCACTGATGAATCAGAATGCTCGGAACTCTTTGACTCTCTAAGCGTTCGTTTAACATCAAGTCGCCGATAACGTGAATTGTATTGCTTTGCCACTGGCACACTCATTTCAAAATATTCATGTCCTCAGTAGAATAGATGCGTCAACAAGGTGCCTGTCTCTACAAAATGTTTAAGCATCCGTTGCCCAATTGGCATCGTCCGGGTCTTAAGAGCTCGAAGAACCAATGCTATGTATAGTTTCCGCATGTATCCTCGAAGTCTTCGGGTTTTAGAGGAGTGGCCATACTTGAACTCCGCAGCGACCTTTGTCCAGATCTGGCCTTGTGAAATTTCAAAAGTCGGTTTCCATTAGTTTCCGTACTGTTTCCGGACACTAAAGTCGAGAGGAAGCGTAGGGAAGCTTTGCCTAAAACCGACTGATTGATCACACGACCTGTTGCGGAGAATAATCACACGACCTTCAGGCTTCGGCTATGGCCGTAGGTGAAAATTGGGTGGCATTCGAGGGCCTTTGAGGGACAGACGGAAGTTTACAGCCCCGGCGATAGGCAACTGGAATTACAATTCTACAAATACATTTGAGGGGGGATTTACAACGATAGTACTAAAAATTATACTCTTTCCTGAGCAATAATGGCCTCAGAATTGATTTGACAATTTTTTATGACTAGGATAATCTTATTGCAGATAGTACAGTGCATTAGACAGACTGCGAAAGGCAACTGTAAGTAGTGGCTTGACATCGATGTAGGAATGCAGGGCTCACATGAATGGGAATTTGCTTGTTGTCCTGGCCAGGGCGGCGAACTATGGGTGATTGGGGAGGCGGGGAGGCTGAAACCGCAGACGAAGTACGGGCAATAGCAGTGAGATCAATTTCTGTAATTCAAGTCAGTTATGGTTATTGACAAGATGAAATAAGGGGAAGAAATGACGTACCGTCCGCCTTGAAGGCGTTCTTCCTGAAGTTACGGGCCTTCTCTACCTCCTCGTCAGTGATGGCCCTGGTGTTCTCGGGTTGCCTCTGAGGTGAAACAGCTGCGAAAATGAATGAGCATATTGGATTTGTGAAGAGACAACGATAGAGAGCGCTTACATCGAGTAGAGCTGTTGCTGTCAATCAAGGACGCTGAAACTGGAGGTGCTTCGGTCTCTCTCTCTTCAAGACTTTCGTCGTCAATGGCTGCCGTCTCCAGATGAAGTTCGTCAGCTAGACTGCCCCAGTTGTGATGACCCGCACCCGACTTGCGTATCGAGGGGTCAAGACCGGAGCGCGACTCTGAGCGGTCCTTGATGATAGCACGAGGGTATGCAGCACGAGCTGTACGAGTCATGTTATAGGGAGATAATAATAAAGTGGCTAATTATCGTTGTAGATGGCAGGTGGTAACTGAGGAAGCAGTTAGGAAGTCAGAGACCTTTTATACGCCAAGCCATCCCATCAATATGATGAAACATTTACATTAGCATAAATATGGGTGGTGCGAACAAAGCCCGCAACGCGTGACTCATACCCTTTAATTTCTAGAGCCTTCTAAGCTTTCGTTGTAAACAATCTTTTCTTTGGTTTAATTCGTTGTACGATGTTATTGTGTCGCTGAAAATATAGTCACAACTGGTCGCTCGCGAAAGAAGACATGGTTCATGAATTTGAAAATGTGGGGAAATGTGGGGAAATGACACGTGATTCCCCCATAAATCAATTGGATCTCGATCAATCGGATCTTCCGCTGCTCCTGCACAATTGAGGTCGTTTAAATAAGAGGGGGAGCGATTTTCACGAGTTACTCATGCCAAAATTGGTTTTACCTGAGTCTTCGGAGGTCGGCGGTGGGGTAACCTAGATAGTCCTTCAGAACATGATCCGACCCTGTAACTTTCGACGAGGGTACATACCTTTAAACACCCGACGTGATAGTACTATTCTTCGAGATAATTCTAAAAACACAATGATAACTCCGGGAGAAAGGTTTCTTGCAGGTATGTAGCCGCATATTCTCGTTGTCGACGTATTTTGAACTTCGATTTCTACTCACACGACTCCATTCGTTGAACCCAGTGATTGTGAAAACAGAGAAAGGCTTTCAATCCTTGCCTCCAAGGCCTTTTGTGCAAGGTTCAAGTTTAGTGCGATTAAGGGCACAGCCACCGTCCGATTATTCCAAACCCAGCAACGCTGATCGCTCATAGCCCAATCGTTGCCCTTGCAAAATTCTCTACGTTCATTAAAATGTTATGGCTTTGAATCCTCAAATTCAAAACCTCTTAAGGTCTCCAGATGAGGTCAAGGTCGTCTTGGAAGCAACCTTTGTCACGACCACCGAAGCAGATTCACGAAGGGACCTGCGGAACAGGCGCATTCTGGCTGTAGTATCACACAAAGATGACTGGGATCTTACAGAGGAAGGAACGTAAGTTATTGGAAGCTCTCTTTATATTACTTTTTCCTCTCACTCTTTTTTGGCTTCTCGCTCTTTTCTTACAACAGTTTGTTCGTGTACAAATGCAAACAGCCTGGAAATGGTCGACCAGAAGAGTTGGATATCCAAGCTGTTCTACCAATCTATGGAGAGTTCTCTATTGTCATGAGTCAATTGCGTCGTGGAACTTTGGATCTTCGTCCTACTCCCTCCCCAACTTCCGTTCTTGACCAACCTAGGGCAGGTAGGCAATCTCAACCGTCTAAATCAAGATTGACAAGCTGATGAACGGCTTCAACAGTTTTAAGCCTCAGCGTTACGCCTGCTGAAGGTCTTTACAACGATGGGCAACCACCTACTTTTCTCACCTACGATATACAAAACCTGCGAAGTTTGGTGAAAGAGTGCAAACGCCTCAAGCGAGTCGTCGGTGCGTTCCTGCTTCCCTGTTTGATGGCGCTTATATTTTGCACTATATTCTTACACTTGTTATCAATCTGCATTCAGACTCGGAGATCGATGCCAATACAGTCATTAACCTTGCACAATCGACCGCCCACTTCAGCTGGCTCAAGCCTTATCTAGCGAAACGGTCAACGATTGCTAGTCGTATGTCCTAATTTGGCCTACAAAGCACATAAAACGAAAAATATACTGATTGAGGCTGGCAGTCGCATCTTTGACCCAAGATTTGCGTCAAGTAAACCGGCCACTCGTGGATCGTCTCTCCCCTGCGTGCGCAGGGCTATCCGGTGATGATCATGCTGATGTTCAGCTACTCAGAGACGAATGGATACGCACCAAAGCTCGAGAAACATCAAAGAAGGGACGAACGAGGTTAACGTGAGCGGCTAGTTCGCTACTCAGCTTAAGCATGTAATAAAGATACACGCAGATTGCGTATTGGGACTTTTAACGTGAACGGGAAGATGCCTTCACAGGACCTGTCCGCCTGGATTCAAGGAAGCACTCCCCTGTCGCCTTCATTACCTCCATTACAGAACCTGTCGCCATTGTCTCTTGGGGGAATTGTAAGAAACTCGTTTGATTGGCGTAAGCAATGATCAATCAACAGCGCATACATTTGGTTGATGACTACGCTGTCTTGCTCAGCATCTCGTAAATCAACGTCGCTTCTGTCTCATGAAAAGCAAGAAAAAATCCCCTCGCGTGTGGACACAGATGATCCCGACGAACCAGATTTATTTGTCTTAGGTTTCCAGGAACTCGATTTGTCAACAGAGGCTTTGATATACTATGCAAGCATGGTAAGAGAGGATGCCTGGTGTCACGCCATTTTCGCTGCTCTTGGGGAAAAGGCCATCAAATATGAAAAGGTAAGTTAGGACATTTTTGTGCTTCTACATGTTACTCAATTGATATTTTTCGTCTCTCAAGTTAGCCTCGAGACAACTTGTTGGAATGCTCATTGTAGTCTTAGTGAAAAGGTCACTGAAGAGCCACTTTGGTGATGTGAAAACTTCTACAGCTGGCTCGGGGATTCTTGGGGTCATGGTATTATCATGAACATATCTGAGATAATCAACGACTGATTTTTATTCTTCAAACCAGGGAAACAAAGGCGGCACAGCCATCCGCCTTTCCTTCACCCCTCCTACTCTTTCTGAACAAGGAGCATCTACTGTGGCCTCCCCTTCCCCGACGACTCTCACATTCGTCAATGCACACCTTGCGGCGTTCGACGAAATGGCGGAGAAGCGTAACTCAGATTTCCACGATCTTTCGAAGAGATTGAACTTTGATAATATTAATATCCCACCGAAGCCTCCTGGTGCAGAGGGAGAAAAAGTCTCTCCAGAACCGAATATGGACTTGATAGGGACGGAGTCTGGCTCGCAGCCATCTTTGAGTATATACGAGACTGATGTTTTATTCTGGATGGTCAGCTGTTTTTTCGATGGAAATGACTGTGACTAATCACATATTGCATTCTGAAATATAGGGAGGTATGGATGGATCCCTATGCATATTACTGGCATTCGCTCACTAATGATGATAATGAACGACATAGATTTAAATTATCGAATGGATATACCAGATCACGAAATGCGCAAAACACTTAGAGAGGATGACTGGGAGAATGGACTAAAGTTCGAGGCTTTGCTACGATTTGACCAGGTATCTTTGACATACTTCCTGGGTTCCTACCAGAACAATTCTCACCCACTCTTCACCCAGCTTAAGAGAGCTATGCAAAGAAGAAGGGCTTTTGAAGGATTCCAGGAGGCGCCGATCACCTATATGCCGTAAGTTTTTCGCAAGCAGATGTTTACATCAACTCACGGTCCTGTTGCAACCCCAGAACATATCGATTTAGTCCAGGCCTAGCGATGGACAAAATGGGATATGATCTGAAGTTAGTTCAATTCTCTGTCAAATTCTTTACATTCACCTCAAATGTGTTTCTTTCTCAAGGCGAAAACCCGCATGGACGGATCGAATACTGCACATGCATGGACCAACATGTCAAGTTCATCAGCTTTCATATACGTACCATCCGCAGATTATAATGAGCGACCATCGACCAGTCTCAGCTGATTTTACTGTCGACGTAAGTTGGGCAGGGGTATATTTGAAAAATGAGAACAAATTTATCACATACTTCACAGGCCGACGTTTACGATACAGAAGAGCTTCAAGATAGTGTCCGAACATTGTTCAATCAAGTCGATGATCTAAAAAGCGACCATGTGCACGACCGGGGAGAGCTGACGATTGAAAATACGTTCCTTGATTTTGAAAATATTTCGTACGTGCATTATCGGCGTCTGAGACGTGAATTAAACATGTTATAGGTATGACAAACCTGTCGAACTAAAATTCAACGTCAGGAGTACGGCTACGGTATGTACTATGTACTCCGTTCTATTTCTTAGCAACGATGCATACGTCTTTCTTTAGAGTCCACGCGCTTTCCGATTTGTCTCTGCACAGGTTGATTCTCCACTTCGTAAGTAATCAGTAACTCTTCCCCTCGGTAACAACAAGTCGCTCAGATGTTTCGCCATAGATCCTGAGTGGCTTCACATACATCCCATGACAGTCAGTGTTCTCCACATCTCATTTAAATTATTCATGACCGCAATATGCAGGGTGTTCTTCTCCCAAATGACATTATCCAAATCACCGTCCGAGCGTACATTGATAACGCCATGGCTTTAGTCCTCAACCAAAGGCCTAGAGATCTAAGCGCGACACTAATCCTACACACCGTCCTGGGTAAAGACCATTTCATCTCGGTTTCCGGGGAATATAGTTAGTCTCAAGGTCATCTGTCCATTTCATTTCACGGATGTTCACTATGTGATATAGATTATACCTGTTTTGCAAATAAACTTTCAAGACTGACACGGCTTCGAGGGCCCATACGTTCAATGGCCTCCCCAGATGACCTTCGCCCAGAAAACCAGCCGGTAAACGCTCCCAGAGAATTCATGCGGTTGGTGAACTGGATGATGTCATGTACAATAAACACAGTACGTTCTTCGTCCGCAGTCGAGTGAGACCAGGATGTTGAGGGTCAGTAGGATGCCATGTTCCTCTCTCCGGCTGACAAAGTTACCGTGGCCGCTATTCGGGAGGTAAGGTAGTCTGGACGTCAGTGTGAGCACTGATCCTGAATTTTCTTGTAGTGCCTTGACACTGGCAACGAATTTCCATATTCTACAAGCACACGGGATCCAAAGCTACCGCTCGCTTTTGCTGACACCCTCCTGCGTTTCCTCGAATCGTTAGCGGAACCAATCATACCTGTATCCCTTCATCCGCAGTGCCTTGAAATGAGCAATCGTGATGAAGCATTTGAGGTACATTCGAAATAACTTACTCAATTGTTACAGCCTAGTTGCGGTTATCTGATTTTTTTTGTTTCATGTTTCTTCCCGACGGGATGCTAGCTGCTCGATGCGCTTCCGCCGGCTGCGGTGAATGTATGTGAAAAATTTCTTGTATTCAACTTTCTTTTTGAATGCATTTTCCAGGTCTGGATTTCAATTACGGCGTTCTTGCATTTCATATGCCAGTCATCTCAACACACAAATCATGCTGAACGAATTGGTGAGTGGGGAGGTATCGGTTTCGAAACCATCATAATTAATATGACACTTTAGCAGCAGTACTTGCGCCAGTTCTCATGCGCGACGATCCGTTGTCTCCGACACTTCCTATATCTCCCAAGAGTAAGTGCAAATTTCTGCTGTATTTTATCGGTTAGGGTATTGGGTATTCGGTCGATGAGGTGTATTTTTTTGTTATTTTGGGCTGTATAAGTATAATGGACATACATACGATCGGACCCTGGGACGAATGTGAAGAATTAGGATTGCCATTTCGTGTGATTTTACTACATACATACGATGTTGTTATATATACGTTTCTCGGATAGGATATCGTAGCTCTGCTCAAAAAAGGGGCTAATCTTTAGTTGAACATTTTCTTGTAAGCCTTCTTTTCTTTATCTCTCTTCTCCTTCCTCTGCTGTCTGATCTTGGTGAGTTCGGCTGTGATAACTGCATCTTCGGGCACGAGATGGCTGGCTTCGACAAGGTCTTTCTCAGCATGCTCTTCAGTCTTCATGTATGCATGAGCAAAAGCACGGCGGTACAACGCTTTCGCTAGCAAAGCGAGAATGATGATCGTTAGATTCGATCATGAATTATGATTATCGGTAAGGGAACACGTACCCTTGTCCGTATTGTTAAGTTCCAGCTTGTTGAGTGCTCTCGTGGCGTTGGAGATGGCGATCATCGCGTTAGCAGACGATTGTGGCTGCACACGGATAGCTGCGAGTGCAGAGTTGAGCAAGAGAGGCGCCAAGAGAGCATTGAAGCTATCTTGCAATTCGGGTGGGGAGGTTTCTGGGAGCACGGGATGCACGTCAAGATACCGAATAGATTCTGTAATGGGCATTAAATCAGATCCAGCCATGTCGAAAAAAATAGGGACAAAAGCCCACTTTGGTACTTGTGTAGAGCATCCTCTACTTTCCCCTCTTTGAACAACTGATTTCCATATTCTCTGACATCTTTAGCGATCTGCAATGCAACATCTGGATTTTCAGTGTCTTTATCTTCATCTAACGGATAATCTTCGTAGGGATCTCCTTTACTGTGCCTTGTGCTGTCGAACTGCGCAAGTTCTTCGGGAGAAAGGACACCACAGTCTGCGATGACAATTGGCGACGTTGGGACGTCTCCCGACGCTGATGGGAAGTTTTCGATTTGGCGGACTGGTAGGAAGTGAGCATAATTCATGAAGTGAAATATGAAAAAATGCCTTTACCTATAGACTTTCCTCTAATAACTTCACCAAAGACCACATGTTTGTTATCAAGATGAGATGTCGGTGCTACAGTGATGAAGAATTGGGATCCATTTGTACCAGGGCCCGCATTGGCCTGTCAGAGGTTCAACAATGATTGATTTAAGGAAACAATCAAGAAAAATGTGTACCATGGACAGAAGGAAGGGCTTCGTATGATTGACAAGGAAAGCTTCGTCTTCAAACTTCTCGCCATATATAGATTCACCTCCCGTTCCTGTCAAATAAGATGATTAAGATACATTGGGAGAGGTCGATTTGAAATCTGAAAATAAAAGAGGTACCATTTCCAGCGGTGAAATCTCCCCCTTGGCACATAAATCTGCCCTGTGTTTGTACATACTCCTCCCACAGATCAGAAGTTCTGTAAGGACTCACCCCTTGATCACTCGGTGGAACCCCGATCCTTTATAGCAAAGAGCCTTCCCTGAGGCTCCGATGCCCTTTTCGCCGGTACACAAAGCACCTAGTTGATTTTTTTAGCCCCAAGACTTTCTGACTTATCATTTACTACGCACGAAAATTCTCCGCAGTTTTTGGAACCAGATCGTTATAAAGGGTAAAAATGATCCTTCCAATGGGTTTGTCGCTGATGGTGATGTCGAAGTAAGTCGTAGAACGAGGCAATTTATCAATATCCATAGCGTCCTTTTTTTTGCGATTGCTGGTCCAAAGGAATCGCGTTCAAACTATATAAACCATCGCATTGAATAATTACGTAAGGTCATAGTATGGAAAGCACTGGAACAATGCAGAAGGGAAGGGTTGCCGAGTCAGGCTAGAATTACAGCTCTTTCCGATGCTTTTACCTTTGTTCCTTGGGAACTAAAGGCCTAAGCCTTGTGACTACTCATAGTACATGAACCTTCATCTCAGGACAAAATCTGTTTTGCCCAAGCAGTTCTCGCCTCTTCTCATCAATGCTCCAAGACATCACTGATATCATGTCTCTTTTTTTGCAAGAGCAGTTTCTCAGGAACACGAGATTCAGCAACAGTTTTTGTCGCACGGTCTCTCTGAGATGGGCCCGATCCATCTATGGATACCTATTAGGCTATTCCCCTCTTTATAGAGGCTGTTTGAACTTGCTGAACAAGCTCAGTGACTGTATGGATTGATGGTGCTCGTGGGGGGCGTACTTCTTGGTTGTTGGTGCTGAGGGACTAGGATGGGTGCTATGTACCCGATATCGTAACCTGTGGACCTAGCAGTCGAAGTCGTAATCGCAGCAAGGACGAGTGGTCGAGGTCGTCGTAGCATCAATCAGTCCCTGTCGGAACTAAAATCCGAGCTAGGCACCGAACCCTTATAACCACTGGGTGGTTAGCTGCAAGAATTTGACGGCATCTTTTACTAATCCCTGCAAGTACGAGGTATCCGCCTACTCGAAGTAGCGGTCATACACTGCCAACTTAAATGTTTGAGCCGTCAGCACCTGGTCCTTGTAGATAGTAGCAGCATGGAAACAGTACGAAGGTTTGCAAAGCATGGGCATGAGCGGAGTAAGAAGAGTCATTCTGGTTCTCTCGTTGAAAGCTAGTGCCTTCTCCTCAACAAACTCATCAGCCCAGATGAGCAGCAAGGCAAGTCAGAATAGCGTTCTTCCTACCAAACTCTGCTTCTTGATCGTCTGATCCTTGCGCAACGGCGAACTCATATCCAGGTCGCCTACTCGACTGCTCCACCACAGTTGAAAGCTCGCCCTTTTTTTGAGAACGTCCAGATGAAACATAAGTATATCGTGGCTCGGAACAGATGGTGCAGCTATCCAAGTCAGCGAAAGGCCTAGTAGATGCATGGCAGGAGTCAATACACATGTAGTCGAGCACCGAAACAACACCACTAATCTCGGTGACCTCTTTTTTGGCAAGATGATAGCTGAGAATGTTCATCATGGAAGGGAAGTGTCGAAGAATTGACAGTCGAACCTCATTATATGTCGCTTCAGAGGCATTGATGCAACTCAGATACAGGTCAGGTGAGAAGCTAAGGTCAGGATCAGAAAGATAGATTGGGTCAGTGTTCGGATTTCGAAGGCGGTAGGTCGCAGCGTTGTCCATCTCCCCATTTTCAGGTGTTGCGTTTTTGATCAGCTCAATGAAACTGTGTGCAAGCTTGACGTTCTCGATCTGTGATGGAGTTGGAAGTGTCTCAAAGTCTTCATCGTCGCTTTCAGATGCAGATGGTGAATCCAGCATTACTGCGACTTGGCCAAGGTAATTCAACGCTTCTGTTCTGTTTCGAAGTTTTTCCTCCTCGTCTTCAGATTCATTGGCAGGGTCTGGGGCTCGCTCTCTTCTGATTCCGAGTCAAGTGTTTCGGCATCGCGTCTTGAACGTTGCAAAAATAGTACTGGCTGGACTTGCTTGGTCAATTTCCTAATAAAATATTTACCCAATGTTGTACAGGTAACATCTCCTGTTAACATTGCTTACCAGCAGAAGTTCTTCATGGTGGTTCAGATCGTTCGAAGGTTCCTGTGGGTCGTCCTCAACATCTTCTGACCAAGATTTGTCCATCTCATTTGTCTCGTCTTGCTGATAGGATAGTTTGGTTCAGCTGCCTAATGCATATGAAATTGGGCATTTGTGAATATATTGAGGACATTTTATCGAGACCAAGCCCACCAAATCTAATCATTGCTTCTGTTCGACACCTTTTATTTGGCCTCTGCCCTGCTTCTTCCTCGAGGTACGGGGTCCATTGTATGTTGAAGTATTCGAGAATTGTTGAATTATCATCACGTAATTCAACAAATACGTACAAAGATAAACCGTAGTCAACTTGCGATGTCATTTGGTTGATATTTTCTCAGTCCACTCCGGGAGTCATATTTTCTACATTATATACGGGAGCAAGTGTCAGTTGTCAACTTCTCCCGGGACTAAGATGGCTGTAACGGTGTTCCGTCTCCCCTTCTCTCCAAACCAGGACTTGGAAGGTCCCTCTAGGACCTGTCCCACCTACGGTTACTAGACCACATCCTGTGTATGAGGACCAAGCCCGAAATCTCGCACCTCGCGATCTCGACATTGGTACCTTGTTGAAGGAGTCGCGTCAACGTTGATCCTGATGATTTCGACAAACAATCTATGGGCCTTTAGTCTGTTAGGCAGATTTCAAAAGTCCCTCTACGCCCAACCTTTCGAAGACCTGCTGGTTTCGGTCCTCTACATCTTGGTCAAGTACGGGAAACTTGTCAAAGAACGACAGGTCAACCTGCATCAAGCAAAGGGTAATGCAGGCGAATCTCCGAACCTCAAGTACATGAGCGAGTTGTCAATAGTTTCTGCTAATAAACATCCATTTCTTCTCCTACACATTTCCTACAGTCTGAATAGCGTCAAGGTAATTCGAGCACTGATGATCGACGTCAGATAACCGGAGAAGCAGAGGGAAAGGATACGTGATTTGTTACTTCAAGACTTAGATGGAAAGAGGAGGACCCAGACATCATCATGCTCGTTTTCCGGCTTCAAGCCAGTCTCAGCATGCGAAATCGCCAGCTATGGTAGATCAAATTAAGCTATGTCTTAATCGTGGAATAACTTGCTCACCTCCAATACTTGAATCGCATGTGGATCCTTCACCGTACCTGCCACTTTCTGGTCCTTCAATTTTTTCGCGACCACTTCCGCTGACCTTCTGTAACGAGGCCCGGCAGCCTCTGTCGTGATCACGGACCCATGAAGCAGCAGCTGTATACAGGCTCCCACCACCAACACCTCTGGGTCCTGCGAATTAAGCAGCGGTTGGTTCAAACCATGGGGGTCCAAGCCTTTTTCAATGGCCGCGTACATGGCAGAGTTTTGAGTCAGTCGATGCTTGAGCGATAAGCCAGATAGGAGGGAGTGGAAGAGGAAGTTGTTTTTCGGACCGTAGTCCTTGACCTCGTTGTCGAAGTCGGCATTGAAGTGCACTGCCCGGTCCAACTCGCCATTGATATCGGCTGAGAGTGTGTCCAACCTGGCAAGGGCAGATGCAAGAGCTTGTCCACGAGAAGGGTTTTCCTCCACTGCTTCAACGTAGTACTTGACCAGAGGGAACTCGATATCTTCATAAGTCGGATGCTCTTTCACCACCTGCAGCAACGAAGGTGCCGGGTCCGCTTCTGCAAATGCTTGCTGGAGAAGGTGTTCGACGTTGGGGGAGGCCTCATCCTCAGACATGATTTGGTCGTGGAGGAGTCGAGAAAGAAGTCGAGTGCGTACGTGAGGAGGGCGACAATTTATGATAAACCAATATTTTGCAATAATGCAGCAGTGGATAAGATGGGTTGTTGTGATGATATAGGAACAGAGGAGGAAACATCTGGAAGCGTTATCTATATATATATGTAGAACTATAATGTGGAGCAATTCCACTACAGGCATGTCTTTGATCAAGTACACTGTATATTACAAAAGATATGTAAAGAGTTTCTTTCATGTCGACGGTACCAATTTGAATTGTGGTCGTCGGGCTTCATCGTTAGATGTCATTCCATCATCAAAGGGTGGCTCACAAGGCGCTGGACAAGGATCGAAAGAATTCCTGTCCAGAACCCTCCTGATGACCTGTTCATGAAATTCTGTTTGACATCACTTGCTTCTACCCTGTCATTCTCCTGACTACTCTCACAACGCCCCTGCTGCTAGCTATTCCCCCCTCAACTACTCTTGTTGCACACCAATGGGCCCCGAAAACGAGGAACTGCAATGACATCACAACACCAACTAGGAAGGAAACGGCGATGACACCTTGAGGCCAAGCATTAAAAGCGACAAGACCGAGGAAGCCCATCAGACAGAAGGCAGAGATGAACATGCAGAGGGCAGGGACTCGGGAAGAGAGGGAGAAGAAGAAATAGGAACCATAGACATCTCGAGCACGAACCTAGATATGGAGTTTACGGATCAAACAGGCAGAGCGCGAGTGTGGATAAATCACTCACGATAAAGGTATGCAGGTCAGCCCAGTTGTATCGCAGAAGGAACCAGGCATCACATGCGATTCCAAGACCAGATGCTATGCTGCTAGCAGCAATTGCACCTTTTGCATATGCATCAACTGTAAATAAAGAACCAGGATTTATTGAAAAGACTGCTGTATTGACGCTGGGAGAGGTTAATGGATCAATATGTTGATGGCTGAAATGAGCCGTCTAATAGGTACTCACGCAGCCAAAGCAACGAGCTGTAATTTATTGAAAAAGGAGGTTCATGATCGGAAAACGTGCCAACAAAGAGAAATCAACACACCAGCCCACCCATGTACGTCCATTCCAGCTGTAAACGAACAAATACCCGCTCAAAATGAGAATCCATATTGGCCTCCTTAAGTTCGCTATACATTGTAAATGAGGAGAGAATCCTCTCCAGACGGGTCAAGCGCGGTGGTACCTCCACCTTCTCCGTGTATCTGGGTAATAAGGAGAACGCAAACCAGTCCTTGATGCTAGGTTGTTTATGAGATACAGCGACGGTTCTTGTTTCACTATGGTCGGAATCCATGAAAGTATCGCCATCAATGCAAGTAAAACTGTCGTCGTCGTCAAATATGGGTTTCGAGTCTGTGAAATGCTCGTCTTCGTCGAGATAACAATCGTCGTCGGAGTCAATTGCGTAGCCTCGGATAGGCCGCTTTCTGATAGTCTGGTCGGTAATCGGTGGTTGGTCGGGTTCTGGAGTTGTAGGGGGATCAGAAGAACAGACGGAGGAGGAGTCTAGGTCGACTAGGCGAAGATAAACCGTGAATTAGTAAGCGATATGCAATAAGTAAACTTCTGGCTTACCGAATTGCCCAGTGGCATCTTCGAGGTCTGACTCTACGTTATATTGCTCAACCTTCTGGATATATGATGGAGGCCGCAACCTGACTCGTAGGACTGCTCCGTTCTGAGGTCTACCTCGACTAGATACTGATTTGTGGTCACCTCGACATTGAAGTCGGATTTCAAACTCTGGAAAAAACGGTTCTATGAACTGTGGGGTAGAACATGGCAAAAAGGCGTACTCTGCCCGTGTTCTTGATTCTTCAATAGTTCCCCGAGACAACAACAACCCGAGGCCACTAGATTTCTCTTTTTAGACTTCTTTTTACTTTGTGAACGTTGCAAAACGTTGACTTGGAGCACTGAAGAAAGCGTCGCTTGATCACTGAAGACGAGAGAGAATTGGATAAGCATCGATGGAAAGGAAATGAATACGTACAAACTGAACCTCTCTTTCTGGTTAATACTTTGACCATCAGCGCCGAGGATGGTTTCATGTGCATTGTGTTTGTCGACTTCCACTGTAACGATTGGTCGCCAGGACTTCTCTGGACGCATGAGGCGCATGCCATCGAGGCGTATCACTGTAATAAACCGTGAATGTGAGCACTTTCAACATACAAAAATATAACTCCGCAGCTCACCTGTTAGATGCCATCTAAAACATTTAAATACTGTAAGACTGAACTAGGATCTATGTTATAAACGAGCTCACTGTTGCTGTTGGTCCATGACACCCGAAGGGAGACAGTCCGGCCCAAAGTATTTGTAAGCTCGTCTTCTTTCCCAGAATAGTCTATGTACCGGCAAGCGGCACATTTTGGGTTCGACCGTCGAGATTAGGGCTGTAAACGGTTGCCTTGAGATGATTTGGCTCAAACAGTTCCTAATCTTGGAAAAATCTGCTGTTAGCTAGTAGCCGCGTTCGAAACACTCTGGCTGATCATTTTGATAATACTGTACCATCTCGAATTATTCGGCCGGCGGTGTGACCTACATGTGCCGAATTTCGGGAAGGATTAGTCAGCACAATAAGAGACTCGTACCGTAGATTTTTGTTGTTCTTTAGTCGTTTGCAACCCTTGCGCTAGACCTGCGCTAGCCAAACGTATATCATCATCATCGACTATCTGCTTACTGAGCCCGATAAATTCCATCACATCCTATTAGGAGGCAAGCCGACCAGCCGTAAATATGTGAGTAGGTAATGTGACACGGCAAACATAACTATTACTATAGGCTCGTGACCAGCCATTACCGGCTGAGCATCTCCAGGTAACTGTTGGGAGCAACAGTTCACTTTTAGTAAGGTCACACTGTCACGCGGGACTTAGTGAAAATTCATTGAAATTGAACATTGTCTATAGTGATTGAAAGTCCGGTCCGGTCTCGGTTTTTGACCTCCAGGGGCTTGGACCGAGACTGAGACCGGTCCACCAAAGTCCCAATACCTCAAAAAACCGGACTGGACCGCTCAGGACCGGTTTTTTGACCCGATGCATTGAAAATCGGACATGTATTCATCAATAATATTTGTTGAGGTTAACTTAAGCTTTAAAATGAGCCCAAGAACATTTGATATGGTTAGGAATTGAATTTTCTACAATAATATTCAGCAAAGTCTACAGTCATCCACCAGCTAATGATACAGTGAAACTTTGAAAATCAATTTTAAATTTGAGACCACATTTTTTCATAAAAAAACTGTGTAGTAAATTCCTATAATACCATTGGTTCATGCTCTCCAACTTTCAAAATAATTGGATATGTTCCCATTGAAAAATGCCCAAATCATAGGTGTATCATTGGGTGGTGGCTGTGTTTCTGGCTAAATCTGTAAAACATCCTTTTTCGAATGAGATATTCTGTGCCCAGAATTTATTTAATCCTCTTCAAATTCTGGGTGCAGATAGGTAATATATACAAGCTTTGAGGAGAATTTGTTTCACAAATAAATATGAAGTTTTGAGGAACTTATCAATGTTACAAAAGTGTATCATTGGGTGGTGGTGTATCATTAGCTGGTGGATAACTGTACTATTTTAGTCAACATTGTACAGTTTGATTTATTTCTCAGCTAAATATTAACCGTTTTGAGTGGTCTTGGGCTCATTTTGGAGGGGTAGATTGAGGGGATAAATTCACCAGTTCAGACCGGTCTGAACTGCAAAGACCGGTCCATGAAGACTGGTCTTTTTGCAGTCTTTGATTCTCAACAATCAAAAGACTGGACCACTGGTCCATTCTTTTTCCAGTCTTGGTCCGGTCTAGTTGTGGTCCTTTTGCAGTCTTGAGACCGGACTTCCAAACACTAATTGTCTACTACATATGTAGCTCACTCCTCTTCTCCTACTCCATCCACACTTCCTTCACTTGAGCTATCTGACCAATTGTCATCCTCATGTACAAATATATCGTCCACATATTCAACACAATGTCTTCTCAGTTCTGCACCTAATCTAGCCAAAGTTGGGTCAATGATGCCAATGCAACTGCCGAGGGCACCCAATCCACCTTCTTCTTTGAATATTGGTTCTCAGAAACCTAACCCACCATCATCAAGTGCAGGTGCTCAGAATGGAGGTGGCCATGCTCACTTTCAGTGATGAAGTTCAATTTTATATGTCAGAAATTCTTATTCCACAAACTTATGCCGATTGATTGCAAATGTTAAGAAAAGTACAATAAAGTTATTGTTACGATTTCATCCTATACACGTATGATTTCATTTTTACTTTTACAAATCTCTTGAACAACATGCCATGAACGCATGTTCATCTATTTTTACTTTCTTCCATGCATAACGTGCATGTTACATGCTAGCGACGCATGTCTTTCATTCTTGATGCTGCGCATCTTATTTTCTCTTCTTTATCACACATGTAGTACATGCTTTAAACATGCGTTATACGCATGTTTTACTCTATATATACCATAGTCAGATATCATGTAACTTTAGCTAGTCTTTGTTTGAATACAAAGACATTCTTGATATGCGAGAACATTGGCTCGACTTAAGACAATACTTTGGTTATACCAAAGCAATCTTATAGTCTGATAAACGAACGAACTT
>Ga0193743_1000177_pt1 | contig 50756 bp, 65 predicted proteins | sample L2c2metaG_FD_143038 | JGI IMG/M metagenome (GOLD analysis project Ga0193743, IMG submission 143038) | Soil microbial communities from a riparian zone of the East river system, Colorado, United States - L2c2 | ecosystem: Environmental > Terrestrial > Soil > Riparian zone | place: USA: East River... | reverse complement strand
AAAAAAAAAAAGGAAAAAAAAAAAAAAGAAAAACAGAACTCTTGCTCGCTCCTTCCCCGCCTTCTCTAACACCCTTACCTTTTTTTATCTCCTTCTTCTACATACCACTACCACTGACTGAATATTAATTGGGCCCCGTCAAACATGTCGGTGGCCACAAAAAACCCTTTCGCCCTCTTGGATGGTATTTCTCTCAAATCAGATAATCTTTCTTCACCCCTCCTCATTTGAGTTTTAGACGACGAGCCATCACCAGTTCCAGCTCCTCAGACTGATTCTACCCCAGCGGTTGTTCCCCCTCAAAATAATAATAATCGTCCAAACCAAAAATCCAGAGGCGGCCCTGCCGCTCGTGGCGCAAAGTACTATCCTCGTGGTGGAAAACCTAGCCAGGCAGTTGATGAACCTGCTGCTGCTGCTGCTGGTGACGATTCCCAGAGGAAATGTACCTACTCTACTCTTCTTCTCTTTATATTCTCTCTCTAACTCTACCCAGCCGAAAGTGCTCGTGAAGGTGGTCGAGTCCGGGGCCGGGGTGGTCGTGGTGCAGGTGGAGGTGGCCGTGGTCGTGGTGGTGATAGTGGTCGAGGTCGTACCTACGACAGACATAGTCAGACCGGCAAAACGTATCTCTTCTCTTTTCTCTCTTTTCTCTTCACTCACCCCCCCATCCCAGCGACTCCGACAAGAAGGTCCATCAAGCCTGGGGTGGCGATGATGGCAACGCCGAATTCAAGACTGAGCAAGCTGCCACTGTAGATGCCGCAGTCGAGTCGGGCGCAAACGACTGGAACACCGACCCTGCACCCGCCGCCGACTGGGCCGGTACAGGCGGTGACACCTCTGCAGATGCTTGGGGCCCTCCCGCTGCTACTACTACAGACGCTTGGGATTCCCCCGTCGACTCTGCCGCTGCCGCTCCCGCAGCTGATAACGACAAACCAGAGGGTCGTCCTCGCAGAGACAGAGATGCCGAAGAAGAAGACAACACTCTGACCCTCTCCCAATACCTTGCTCAGCAAAAGGAGAAGGATTCCGCCATCCCCAAGTTGGAAAACACCCGCAAGGCCAACGAAGGTGCTGACGATGATCTCTGGAAAGATGTAGTCGCTCTCTCTAAGAACGAAGAGGAAGACGCCTACTTTGTCGGAAAAGTCTGTCTTTTTCTTTGTTTTGCTATCTCCCCTTACTGATCCAACACCACAGTCCAAGTCCGCTCCCAAGGCCCGTCCCAAAAAGGAAGAGAAGGTCTACCTTGAAATCGAAGCCCGCTTCGAACGTCCTGACCGTGGTCGTGGACGAGGCCGTGGGGATCGTGGTGGGGATCGTGGTGGAGACAGGGGCCGTCGTGGTGGACGCGGGGTTGCTAGAGGTGGACGTCAAAATGGTTCTTCTGCCCCCATCAACACCGACGACCAGGCCGCCTTCCCTTCCTTGACTTAAGTACAAACCCTCCGATGGCTTCTTGGTGGGATCATCCGAAATAAAAGAATCTCCATATTTTTTTGGCAGGTATTTCTTCACGGGAAAGGGATTTTAAAAAATGAATGCTTTTTTACTTCTTCTCTGTACGGTCTGTTGTTGCGTTTCTAAATTTTGAAGCCGCTGTCTTACATATAATTTGATCTTTTTTCCGCCTCTCTTCTCTTTGCTCTTTCTTCCATCTCTGTATTTTCGTCTTGTTTTTCATTGATTGATATCGTTTCTCCTCGCTACAAACATCATGAATCAAAATTTACGACAATACAGAATATATATATATATATACTTAGTCCTCAGCTTTTGAGATGGCTAGATTCGGGGCGCTTATGAACCGAAATCGCATAACCCCACCACGTGTAAATGCTGTAGAAAAATAGTTTATCATTCACACTAACGTTATAACAGACCCCCCCTGCCATTTGGAAAAGCTTCTCTTTCACGTCCTTGGAATCAGAATTCTAGGATGATCGACAAGATCTACGTCGCCCGTCATGGTAACTCGATGATACTTTTTATAGCTTCCAGTTCCACCTTGACGTTAACACGCAGGCTTCAGACTCAATTGGATCAATTCTATCTGGTAAACCTTGTCCTTATAAGCCCTTGACTTTTCTTTAACTATCCACGCAGGAAAAGCCCCACAGGATTACCTAGAGATCCTCCGTTGACTGCATCTGGAGAGGTATGGTCTCTTTTCGCATTCTTATCTCGGGAAGATCTATTATTTTTATAAGATTCAAGCTGAGGAACTCAAAGAGTATTTCTTGTCACTTCCAGAGGAGGAACGTCCAACTGGGATATTCTCATCTCCGTATTGTCAGTATAAAGTCTTTTGGAAGGGTATCGTTCAACTTCCTCACAAATAAAAAATACAGATAGATGTCTACAAACATCTCAGCCGTTAGCTAGGGCGCTCAATATCCCAATCTACATAGAACATGGTTAGTCCGACCCTTTTTCCCCCAGAAACAATACAGAGCTAACTCTCACCCAAACCCCCTTAGGAATCGCCGAATGGTACTCCCCCGTCACACCTGGCACAGGCCTTCACCCTCGTCCAGGCTCTTCTGAATCTCTCCAATCCATCTTCCCCGAAGTTAACACCACAGCTTGGCCAACCCTCCTCTACCCCTCCCGCAAAGGCGAAACAATCGACCAAGTCCATAATCGTGTAGACACCTTCGCTTTAGCCTTCCTCCCTGCCCTCGAACGTCGTTTACCCGGGAAACTGCATCAACGATTGTTGTTGATTACACATGCTGCTACGGCGATCGCACTTGTGAGGACCTTTGTCGGGGATAGAAAAATTCAGATGAAGGCTGGGTGTTGTACGTTGAGCGTGTTGGAGAGAAAAGGAAATATAAATCCTGGGCTTATCATTGGAGGTTGGAAGCCGCAGAGAATTTCTTATGAGGATCATTTAACAGGTGGGGCGGCGCGTGAATGGGGCTTTGAGGATGTGGAGGTGGAGGAGGGAAGGGTGAGCGTTTCTCTTCTTAACAGCTGTTGGATTCTCGAATTGATGATGGGTATTCAAGGTTGTGGACGACCCAGGAACACCCGGATCTGAAAACGAAGTGGACGAACCCATCGGCTTACAGGTTCAATTGATGAGTAATCTTTGACGACATGTGGAATACGTTGACATTTGGATTTATGGCCCTAATAGATACATCACTAGAATCGTACATATGCGCTCGCATAACTAACACTCGAGTCCCGGATTGTGTGGCAGTGGCTGCTCTGTTCATACCGTACCCACTTTAGAGTTGACTGAACACTGCTGTTAGATTTCTCCAAACTAGATAGAGCACCGAGAAGCACTCCAATAGGATGTCTTCCACAAATCGTATTTTTGGTCCTAGAGAGATATTGGGCGAATTGATTATGAGCATCTGTTGCCGTTGAGGGAGGTAGGCTGAGTAGATCCATGGCTTCGTGATCAAGTCGAGAGATAGATTCGTGGATAGGGTGTGCGGCTGACGGAACTGTGGAACGCGACAGTCGTATGCCGGGAGTGACGCTAGGCGCTGGCTCTGGATAATAGTAAGTATATGAGAATCTAGTTCCCCTGATCAGGAACAATAGTATCAGTTTTGAATAAGCACTTGTTCATTTTGAACCTACCAATGACAAAAGTCGCTTGAAATGACGAAGAATGTGTCGGGTCTATGGAGATAAGGTGCCAAGATACTCCCGTAGAAGGCTTCCCGGTCCTCTGAGAGAGCTCCAACAAGCACAGGTACGATGCTGATATCTTTGCTATACAATACCGTAGTGAACAACGAATGGTAGTATGGGAGAAGGTTTTAACGCACTCACCCTTCAAAGATTTTCCGAACGTAAGGTAGATGCATCTCTATACTATGTTCATCTTCATCAGCCTGAAGGCTCATCGATTCGAATTCCCTTGTCGCCTTGAGTTCTTTGACAGCTTGAAATTTATATACCAAAATTCATCAACATCTTTATTGGAAGAGAGATTCAAAAAAGACTTACTTTCTACATCAATCGGTAAATTTCCGACGGGTGTTTCATATTCTGTACACTTGGACAGGGCACAGCCATCCAGATAGTAATGGTGCGAAGGACCCAAGATAAAAACACGCTTGCTGAATCCCCAATCAACCAGCTGCTTCAGAAAATCATGGGGAATATGTAGGGTTACGAACATGTCAGTAGTATCAATGCTTTTATAAGCCCAAGCAGCTGCAGGGCCAGAAAACGAGTAACCCGCGTGTCTGTAACGTCCAAGAAATTTCCCCACATCAGCGATAGTTGCAAGGAGTACAATGGTTGTATTCCAACGAACGGCGCGATGATGGCTTTACAGCCACTGATAGGATATGACTCTGCTTGATCGTGTACTTGGCCAAGCCATTGGGAAAGTTCGCCATTGAGGACTTTGGCTATTCACCTGTGTTAATAGATATATGTGATGGATGAAGATATATGTTGTGCCTTACCCTCAACTGTATACCACGAACCAGCATGTGAGGCAGATCTTGTCGACCTGGAATGGGAGATAAGGTCGATGACGATAATTTACCGAAATAACTAGCGAACGACTTGCATCAATACTGATCTGGTGTCTTGGATAGGACGTTGACAGGAAGACAGTGTAAGTAGTATGCAATTGCAGCCAGAATTACAAAATGGATTGTTTGTTGTCAGCTCAAGAGAACAAACAATATACAATTTGATAGAAAAAGTAACGCTTTGCAGTGCTTGAGTCGGTCAAGAGTTGCATGTTGCATATGCATAAACCGCCATACACGATATTACAGGAAGAGATGCTGAAAAGTAAAAAACAAATGGCAAATCTACTCCTCCGACCGTAGGCGGGCTTCAGGGTTAGTGACCTTGATACCCAGAACCTTCGCTCTACACCAAACATGAGATTTCGTTAAAAACATGGTGACAGCGAGAGACATACCGCTCCAGAATGGTGGTACGGTTTCGGCTGCTAACGCCGTGGGCAATCTCGGCGGCGAAGCTTTTGTTGTGCATAAGGAGTAGGTCAACTTCCCGGACGTTGTTTACCAGGAATTTCTTGAGACCATTGGGGAGGAGATGACGAGTCTAGATAGATATAAATATTCCTAACAATGCATCTGAGATGTTGGGTTGAGCCTAACCTTTTTGTTGCTGCCATAACCGATCTAACAAAAGTAATGAATATTGGGCTATAGGTGAGAAAGAATAGAGCATACCTTGGGCATGGGCGTCTGGCCCTTGAAGCGACGCCTCACCCTGTTATCGATACCTTTGGGTTTTCTCCAAGACTCCTTTACGCCATGGTAGCGATCGGATTGATGACGCCTGGTTATATCATTAGAACTTAGGTCAGACCATGCAATCTTGGAACGGACTTGAATTTTGTGGTGCGCTTTTTGACGATCTTGATGGCCATTGAAGGACTGGAATGAGAAGAGAAAAGTGTGTTTGTTAGCACAAGTTTTTGTGAGGCAGAATTCCAACCAAGGTCAAAAACGTTATCCAGCACTACACAACGCCATCCAACTAAAATTTGTTGATTGACATGTCGAAAGGAATGGGATACCTCCACGAAGCACATCTAATGTCGACCTGGTTGTGAAATAGAGCATATGGAATGGCATACTCACAAGTTCTTGGGCTTGAGGGAGACGCCGTTGACGATTGCTACCTTTGAAAGTGACAAGCAATTGATCACGTAATCAGGTGCCCCCGGACACTGTCGCGATTGCCGTATATTCAAGATGTTTATTAATTCATTTTTATTCAGAAACTATCACAGGCCGCTAGCGGAAAAGAAAAAGAAGATCAGATCGCAAACTTTGGACAAGCATCTTGGTGATGGTTTTCTTTTTCTTTCAAAATCTTGAACTCTCCATACTATAGATAAAATAAATAACGGCTTCAACACCCCCTCCCCAAAACAAAAAAAAAGAAGTTTCTTATTGATTGTTAAGGACATCCCAACAATGATATTGTCTATTGCTGTTACCACAAGTAATATTACTATTAATATAGCACAGAATTTTGTAGGCATGGGTATGCACCTGTGTTCTATTGTTTTCTTTTGATATATAGTGAATTCAAGTTATCTTTTGGGGTATACAAGTCTGATGTATGGACCACAATCAATGTTTAGAGGCATGAACTAACCCATCGGTCAAATGCTCCCAAAAAGGGGGTATCTCATTAGTTGTTAAGAACATTGCCATGACATGATGCATGCATACTGTCATTGAACTTTAATCACCCCTCAGATAATCGGATCACCTTTATATGACCACTGACGTGACAGTGACGTTTGTTTACGTTCCACTTGTCGCCAACAGCAACGATGCCACGCTCGGGCTATTTTCGGACCGAAAACCTTGAAGCTGCTTGTCGCATATACTCGCGTATGCCGGATGTTTTACTCTCCCCATGATGTAGCGGTCCTACAAAAATGATTGTCCAACCTTCAACGTTCTATGAGGAGAGTGAAAGGACGTCAGTAGCTATCATTGGTAACATTATGTTTATTTCGGAAGTCGTATCACGCACGTGTGGCTGTTCGAACTTACCACGGCCCTTTTGCAAAAGAAGAGGACCATGATACTTGGGCGCTCCCAATTAACATCATCCACAACTTTCAGTTGTGAAAAGCGCTAGGTTTAAGAGACAGCCGTTTACGCAATTTATGCTGTCGGCAGCCCCTGTTGAGTTTACCTTTGACGACGACGAATGGAAGCCACCATCACTTGCCCCGAGATTATATAGAGCGGCGAGCGTTGGTAGCTGGGGAGTAACATCCATCGGGCGAGGTTTTGACTGGAGCCCTGAAGCTTCGCTGTCAAAGGTGCTTGAAACGCCACCACAACAACTTCAAGGGAAAGCGATGGATGCGGATGACGGGCATCGAGCAGTAGCACACGGTCGTAATCATCATTCTATCTTAGACAAGTCTTCAGGAGCCATCACCACAAAGTCCCTTTTTATGCCTTCTCGCCCTCCTTCCATCGACATTTCTCCAGTAACATGTTGGCCACAAACACCCCATATTCCACTGTTACCGCCGTCACCTTCATCTCCACGGCCTCGCAGAAGATCTTCCCAGCAGCGGGTCTCTCTAATCGCCGGACGTGTATCCATTGCTCCCATCGATCCGCCCTCACCACCACCAATGCTTTCAGAAAGCCTAAAGCGTACGCCAAGCTCAGGTAGTATTCTAAGCTCGACAATAAGCACGCGAGCCCCTTCACCATCTTCCGAGCCCCAGTCGTTCCTAGGAGGCCGAGATATATCAGAATTCTTGATCGAAGGGGAAATCGGTCGAGGTGCATATGGTCTTGTCAAACGAGCACGGGAGATTCAATCAGATGACTCCTTCGGAGTAAGCATAAGATGTCTGTCCATCGTTGGGCCTATTGTATAATGTTTCTCCTTAGCCACCTTTGGTCATCAAGCAAGTCATTAAATCCCGTATCCTCGCTGACTGCTGGAAAAAACATCCACGTTATGGCACTATTCCTATCGAAATATATGTCATGTCTGCCATCTCCAATATGCCCTTCATTTTACCTCCTCGTCGTCCATGGGCTCCTTCAAAACTCGTGAAGGAGTCAGGAGAACCAGACTCTCCTCGACCTGATCACGAATCTGTTCCAACAGAAGAAATAGTCTGGATAGAAGGCAAAGTAGTGATGGGGCATCCGAACATATGTCCCCTTATCGACTTTTTCGAAGATAACCATTATTATTATCTGGTATTACCCTCAACGACGCCGGACCATCAACCTAATAAACCTCCCCCTCCGTCCGACCTTTTCGATTTGGTCGAAACCTATCCTCATGGATTGCCGACGCATCTTATTAGGACCTACCTTGGCCAGATTGCAGATGCGGTATGTTTTCTTCATTCGCAGGGAATCGGTGAGCATGATGGTTCATCTCATGTTGTGAATATATGACAATAATCCTTATGAAATAGTACACCGCGATATCAAAGACGAAAATGTCGTACTGGGTCCAAACGGGAAATGTATACTGATAGACTTTGGGAGCTCTGGCCTGATCAGGAAAGCTGGTTGGGACACGTTTAGTGGAACGCAAGTCTTGAGCCTTTCTCGGTCATAAAAAAAAATTAACATTTATTACAGACTTGACTATGCGGGACCAGAGATTTTACGAGGCGAAAGATATTATGGAAAGGAACAAGATGTATGGGCCTTTGGAGTGGTTGCCTACGTGCTGCTAGTGGGCGAATGTCCGTTCATGACGGCGGCAGAAGCTCAGGAGGGACTTGAATCACCCTTTGCCAATGCATCTATATGCCTAGACGAAAGATGTGCAGAGGGAAAAGAAAAGGAAGGAGAGGAAGTTGATGGAGGCGGTGCACTTGGAGATGCAGCTACGCTTGTTCGAGCATGCCTACAAGTTGATGTGAAAGCGCGACCGACATTTGAGAAGATACTGCAAAGTCGGGTGCTAGCTGGCAACGGTGGATGGGTATGAAAAGTATTAGACAATTAGACAACCCAAAGAGTGCATGTATGTACAATTGTAAAAAAAAAAACACTATAATACTTGGCAAAGGAAGCGGCCATCCGGAGCCGATATCACGGCCGGCGAGTCATCGATTGGCCATCAGAGATCTCCAATCGATAAAATTTTTTGGTTTGGACCAGTATAACTAGGACAAACATCTAAAGTCTCCCCTTGCCCACCCTCCTTTTCCCAAACCACCATCTTCCTCTCCCTACCTCCAGTTATACATACTCAATAAGTGAGTTTTTCTTCCTCATACAACCTTGTTCTCATTTAATACACTTTATCCACCTTTTCGTTACTGATGGATCCTATCTATGCCCTCACGATGTGAATTTTGCGTTGATCTGCCTTTTTTAACCTTTTTTTTTGTTTTGCCAATATCCATATCGTTGTGCGATCTTTTCCGATCTTCTTTGCTCACCTAGCCCTCTATCCATAGAACTCATCTGAAATGGGAAAGGAAAAGACTCACGTTAACGTCGTTGGTGCGCTCATTATCTTATCGATACATCAGCTTTTTTTCATAACATCGTCCTCTCCATCTAGTCATCGGTCACGTCGATTCCGGCAAATCCACCACCACCGGTCACTTGATTTACAAGTGCGGTGGTATCGACAAGCGTACAATTGAGAAATTCGAGAAGGAAGCTGCTGAGCTTGGCAAGGGATCCTTCAAATATGGTACAAATCACATCAAACTTTTTTTTTTTCTTCTTTCTTATCTTTTTAATTAGCTTGGGTGCTCGACAAGCTAAAGGCTGAGCGTGAGCGTGGTATTACGATCGATATCGCCCTCTGGAAATTCGAAACCCCAAAATTCATGGTTACCGTACGTCGTCTAAATCAAACATTTCTCAGACGATAACTGATGATTAATTCTTCAGGTTATTGACGCCCCTGGACACCGTGATTTCATCAAGAACATGATTACCGGTACTTCCCAGGCTGATTGTGCCATCCTAATCATTGCCGGTGGTACTGGTGAATTCGAAGCTGGTATCTCAAAGGATGGCCAGACTCGAGAGCACGCTCTCCTTGCCTTCACCCTCGGTGTCCGACAACTCATTGTCGCTGTCAACAAGATGGACACTACCAAGGTCAATATTTTACTTTGATGATCCCGATTCTCAATTGATTATCTTACACAGTGGAGTGAGGACCGATTCAACGAAATCATCAAGGAAACCTCCACCTTCATCAAGAAGGTCGGTTACAACCCCAAGGCTGTTGCATTCGTGCCCATCTCTGGTTGGCACGGTGATAACATGTTGGAGGAGTCCCCCAAGTCAGTTTTGATAATCTATTTTTGTAATTATTCTCACACACGTATCCTTAACAGCATGCCATGGTACAAGGGCTGGACCAGGGAGACCAAGGCTGGTGTTGTCAAGGGCAAGACGCTTCTTGATGCCATCGATGCCATCGAACCCCCCGTCCGTCCCTCTGACAAGCCTCTCCGTCTCCCTCTCCAGGATGTCTACAAAATCGGTGGTATCGGAACTGTGCCTGTCGGTCGTGTTGAGACTGGTATCATCAAGGCTGGAATGGTCGTGACTTTCGCTCCCTCAAACGTCACCACTGAAGTCAAGTCCGTCGAAATGCACCACGAACAGCTCGAACAAGGTAACCCCGGTGACAACGTCGGTTTCAACGTCAAGTAAGGCTTCTTGTTGTTAGCACATTTTGTCTTACTTATTGTTGTATAGGAACGTCTCCGTCAAGGATATCCGTCGTGGAAACGTCGCCTCCGACTCCAAGAACGACCCTGCTAAGGAGGCTGCTTCTTTCAACGCCCAGGTCATCGTCCTCAACCACCCCGGACAGATTGGTGCCGGTTACGCCCCCGTCCTCGATTGTCACACTGCCCACATTGCCTGCAAATTCTCTGAACTTATCGAGAAGATCGATCGCCGAACGGGTAAATCAATCGAAAACTTGCCCAAGTTTGTCAAATCTGGTGATGCCTGCATCGTCAAGCTTGTCCCAAGCAAGCCCATGGTATGTAAATTTATTTTATTTTACTCTGCTGCTACTGAGGCTGTTATTCCGACTAGTGTGTTGAGTCTTACAACGAGTATCCTCCTCTCGGTCGTTTCGCCGTCCGTGACATGAGACAGACTGTTGCCGTCGGTATCATCAAATCCGTCGACAAGACCGAGAAGGCTGGTGGCAAGGGTGAGCATTATGGTTACTCCTCTTTGTCCTTTTGTTGAATTGTGTTTCCTTTTTAGTGACGAAGTCCGCTGAGAAAGCTGCCAAGAAGAAGTAAACGGGATGTAGCATCTTTGTATCATTTTGTGATCTCGTCTCGTTTTCTTTCTTTCTTCCTTTCATATTGGTACTCATATCTTGCACCGTGTTTCTCGCTGTCACCATAATCATCTGTATTCACGATCACGAAGCCTGGCGTCGGCGTACTCGCCTTATCCAACCCTGCCCTGTCGATGCCTACGAAAAGAAACCATACCTTCGCATCTTGTATTACCTGTAGAAATTGTGATAGCATGATTCCGAAGCATTTTGAAAATCTTAAATTGAAAATTGACTTCCTATACAAGTTGGTCGATAGACTAACCTAACATACATGCTCAGGCTCTTTTGCCTGCGAAGCTTTGGGTCCTAGGTCCCTGCCTACGGTTCTTTCAAATACTTCCATCATGAAGGTGAATAGGGAACGTGTCAATGCGGCGTCCCAACGTCCCTTGGAATGTTCATCGCGGATGAAGGCATGTTGGGCCTGGACTTCAAGAAACTAGAAAGATAATGTACATGTGAATGGATATGTTACTCTTGAAAATAAATAAATGCGTACAGAGACAGGTACGTTTGCGTCCTCCAGCGTTGTACGAATGAGATCTCTACCCTTGCGAGGGACATGCGTGTCCTTTTTATATTGATTTTATTTTAGCATATCAAGGACGATTTTATAAAGGCATTTACCTGCTTGCCAAATATCATCTTTAAGAAAGAAGCACCAATCAGGCAAAAATTATTTATTTTGGAACAGCTTATAGGATATACGCACCACAAGTTCGCCTTTCCCGGTCAAATCTCCATTACGTACTTTGACGAGCGTGTCGTCGTTCTTGCCTTTACCTAGAGAAGCGCCATGGATATCTGTAGCGAAGAAGCATACGGAAGCTAAGACCCGAGGGTCAAAGGCAGCCTATCGAAGGGATTCAAGGGTAAACGACTAAACGGCAGGTATGAAAGGGTGCCTACACGTAAAGCCTGAAAGGAAAGTTTGCAATTTTAGCGTCAAGTACGTAGAACGAAGGCCTCTCGAGGCATACCAGATGGCCCCCTAGACACATCCCGGTAGCTATAAAAAAATAAATTACAAACTCTGTCAAAGAAAATCAATATTATGAATGTGGTACCTGCGATCCTGCCGTTACAGTTGTCCAGAGATACGAGGAGATCAATTGCTAAAGTCGCGTCCTAAGAAAGTTCAGCACTGATCGTATGGTTACGGCGAACCGCTTTCTCTAACCTCATCATAGGCTTCAAGCCGTTTCTCAACCTATGCGTTTCTGATTGGCTTCACTCGTTCAACGAAAACCAGGGAATGTTGGAGTGACCTTGTAGTTGTTCCCTCTATCGGTTCCTGCAAGAATTTAAAATTCTAAATGTAAAGCAAGGGATTAAACTCTACCTTCAGTATCGTAGGGAATAGGCTCAGGTCCTTCAAATTCGTGATATACAGATGGACAGGCTGATGAGAGCATTGTTAGTGAAACTCGTGGTGTCAAGCTATATGCGTCGTCGCACCAACGACATAACCTTGACTTGCTATTTGCCCAGCAAAACGTTCGACGGGACCAGTGACTTGGTATATTTCACTAAATTAATCTCAGAGGCATCTGCGTACTTGGACTGCCGCCAGAGAAATGTACCTAAAGACCACAACGCCTTGTAACCTTGACGTTAGTATATCATTGAAATATTCTACAGAGATTGGGCGAAACCTGGAAATTTCGCGTAAGGATAATCTGGGACTACTGGAGAGATAATGAATATGCGGATTGGATTGCCGTTCTCGTGCAGTTTTGTTGGCACATCATGGTATGTTTTGGTGATGAGCATGTTAGGTGTGCTTACGTACAAATGTGAATGCGTTTGGCAAACGTGTGTCGGTTGTCAGTGACCATGAGCGTTAAGTAAAATATTCACTGTTCTTTTCTCTAAATAATATTCTGCAATGCCTGACCCCATTGCTTGCATCCGTTCCTATAAGGCTGCCGACAAAAGGTTGGTTCAATTCATGATTGGGAAAGCCAACTTTGCTACCCTCGCTGTCGCCAACAATCGTGGTACTACTAAAAATTTGCCCCTTCTAACCATTGCAGCTCACTTATGGAAATTTCCAGTTTATACTCACCCCGTGGCCCTCGCTATATGGTTTGCGTTGTCCTCAGCATTCATACAATATATGAACTGGTGGCCTATACCTTCGTTAGGATGGTTCGGCTATCTCAAACCTGTGCCAGCTTTCGCGACCATGGCAGTCCCATTGATGTTCCTTGTCGATTGGTGACCTTTTATTTCCCCCCAAGTTCTTCTTCAACTATGCTGACTTTCTGGAAAAAGGATCAACCGTCCTTACTTTGAGGAACAAACTCAAGAGGTTCTTGGTTCATCGGACTTGTACGACATTCCGACTTATTATTCTAACAAACCTGGGTCAGGTTTCTGGCTTCTCGAGTATGGAGAGACATTCGTAGGCCTTATTGCTGTAGATGCGACAAACAAGCCCAAGTCCTCTTCTACAAATGAAACCAAAGGAAAAACGGCGACTATCCGGCATTTCTTTGTTGAAGAAGCCTTCCGGGGGACCAATATACAAGAGGATTTACTTGAACATGCTGTTAAGCATGCGTTCAAAGATCCGAAAGTCCAGCGCATTGAAGCTTTTGATTCGCCTCTCGTCCCATACCTTCGCGCCTGTTTGCGAAACACAGGTTTTCAACTCGATCATAATACGAAAAAAATTGGTTTACTTGGGTGGAGTTTAGGTGTTCGGTATCTGGATAGAGATGAATGGAAGGAGAAGTAAATCATTTGATAATTGGTTGTCGAAAAAGACCTTTGGTTGGTGTTGTAAATAATATTTTGGATTCAAATCATGTACTTTTGAAAAACGCTAAAGATGGCTCTTTTCACTTCCACCATCAACGATGATGCGCAAAGATTTCCTCTCGTAATCCTTCAGTCTTCTCTTGCACAGTCATCTCTACCTATTCTTCGTCACGTCGTTAATAACGACCCAAAAGCATCCTTCAATCTGCTTTTTTGTCTGCTATATCCTCCGTCTAGCTTGGCTGACAATATTTCATCTGATACGCTTGAGATTCATGACTGGCTTGACCATGTTCCGGGATACTGCGATGTTTCAAGTATGCCATCATCTGACCTACTTGATATCGTTGAAAAAGGTATACACAAAATCGACTTAGGCGCGTAGTGTTCATTAAAATACATCTCCCAGCACTTCAAGGAGCTTCAGGACGGGTCAACATTATCATAGACTCTCTAGATACGCTTTTATCAGACAAAGAGTCTCCCTCAGAGACCTACTTATGCCTCTCCTCATTATACGCCCTTGTGAAAAACCATCCTGGTGCGTAATTTATTATCCGCTCCATTTGTTGACAGAAATATACACACATATTAGGAGCACGCCTGATTCTTCACTCCCAGTCCCCATCAAACATCTTACCTCTAATCACCCAAACCGCTTTTTCATCTCCTCTATTGCACATAATTGCCCATCCGGCCGCGCTTCTCAATCACATCGCAACTGAATATCTGATGCCTCCACCCCCACTAACTCCTTTGCCAAAATTCTGGAGCCTATTTCTGCCTATAAGTGAAAGGGTACATGATACTGAACAATTAGTCTTTGGAGCGGATGGAGAAGGTAGCGGACACCAGACCGAATTTGTGGTCGAAGTTGTTGCAAGGGAAGTAAATGGCCGGAATCGAGGTGTAGAGCGTGTTCTTGAAGGTTGGTCGATAATCCAGGGAGGTCCTTGCGAGTTGACTGGTCTGGAGAGCTTGAGCCATCTGTTGAAGAAACAAAAAGTGGTAAAGAGGGCATCTTGATACTTTTTTTACATTCAAATTTTCTAAACCCGCTGCTTTTACAGCACCCTGAGGCGCTAGATCCAACACAGAACCTATCGTTCAATCTTAGCTTAACTTCCTCTCAACAACAGTCTCGAGCTCAAGTTCCATTGCCTTACGCACACGAAGGTGAGTTAAATCCTTGAAATACAACCTCTATCTATCAAGGATAACATTTGGGAGCAGGTCAACCAATAGCGAAACAAACTCCAAGCACTGCACCTATCGCCATTTTCTACGACCCTGATTCAGCGGACGATATCGACGATGATGATCCAGATGAAGATCTAGATATTTGATTAAAATTCCCAAGAAAAATAAATATAGATTGCCCAGAATTATTTAACATGCCCCCTGGGCTTTGAAACAACATAATAATAGGTCTGGCTATCCCAAAATCTGTACTGTATTTATTATTATCATTATTGCTGGTTTCTCAGTTGAGCAGCAGAATCTAGAGTTTTTACTTTATGATGCGATATATATTGACATCGGCCTCGACCTGGAACGAGGGACCGTGGTCGTGATGTTGCGTTTCGTTGAGGTAGCACGGAAAGAAGTTCCGACAAAGGCCGTTGGCAGCGAGAATCGGCGTTGGGATTTGATTTCCTTGAGTGTTTTTGGTCGAGCATGATATTCATATGTATGCTTCTCATCGGGGTTGCTATCGGTATGACTGGTGTCTTCAATACTAAAACTCTGCCCGATGGAAGGGATTGACGATTTTTTTGGTCTGGGAAGCCTATTCCGCTGGTAAGATGACCACGAAGGCAGAGATAGAAGGAAGCGGCGCCTTGACGCTGGAGGCTTGGCGTCTGCCTGCGCATTGGAATCTGCAAGGTTGGATAGGTTCTGGGCTGCTCCTGGTTTGAGATGAGCTGTATGCGCTTGGATGTCTTCTGGTATTGTCCCTTTCGGCGTAAAGAGTCTTTTGAGTCGACCAAATATACCTTTGGATGTTTTAACTGGACTGGGCTGCTGAGGAACTAGGGCGCTGTCCTGGACAGCTGAAAGTGGGAAATCATGGGACAGATGATTGAAATATAAATCTTCATTTCCCGTGCTAGTGATCTCTGTCCCTTCGCCATGCTGCTCTTGTACACTGGACGTCGATGACACAATCATAGAGACATCCGAGGCGCTGCTAAGTACAGCTATATCAGGAGCACCAACTTGCAATGGCGGTAACGAGACGAAGGATCCATCATATCCTGGCGTGGGATAGACTGATGGGAGGGGGTCCCGAATTCTCGCGATAGCTTCGTCATCGTGATCGGAAGCGCATGAGGAGAGCAGTGACAATGACTCTAATTCCAGGGAAGATTCCGAAATTGTTTCTGGATGAGAAATTCTTGGGCCTAAGGATAAGGTCCAGGTGTTGTTGCCATCAGGCTGTGATAAAAGGAGTGGGTGTGGGTAAAATTCTGAAAATTCTGATGAATGATTTCGACCAGTATCCGAGTCTCTTGGTATGTGCTCTAGGAAGTTTGTTTTATCCAGAAAAGTATCGAGGTTGCCGAGTAGAGTATGATTATCAAAGCTAGGACGAGGTATTTCTGTAGATTTCCTGAGAGAAGTGTAAGAATGCATTGTCTCTTGATCGATATCTCCTGGTTCTGAAGAAAATGAAAACTTTCGTGAAGAAGTTGAGTTCAGAGAATTCATGGGGAAATTCGAGACTGATGCTTGGCGAAGCGAGAGAGTTTCCAGAGAGAGGTTCTTTTCAAAAGCAAGCGGAGTCAACCTGTGAGATGAACAGAATGGCGGACAATATGGGGGTATACATTCTCCAGGAAATGTATTGCAGACGGAAATGACATCAACTTGAGAAGATGCCAAAGAAGATTGCGATTTCAAAGACCGAGAATCCGAGTTTTCCTGGTGACAAGAGGCAAGAAACGCTCCTGGCGTGTCTGTCTTGCTCTTTGACATGGGCTTCAAACGAATGTTAGAACAAATAAGTAGCCATATGCTATGTGATTAAGGCGAACCATGTGATTTGGGGGCGGCGGTGGATCCGTAGGCTGTCAAACACATATATGATTAATAATGTCAATATAAAAAAGCAAGAAGATGCACCTCCGGACAGTCAAGGTCGACAGAATTGGAGGATGACAGAGCTTCGGGGTCGTCGCCTACGCCTTCAGATAAATGAGACAAGGCGAGAGCTTTATATCAAGGGGAACAAACGAAACGGTTGATTTCAGCAACTTCTAGCCCCATCTCATATTCGCGGTTCTGCTCAGGGAGAGACCATTCTGAAGACCAGGCGCCAGGAAGAGAAGGTGACGAAGAGCAATGGTAACTAGAAGAATATGGGTAAGACATAAGAAAGAACAAGTGAGTGTGATGATGGGGGTGAAGTAGAAAAAAGAAAAGAAAGGGGGGAGAACTTGAACAAGATTTATGACCGGCTTTTCCTGTATCCCCCCGAGTGGTGTCCGAAGGATCGCGCGTTAATAATGAAGTCACGTGCAAGCGGACAATTATCCGATGAAAAAATAAAATGCCATCGTCAAAAGTTTGTCTACTGGTCTAGAATAATATATTTTATGTAAGTGTACTGATGAAAAGAACAGGAAGCAAAGCGTATGCTTTATAGTTTGCCTCTAACCACCGCATCTACACTTTGTGCAAAGTACTCAATGTTACTGCCGTTCAATCCAGCCATCGAGATACGTCCATTGGAGGTCATGTATACATGCGCTTTATCGGCTAGAACTTTGGTTTGTGGCGCAGTCAAGCCAGTGAAACTGCCAGAAGTAGCTTAGTGAGTAAAAAAGAAAAAGAAGAAGGAAGAAAAAAAAGTGCAATCTTTTGGTCTTGCCCATTACCTGAACATGCCGATTTGACTTTTGATGTGTTTCCATTCTCCGGGAGTATTAAGTTGGTCCTTCAGCGTGGTGTAAAGCCTCTCTCGCATACTGATGATGCGGTCGGCCATGCCCTTGACTTCGGTCTCCCATTGAGCATAAAGTTCCTTGTCGCTGAGTATGGTGTTGGCGATTCTGGCTCCGTGCAAAGGAGGGTTAGAGTACATCGGTCGGATGATAATTTTCAATTGACTGTCGACGCGAGCCTTTTCTTCCGCATCTGCGGTGGTAAGGGAGAAAGCGCCTATACGCTCTCCGTATAACCCCATGTTCTTGGCGAACGATTGGGCGAGGGCGACTTGGTGACCCTGAGAAACAAAATGACGCAAGGCGAAAGCATCCTTCGTGGTCGAACCAGAAGCAAAGCCCTGGTAGGCCATATCAAAGAAAGGGAAGAGTTTCTTCTCCTTCACAATGTCCGAAATCTCCGTCCATTGGGCTTCAGTAGGATCGATGCCAGTAGGATTGTGGGCACAAGCATGGAGCAAAACAATAGCCTGCTCTGGAGCTGCCTATTAAAACGGTAAGAGATAGCTAACAGACTTGCTTCCGTCGAACAAACCTTCAAATCAGCCTTGAGGCCTTCGAAGTCCAATCCGACAGTCCCCTTGTCGAAGTATCTGTAGCCACGAACTTCTAGGCCAGAGTCTTGGAAGATAGGGATATGATTTCCCCAGGTTGGGACGGGCACATAGATAACTTTTGAGTGAGGGTAGTGACGTGCAAGAAAAGCCCCTCCAATGCGCAGGGCGCCAGTTCCGGAGATGGATTGAGTGACAGAGATCTAGTTAAACAACGTAAAAAAATCGGTCTTTTGAAAGATAAAAAAGTAACATACAGCTCCATCTTTCAATGGCACGCTGTTTGGTCCATAGGCCAAAAGAGCAGCATTTTTGGTGAATGCAGGAAGACCAGTGATAGGTAAATATTCCTTGTCGGGTACCGAGGCGCGAACGATTTCCTCAGCCTTTTTGGAAATGATGAATATCCAGGCAATGATGAATAACAATGGATCATACCTTTTTCACACTTGGCAAGATATAAGGTTTGCCTTGTCCATCTCTGTACGCTCCAACCCCGAGGTTGATCTTGCGTGAGTCAGTATCTGCCTTGAAGGCTTCTGATACGCCTACAATACATATGTCATATGACTGAGGTGTCAGAAGGACATGGCCAACGCCTCATTCACGGGCTAGTAAAATCACATACCGAGAATAGGATCAGGAGGACCAGCGATGACAGCAGACCAGGCAGAAACGGAGCGCCGTGCCTGAGCGCCGACTCCAAGAGCGGTACGACGAACAAGAGAAGTTAACATTCCTAGTAATAAAATGAGAGTATGAGAGCGTTGGGCTTAAACTATGGATAAATACAGGGAGTGTGGTAGTGAGGCTTAGGTTATTTCCGAGCTACCTGCTCCAAGTAACGGCCGATCACGGGACGATTTTTTTTGTTGATCTAATCTAATAGCCGATCAAATCAACAAATTATGACTCTTTCAACTGCAATGGCCGACATTCAACCCCCACCTCAAGAACGGTAGGATTTATATTCACATGATCATCAAAATTTCTGACATTCAGCATCCAAAAGACCCGAAGACACAGGCCCATCCAAGAGCGAACTCAAGAAACGAGCAAAAATAGCTGAGAAAGAGAAGAAAGCAGCTGAAAAAGCAGCAAAACAACAAGAGCTGGCTCAACAAAAAGCTGATGCTGAAGTTGTTAGTAGATACCATCGATTATGAAATAATACCTATTTCTCAAACTCTTTCTAGGATTTCGCCACAGAATTTTATGGCGATTTCCCTCTCAATCAATCCCAATCTCGACCTCGTCGACCAAGGGATCAAATATCTTCTTTATCATCTCGTGTGGGAGAAACGGTTCTCTTACGAGCCCGGGTTCAGACTTCTAGAGCCCAAGGCAACAAGATGGTCTTCCTCAATCTCCGTCAACAAACCGACTCCGTCCAGGCACTTCTGATCGCTACACCAGAGAAAGTATCGAAACAAATGATCAAATGGGCAGCTAGTTTAGCAGATGAAAGCATTGTCCTTGTTGAAGGAATTGCTCGCAAAACACAAGAACCGATCAAGAGCGCAAGCGTTTCTGATGTCGAGGTTCATATTTCTCAGGTTAAATTCTTTCTTAAATCTTCCCGCAGATCATTGATTAAAATAAACACGGCGATTGCACAGATCCACTTAATCTCTGGAATTGACGGTCGCCTTCCGTTCACTGTGGAAGATGCCAATCGTCCTGAGACCGAAGGCGATTCCTCCGCAGAGGTCCAATACAAACGAGTCCTTCTCGAAACACGTCTCAATAACAGAATCATAGATCTCCGTGTTAGTCGTGTTTATTATTCGCATGGATTTTAACGCGACTGATAATGGTGATATTAGACACAAACCAACCAAGCTGTCTTCAAACTGCAAGGCGCAGTTGGCGATTTATTCCGCAATTACTTGACTGCTAATGGTTTCTTGGAAATCCACAGTCCTAAATTGCAAGGCGCAGCCACGGAATCCGGGGCATCCGTTTTCAAAGTTGGTTATTTCAAAGGTCAATCAAATATATGAATTATGACCATTATTACCGTCTCGCTGACATCATGCATCATGCAACAGGCAACGCCTACCTGGCTCAATCGCCGCAACTTGCTAAACAGATGGCTATCGCTGCTGATTTTGAACGCGTATATGAGATTGGACCGGTCTTCCGAGCTGAAGACTCGAATACTCATCGTCATATGACTGAGTTCATTGGGCTTGATCTGGAAATGGCTATCGAAGAGCACTACCACGAAGTTATGGAGCTACTGGACGATATGCTCAAGAGTATTTTCAGCGGCCTGCGTGAAAATTATAAGAAGGAAATTGAGGTTGTGCAGAAACAATTCCCAGCAGATGATTTCAAATGGAGAGAAGGACCGGAGGGCACATTGAAATTGACGTTCAAGGAGGCGACTGACATTTTGGTTGAAGATGGAGTACCAAGGGAGGAACTGGATGACATCAGGTGCATTATTGTGTTCTTTTCCCTCCAGAGGTACTATATTCTGATGAAACATATCCTCAGCACTGAGAACGAAAGGCGACTTGGGAGGTTGATCAAAACCAAATATGACACCGACTATTATATCATTGATAAATTCCCAATGGCACTCCGGCCATTCTACACCATGCCTGATCCTGAAGATCCCGTGCGTGTTTCCGGTTTAAATTTATTCATTTTCACCTAACCACGACCAGACACTTTCGAATTCGTATGATTTCTTCATGCGTGGAGAAGAGATTCTTTCAGGAGCGCAGCGGATTCATAACCCCGAGCTACTTTGTGAGAAGATGCGGAGCAAAGATGTTGATCCTGAATCGATGAAAGCTTATGTAGATGGATTCCGAATGGGATGCCCACCTCATGGAGGAGGAGGGATTGGATTGGAACGAGTGTTGATGTTGTTCTTGAAGTTGAACAACATTCGACGTGCATCGTTGTTCCCTAGAGATCCGAAAAGATTGGAACCATGATGGATTCTAGCTCCACGCCGTGAGAAAACAAGTAGTTTAGCGTAGATCACTGTCAGTGACTTCTGAAATCACCAAAGCGGTTTAGCTTCGGGAAATGATGAAAGACTATGTAATTAGACTAATGGAATTAATTCCCTCTCCAATCTTCTCTCCCTTGCCCTCCATGTTCATCCCTAGAGATGGCTGCTCAAAATCAGACAGCACCTGCTCAAATCCTTCAAATGCAGCACCATCAGATTCAGATACCACGGGCGTTGATCCATCTCTAATGGAACAACCTGGACCACGTCGTTATATAGGGGTCGCCATGGTATTGGGTATTGTCTTCATCGTCTTTCTCGCATGGTTATACCTTGGAAAATGGCCACGGAAAATACTTCGTCAATACTGCTGTTGTTCAAGTCGATCAAAGCAATTACCGAAATCCACAGATGATGGCAGAGAAGATACACCCACCCCGACCATGTCGTCGGAGAAGGAAGGCACTACAGTGGAAGTGTCCGACAGGGGGATGGTCAAAGAGGTGTCAGGAGGAGGTGGTGTGGTCGTTTTCACACAAGTACCCAAAGCCCTCGGCGGAAAGGACCGCCACCCGGCCGAGTGGGAGATGGATCATGTCCATGGTATTCGACTCGAGGTATGTATTACGTTCCATCTTTCCAACCCCTGACGCTGAGAACTCTAGACTCGAACGCCACAACGCCACCATGCGAGGAATGTCAGTCGAAAGGACTAGAATTCAATAAGCTTCTTTCCATAACCCTGCCCCCCCCACCCCTTCTCGAGCCCAGAGTCGCAACTTGTCGTAATTATAAACTCTAAACTCTATCCCGAATGCACACCATATATTTACTATCATTCACCACATATGTACCATAGCATTCATCACCGCAGATGCCTTATAGTTTGTTTTCTTGCTAAATAAAGTTACAAAAATCAAGCACCACAAGTTCCATGGTACTAAGTGCGATAAATTGTCAAAGAGGTCATGTTGCTTCCGGAATAAAATAAAAATCACGAGGGGTAGTGTGTGTGTGTCATCTATTAGAAAAAGAACTACAAAAAGATCTCATAATACTGCCAACCATGCATGTCAGATCGATATAGAACACTAAGACAAGAACGAACCAATGCATACGATCAGGAACTATCCAGCTTATTTGCTTGCGCTATCGCCTTCCAGACCTTCGCCTATCAGAAGGACGAGCCGTATTGGATTGCCCCACTGAGCCTGGCGGAATGCTACCACCTTCCAGTGCAGCGGCGATAACCTCTGCTGGAAGATCGATGTGAACCCCGTCGGCATACGTATAAGCATCTAATGGCGAGTACGCAGGAGGTTCCCTCCTCGTAAGTGGACTGTTCGGGATTCGTTCAGTATCGACATTGTGTGTGCTACCCGCGCTTCCCAACCGACGGTGACCTGGGGTAAGAGCCTGCAAATGGATATCAAGATGACCCGGAGTGGGTGGATTTGCATTAGGGCTCATAGGTGAATCAGGAGGAGGAAGGAGGTGTACCGTCAATTCCGGCCTTGGAACTGACAATGAGTGGGCGAGATGAGTGAGAGAACTAGGCTGACGTCGATCATTGGTAAAGGGGTTGCGCGCACCTGCGTCGAAGGATCTAGAAGAAGTAGCAGGTGAAGGCGAGCGGGATGCCCCTGCACTATTGGCTAACGCTCTCCGCAGCAATGGAGCTGATGGGTTGTCGGATGCCGAGTCGTCGTCATCTTGATCCTCAATGTCCTCATCAATAGGTGTGATGGGAGGAGGCGGTGTTTCTGGCAGTATTGATGTTCGTAATGGTGATGAAGCACCTGGTTGGGGTCTAGGTCGACGAGAACGATGGCGATGTGTAGGAGATGGCGATGATGCCCCAGAAGAGCTTTGAGGAGTACCATCGGCATTTGTACGTATACGTCCCCCGACGTCTAGAAGAATGCTGCCACGTTCACTACCATAAGCTGGAGGCGGTGCCAGAGTACCGACACTGGGCGCTAGACCCCATTTCTTGACATTGGCTTCGATGAAGACAAAACCTGCCTGGCCCAGATTAACATGGACGCTACAAGGGCCGTCGGCGCCGATTGTAGGAAATAAGTTCCATCTGCTGAGACCAACGAAAGCATCCTCTGTCTTGCGACCGTTACGGGTGTAAAATACAGTGCCTGTTCTGGGACGATAGCCGACACCCAAAACATCGCCTTCTTTGAGGGGGTGACTAAAAGGGGTTGAAGTGAAGGGATAGTTGTGAGATTTATCGCCATTGGAGTGATAGGCTACAGAAAATCGATTGTGACCAGGTAGACGGAATGGGGGATAGGGTTTAGTGGCCAATCCCACGGCTACAGTGGTTGTCTCTGGAAGATCAAACATCTTGACTTCCCAGTAATAAACTTCGTTGAGTTTCGGTAATGGAAGATTTGACTGGACGCAAGATGAAGAAGCAGGATCTGGGAGAAAAGTGATTTCTGTTCTGGCATGTACTAGGAGAGAGTTGACTGTCTCATAGTCTGGTTCGAAGCACCAGGCGGATACACCCTTTTCTTGGATTGAAAGAAACTGAGACAGGGTTATATCTGTTGGGAGTGAATTGGGAGGATATTGCAATTGATATTCTGTGAAGTGATGAATAAGAAGGACAAGATAGAAAGAAAATAATGCATACCCTTGGCACGGAGGTATGCTCTTCGAAGGTTTTCAGAGACGCCATCAAGCCAGCGAGATTCGACGCCCTCGAAACCGCCGTCGCCTTCGATAAGTTCCTCTCTGCTGAGGTCTATTGGTCCATCGTTGTCTCTGAGGATGATACCTCTGCGGCGACGAATTATGATAGCACAAATGAGGAAAGAGAGGAGAAGAAAGAGAAAAGTGGATAGAACTATGAGAAGGGGTAGTAGAACGAGTAGTGCATCTGACTGAGAGTCTGGAGGAGGAGGAGCGGGTAATTGAGCGGGCATGACTTTGAGAAGAGAGTTCGAAAGGAGAGGAGTCACAACAACTCACACACAACGACGATGCTGTCAGCTAAGTTGACCACAAAACGGAAACCATCAACAAGAAAGAGAGCTGCTTCTCATGTTCCTCCCTTTTATCCATCTCAGGAATCGCACGATAATGCTCTGGCAGCTATCAGATCTTTTCTAAAATGTCATACAGCCTACGACGCTTTTCCAGTCAGCTTCAGGCTTATCGTTCTGGACACAAAACTTAACGTAAAGAAGGCTCTTCAATGTCTACTGCTTAATGGTATGTTATTCTCTATCTATCAACTCATTCACCTTCAAATTCTCGGTGCAGGCGTCGTATCAGCACCCCTATGGAACAGTGAAAAGTCAAAATTCGCCGGCATGCTCACTGTACTGGACATAATCCATCTGATTCAATACTACTACCGCACAGCTTCCTATGATTACGCTGCAGCAGATGTTGAAACTTTTCGGCTGGAATCCTTGCGAGGTGATTTTGTAAAACAACTACCTCAACCTCCACTTGCCTCATTATCCATCTCAGAGATCGAAAAGGAGTTGGGTGTTGCTCAACCCCCTCTTCTTAGTGATCACCCATCCAGTACTTTATACGATGCCGCAATGCTTTTGATCCAAACACATGCTCGTCGCCTACCCCTACTTGATAACGACTCCGAAACAGGCCATGAAGTCATCGTATCCGTTCTCACTCAATACCGCCTTCTCAAATTCATCTCAATCAATGTCGGCTCAGCTTCATTGCTTTTTATCGTTTTGCAAATTTTGACAAATATGCTCATCATAGTGTCACAAAGAAATTCAAGGTCTTCATCTATCTCTCCGAAGACTCAAGATTGGCACATATGTCACCTCTCCTCCCCATCAAGTCCCTGAAGGCCAAAATCCCTATCACCCAATCGCCACTGCAAGCCCCAACACTTCTGTATTCGATGTCGTTCACATGTTCTCGGAACGTTCCATCTCGGCGGTTCCCATTATCGATGAGCAAGGTGTAGTGGTAAACTTGTATGAGACAGTGGATGTCATCGTAAGTCATTTTCCAACTCATCAACCGTACAAAATTTCTTATAACTCGATACCAGACACTCGTTAGATTGGGTGCTTATCAATCTCTTGATCTCACAATCTCAGAGGCACTTAACCAAAGATCACCGGACTTTCCTGGAGTTGTTGTCTGCACTGCATCAGATTCGGTGGGAACCCTTCTACAGCTGATCAAGAAGCGAAGGGTACACAGACTAGTTGTCGTGGAAGGCGAGGTCTGTAATCTTTACCTACCGATCTCTTTTTATAATGCTGACCGTCCTTTGGCAGGAGGAAGAGAGGAATGGTGGTAAGAAGGGTCGGTTGTTGGGTATCATAACACTCAGCGACGTTCTGCGCTATGTTATTGGGCAAGTTGGCATCGGCGAAGGTGTAGAACCTGAGGAAGAGTCGAAATCCCTACCAACTGAATCCGGCCTCAAGAAAGGCGACCAAAAGAAATAAATCACTGTAAGATCTCCCTGTATTACTGTATTCTTTTCCGTTGCTACTCGCCATCTATTTCTCAAACATACATAAATATTGTAGACTAGTTTCCCTTTTGACGCTCATCATTGCATAAATGTGGCCATTCATCCTCACTCGCACAATATGGACAGAGAAGACCATTGTTGCTCCCAAAAGCGATGTGTTGAAGATCCTTCACAATCCACATCAAGTTGTAGCACATAACGCCATGGTCGTGAACATCGTTCAAGATGCTTCTGACCCATCTTGGTACACAATTACAGATCGGCTGCCACTTATTGGACCTTGGTTTACCTATACGACGATTAGAACCCAGTGGAAGAAAACGACGGATGGTTGTGATGTTGAGGTATATGCCAGCTTATTTACTCGACTTAAGAATGAACTGCGAGTCCGGGAACTGGACGGAGAAGAATCGTCGGGGGGCGGCACTGTGCTGCTTTATGAGAAAGTGATAGTGAAGGTGCATATCAAACACCCTTTCATATTTACCTCAATTTTTCACAAATTTTCAGGGATTGTTTCTCTTTATGCCTTACATCGTGTCCACCACAACCAGAGGTCATCGTGAGTTCATGAACACAGTTGCTGCGAAACTGGAGAGTACGTCAATGCTTAGGTAGCTATTTGACGTTTTCACTGAATTTTTTTTTTTTTTTGGCAATAGAAAAAGAAAATTGATTTCGCTTTGCGAGTCAAACGTATCTTGGCAAATGCCACCATCTCTTATGCTACTCTTCTCTCTTTTTCTGATCCTACTCGGCGCCGTTTATACCGGTCTCATTAACGACAGCATCTATTATATAACTTCCATCGGACTTCTTTTCGCCGTTGCTTCTTGGTTACATATGCGGAATAATCATCTGACTACCAAAAATGACCCCTATGGATTATTTCATCTATCATTAAACAAGTTACCTTTTGAAGATCCTAATTCTCTTCCTGCGACGGAATGGCTCAATATGGGATATTGGAAGGTTTGTTGGCTGTTTTTCTGATTGAATCTTCTTCCCTTCTTTTCGGTTTGATCAATCATGCAACAATTTCGGGTAGGATGCAAACACATTTCCGGTAGCGTGTAAAGGTCAGTTTCGGTCTTTTTTTGCCATTGGAGATATCTCATTTCTGGGTAGCGCTCGCTTTGAAGACGATATCTGCAGCAGACTTGAAGGAAGGAGGTACAATACTAGGTATGTTACTTAGATATTGGATTGCGCAGTGCATTGAATTATACGCAGACGTCGGTCATGGGACTGGAGAATCTTTACTCCTCTTACTTTCTGACCCATCCATCCCTCGCCCTTCACATCTCGTAGGCATCACAAGTCTCGAAATCCACCATCATCGTTCTCGTGACCGAGTGGCTACATTGCAAGCTACAAATCAAAATAAAGTTTCCGTAGACCTGCATCAACGCGACGCTGTCTTTGACGGTGTTGCACCCAGCGTCCATCCCTTGAACCCATCTTCACCAATCACATTCGACTCAATCCTAGCTCTGGATTGTGCATACCACTTTAACACGCGTCACAAGTTTCTTGAACAATCTTTTCAGAAACTTAGACCTGGAGGCAGCATCGCACTAGCCGACATATGTTTCTCATCTTCAGCCCTCAATACTCGACGAACAAGATTGATCACTCGCATACTGAATTTGATTCCGACATATAACCAGATCTCTACTGAAGACTATGTTGACCAGATGAAACAGATTGGATATGTTGATGTCATTTTGGAGGATGTAACATCAGAGGTGTTTCCGGGCTTTGTTCCTTTTTTGAAAAGTCGAGGGTGGAAGTGGTGGGCCTTTGGTTCTTTGATAGATTGGTATTCGAGTACGGGAGCTAGATTTGTGATTGTTAGCGGGAAAAGACAAGCATTTTAAGACTTGACCTTATATACCCATGACCGCCATCCAAGCAATATTCATTCGAGGTTATGAAGAACGTACCTCCCCCAAGCGTCATACCGTCTACAGAATAGATATCCGGGCTCATGTTCAATCATGGCAAATGTGGCGACGCTATTCAGAGTTCGACGATCTACTTACGGAACTCACTAAAGCCACTGGCTCTCCACCTCCATGTCCACTTCCCCCTAAAGACAAATTCGCCATCTTGAGGTCTCATACCAATGCGAAGCTGTTGGAAGAAAGAAGAGTTGGGTTAGAAGCGTTTTTGAGAGCCATAATTGGCTCGAAAGAAGATAAATGGCGAGATACTTTTGCGTTTAAAGAGTTCTTGGGTGTACCTATCGAACGACAAGGGGGTGGTGGCCCACCTCATCAATTCACTTCATCTTCATGGCTAGACGAACATCTCGAACTCCAAGCTCGTCTACGGGATGTCTGGGCTAAAATCAACAAACGCGATGCCCTGTCCGACCGAGGTGATATAGCCGCTGCACACAAGAACAATGTAGATGCCAAATCTAAACTCGCGGGCGTACTATCTCGTATAGGAAATCTAGGTCAGGGATTGCAGGAACTTGGGTTGAGTGGGATGATCGAGGGAGAACTACAGCGCAGAACAGATATGGTGGCTCGTTTGCAGGACGATTGCGAGAAATTGAGCAAGGTCGTATCTGTTGCCCGACAAACGAGTATGCGGCTTGGAGAGCCAAGAACAACTGCTGCTGTACAGGCTTCGGGATCGGATAGAGGGGCGTTATTAGGTACTTCACATGCGGCGAAGCCAGCGAGGAGGGTTTTTGGTGCACCCCCGAAGGAAACAGAAGTTACTCGACCTCTGGACAACGTTGGATTGTTGGGGATCCAACAAGCTCAAGTGCAACAGCAAGACAGTCAGTTATCGCAATTAAGTACGATTTTACAAAGGCAGAGACACCTTGGGGAGGCGATCAGTAGTGAAATTGCCTTGCAAAACGAGATGCTTGATGATCTCTCGAATGAAGTTGATAGGGTTGGAGGGAACCTACACAACGCCAACAAGCAGTTGAATAAATTGTCCTGAAGGAGGTTGGTCTTTTTGAATGCAGCAAGGATAACAATATGATAGCTGTTACTACTAAACAAAGTTGTTGATCTTAGTATAATCTATTAATGATATTTGTGCTGAGTCTAGGGTGAAGGTTGCTTCATTAGGAATCTGCCGACACCCTAATGGTATGAAAGTCAGCAGGTGCATACAAGCAACCTGAAGTAAAAACATACCTCGAAGGAAGCGATCATGAGGCCACAAGCAGGTGCAATTTTGACGACACGAGGAATGATCCCAGCGAAAAATGCTGACGGTCCCTCTGTTTGAAAAATCCGGAAAAGAAGAGGGAAAGTACTGGAGGAAACATTGTGGGTTGTTGATGGGGCCATGATGAGAGCCTGCCGTCGAGTTTTGAGCACGTCAAATGGTGAAGTTATTAGTGCAGCAGAGGTTCCGCTGATAGCCCCACTAATGAAGGCAACCCATGTCCCCTCATGGCCACGTCTTGTGAAGGCTCTCTTCCATGTTTCGTAGCTAGCCCAGTAAAAGCCTGAGAAAGGTACATCTCTCCAAAGAGTAGGACCTAGTCCGCGCCACATAAATTGAAATCCATTTTTCCGAACGAGGGTACGAACAGAAGAAAGAACAGAGCGTAGGGTATGTGGATTATCTGGTGAAGGTGGTGTCGATTGGAGATTAGTACGGATGAGTTCGAGGGGAGAAGCTATCGTAGAAATTGCGGACCGAGCCAAAACGCCGGCTACGAGCGGAACACCCGCATCCGAATGTATAAAAGGAGGAAGGACAACATTTAACAGATGGTCATATGCGAGGATGTAAGTTGCTTGTGAGGGAACACCAATGAGACTGAAGAAATTATTAATCAATATATGACTAGAAACATCAGAAACATGTGACTGACAGCGAAGTCCCCGCGCCTTTCCAAAGACCTCGTGCTCCTTCGGCTCTCCAGACATGCCGGACTGCGTCAAAAAAACCGTTTACCCGTTCCGTTTTGAAGATACCTCCTTCCCACAGACAGACAACTACTGTTGGCATTGGTCTTGCAAGAGAAGACATATTTCTGGCGCAGTATGCTACATTGGATGGTTGGCAACATGTGTTTAATGGGGGACGAGGAAAGAGAAGACGTGTCTGTGGTGGCTGGGTTTGCAAGCGTGTCTTAACCACATCGAAAGGAGTCACTAGTCAGGCATGTGAGTGTTGTTGCTATACATGAAGCATGAAACGTACTTGTCAATGCAGTCAAGGTCGAGCCAGTCGCTGCTGCGACGAGCTTTGCCTGGAAAGCATCCATGAGACTCTGGTGGGTGGAGTCGGAAAAGATTATGTATTATCAGATATGAGATCTTACATAGTCAAAGATCACGTGCATTCCCTTGGGCAAAAAAATACGAGTCGCACACCACTCAGCCAAAACCACGACTTTTGAAAGCACAACCTCCTGCACTTTTTTCTTTTTTTTTATATTTCTATTTCGTCTCCAACTTCCTTCTACCCCTGCTTTAGAGATCACTCAAATCCAGAAAAAAAAAGTTATCTTTTGACTTTCCTGCGCCTCGCCACTTGAAAAAACCACTTTGCATCTAGCTTCCAAAACTATCAGCATGACTACTACATCTACCCTATCTGGCCCTGCACTCCAAGCTTCCAGAGCTGCGCTCTCGGCGGCATTGGCAGATCAGTCCATCTCGTCTCCTACACAGGATGATTTGGAGCCTGGGGAAATTCAAGAGATCGATATGGAAACCCAGGCGGACAGTATTAGGACTGTCTTCAGTGATCCTACAAATTTCAATGTCAAGGTATGAAGTATATTATAGAGGGTTTCGAGTTCTCCTGGCTAAATACAACCGTTTTAGCATCCGCTTTACTCTCCTTGGACTCTCTGGTTTGATTCACCTGCAAGCAAGAACCGCAACTTACCTCAGACACCGTCAACGGCATTTCCTCAGACTCCTATTGCTCAAACACCAAGTGTAGCTGCGGCCCAAGGTTGGATGGAGGATATCAAGCGCGTCATCAGCTTTGATAGTGTGGAAGAATTTTGGGGGTGAGGAACTCAACCAACCGTGAAGATATTGTTAAAACTGACGGTTGGCATCATGCAGTCTTTACAACAACATCATACCACCGTCTTCACTGCCGCCGAAAGCTAATTATTATTTGTTCAAGGTGAGCTATAAGCTTTGGAAAAAAGAAATGATGTTAACCGATGAGAACAGGACGGAATCATTCCTGCATGGGAAGATGAAGCCAATAAAAATGGAGGTAAATGGAGTATTCAGTTGCCCAAGGACAAAAATAGAGGCAACGTCGACAAGATGTGGTTGTATACGGTGCGATTTACAGTGTACAGGACCGTGGGACCGGTGCTGAATTTTTTGCTACATATTAGATGCTTGCTGCGATCGGAGAGACCTTCGATCCGGCGCCTACTGATGGCAGCAGTACGTCTTCGCTAATTACTGGTGTTATTCTCTCGACACGACCACAATTTTACCGGCTATCTATATGGACGCGACTCGCGCCCACCGGAGGTGACGAGGAAAACAAGCTGAGAGAGCGAATTGAAGGTATTGGAAAGCACTTTAAGATGAGTGTGCTTGGATATAATGAAGGAGCCAAGTTGTCAGGACCTCTCGCGACTGAAGTTGAATTTCTATCGCACAAGGACTCTGAGAAAAAGGGTAAAACTGCGAGAAAGTTTATAGTTTAATGCCGACTGTTTGTTGTTGTTTATTCATGCCGTGACTTTATATTGTGCTTTAATATTATCCTGACTTTTATCTTTTATACAATGCCAGTCTCAGGTTTTCTGTCTTCCATTGCAGACAAGGCTCAGTCTGCTATAAATGCTTCCCCATTAGCAGGTCATATTCCAGGTTATCAGCGTCCTAACAGTCCAGATCCTGCTACACAACCATCTGCAAATGAAGCAGTAGGATCCAAGTCTCATACCTTGGAATCTCTTCAGCATCAGTTCCGTTTTCTTCAACAGCAATATTCGTATGGCCTAAATTTATCTGATGATCTGTTGCAATTTGACATCTATTGCATCAAAGGACCACTACCCCTGTTCAGAAAATAATCACCGCTGGAAAGGGGGTCGCGATTGATTTTGATAGTGTTTCACGCGACTCAAAGGCCCAAAGCAAAGAACTTTACACTTGGGGTCAATCTGAACCAGAGGATCTCAAAGATGGTCAGTCGTTGCAATCACCTTTATCCCGTAACCATCATCTGATTTCCATTATCTTACAGTCACTGATAGGCTAGCTTATCTTAACTTTGTACAGGGATCTCTGGCCAACTCTCTTGCTACAAAGCTGGATGGTGCTCGTACTCCTCTTAAAGCTTTGAGAGATCTCGAGACCGGCCTTACGCCCCGGAGAAATATTCGCCTAGGCATCCAGACGCAGATTAATCGCATAGAGCATGAACAGCAAAAGGGAAATGAAAAGAGACTCGCTGATTTGCGTGATCAGCTCAAGAAGGCTGAAGCAGATGATCAGCAAGCAGAACGCGACGTTGAAATCATGAAAAGAAAGGCCGTCCGAGAAAGTGAGCAACTCAAATGGGATGCCATAAGAGAGGTACGTTCTTCTGTAAGTATTTGGGCATTTATCGAACAAATCTTGCGCAGTATGGCGAGAAACTCGTGCTTTTATCCCAAGCTGCAACTCCCATCATTGCAGTGCTACCAGCAATCCCGCCCACACCCACGATGCCCTATACAGGTGGAAAGAGCACAGGAGCCATTCGTGCCTCCCTTCAACGCGCTTTGGACAATTACAAGACAGGACATATCAATCTGCCTCCTCAAGTCAGCGAGTTTGACCTTAGTAGGTCTGACACTCTCAGCTTTGGCGAAAGTCATGCAAGTGAACTTTCGTCCATTAACTCAGAAGCGTCAAGCTCTTCAGCCGCCCACGCTACTCCATTGTCTAGCGTCAAACCTCTTCCATCCAGTGGCACTCCTCAAAAACTTCAGCCAATTGACGTAACTACTCTGAATAATTCGCCTGCACCCATCCCTACGCCCATGCCTGCGGTCGAGACTATCCCTCACCCCGCAAATCCTGATCAAGCTTTACCTGCTGTAACGCCAACCATTGCTGAAACTGGCATACCTGTGACCTCAGGTCATTTGAGCCTTGGTCCGTCTAGTGGATCGCTCCTTGACATTAGAGGCCAGGGATCGGCACCATCCGCTACCCCTGCCGTTGTCGGTCAGAAATATGAGTCTGCAGAGGAGGAGAAGAAACGCCTCGCAGCCGCTTATTCGCAGGAAGCGTCAACGGGGGCAGTAACATCAGCGGTTCAAGTACCTTCGCAAGCCACTGCAACTGCTCCAGCCGCTCAATCCGAAAGTGCTGAGGGAGAGAAGAAGCGGCTCGAGCGTGAGGAACAAGAAAGGATTCTACGCAACCCATCTTCTAAGGGTAACGACGAGGACCTTCCTCCATACGAGGATCCGAAGGTGTTGTGATACGGTAATCGGAATTGTTTGCTTCGAGGTGGGGATTGAAGATTTTAGTGCAACTTTATCTACGATAGTCTTATCTAGGTTCATGGATATCTGCGCGTGCAATGAATGGTTATAAATATATGTTCTAAATATTAGCAATTGTATAGGCTCTATATCCTAGACCTTAGCGATCAATCTGCGTGTCTCTTGAGGTGTAAAATGCAAGATGATGGATAGAACCTTGACCAAATTTGGCTGGTATACAATTTTATGAAACTCTAGTGCGGTTGAAGAAAGAGACTAAGACTTACCCGCATCTCTTTGTGTTCTAAGAACTGAAGGATCACGTTGCGTAAGTATTCCAGGTTGACTTCCTCCTCGTCCTGATTTGACGGAGTCGTACTTGGTGTCGGCGATGATACCCGTGTCGGCGTGTCTGGGGTGGGCAATGATATGGACGTGCGTGGTTCTGAGGGGGCACTGCTTTCAGATTTTCGAGTAGTCCAATAACCAACTCCAGGGTTCCGTTGGCGTTCCAATAGGGCTGCTGATGATTGAACCTTGCGTAATTCTTCGCGAATCGTCTTACAAAGAGATAAAATATCAGACCATGCTGCCGATGCTGCTGACACGACGGGTAGAGCAACACACACCTTGTTAGCCTGTCGTGTTTGTAACTCACGATTTTTGGTCTCTTCAACCTGTTTCTCGAGCACGAGAATCTTGACACTAGCCTCTCCGGTCTGATCCCTGGACGATTTCTATAAGAATGAGTGACAGGAACCGATAATAATGATCAGGATTAGAACTGACTTCTAGCTCTTGTATCTGGTCACGGAGGAGAGGCAGTTCTGAATTTTGTCGTTGGAGTGTTCGGATTGTATCTTGGGTTTCAGAGAGTTGTGCCTTGAGCTCGGCGACGAAGTTTTCATCATTTTCCCTCGTTTTCGTGGCAGAGCCCAATACACGCTTCAGATCTTCGAGGTCTTTTACCTTCTCCTTAAGTTTTCGACTCCAATCCGCCTCGCTCTCGTAACGTTCTTTCTCCATAACAACAAGATTTCTCTTTAGCTCGACTAACTTGGCTTCGTACTTGGCTTCCGTTGCGGAAACCATGCGAGCAACCTCGTCTGCCGAAGTTACTGGGTCGCGGACTCGGTTCTCTTGTTCCCTAGCCAGTTCTGCACATTCCTCTCGCAACAATGCGATGCGGTCATTGGATTCTCGTAATTGGAATTGAAGTTCCGTATTCTGATGTTCGAGTGATTCAAGGTGGGCTTGTGCGGACTCTACTTCTGCTTGCCGAAGTTGAAGTTGGTCAAAGAAGGCATTTTTGTCCCTAGTGGCGTTGTTGAGCGAGTTCTCCAAAGATGTTATCTGCGAGCATTTGGCAGATAGTTCTTTCGAGGAGCTACTCTAAGTACGAATGAGTTGTTGCCGAATAAACGTACCAAGAGTTGAAATGTATTCACCTTGATAGAGGCAAGATCGAGTTCAGATTGCCCCCGCAAGGCACCAATTTCTTGTTCATACCGTTCTCTCATAGCGGCAATATCCTTCTCAAATTGTGACCTCAGCGCTGCAATCGCTTTATCATGGGTTGCAGTAAGAGACTCCATTTCATAATGAAAGTTTAACTTCTCTGCCTGCTCCTTGTCCTTGTCGCCCTTCTCGCGATTCCTAAGAGAATTCGCTTCCTTGACAGCGTCCTCTCTGTCCTTCTCCGCCTTCACTAGTTTCTGTCTGACAGTTTTCAACAAGCTTATGGCTTTGACGCGTTTTTCTTCCTCCTCTTTCGCAAGATTTTTAACGTCTTCGACATCTTTCTGAAGTTGGGATATTTCCTCGCGGTGTTTATTAACTACATCTTCGGCATTGGAAGTAGCCCTTTGAGCGGCATCGAAGAGAGCCTCTGTCTCGGCCATTTGAGTCCTGAGCTTCTGAATCTCTTCGGAACGGAAGTTCAATTCAAGTCTATGAGCACCTTGTAACTCATCGAAGCGGTTTTCTTGCGCTGTGGACTGTAAATAGTGTAAGATGATCGCAATGTGTAACTAGCTCACATTCTAATTTTTCATTTAAACGCTTGAGTTCATCTTGGAAGACCTAAACAAGAAAATCCATTGAACAGAGTGACAATCAAGGTATTCTCAAAGTCTGACTTGTTCCTTAGTCTTGATGTTGGTGAAGAATTTGCGAAGAGCAGCTGTATTTTGAATACTTTCCAATGGTGATGTTTCTTGTAGGACTGCGTCGGCAGCCAATCTTTCGGCTTGTAGTCTCTTGAAAGAGGTCGAGACATCTGTACAGTATCAGTTTCAGTTCCTCTCCATTGACTGATATAACATACCTGAAAAGCGCTGTTCCACCTGCCGCAGCCTTTCCTGCAAGCTGTCAACCTCAGCTGAGTGGTCCACCACCGATACAGCCTTCGGTGATGAAACAGGAGCTTCTCTAACCTTCGCCTCATCAGATGATGTCGGTTCGGAGGCGTGGATTGCAACGGCTACTTCAACGGGAGGGATACTCTCAGGGACGACCTCCGCAACGACACTTGGACATTCTTCAACTTGATCAACGCGTTCTACTTCTGTTGGAGGGGGAGATATATCAACAGCAATTTCTCTCTCAACAACGACATGATCATCCTGATCCTTCGGCGACTCAGCTTCTGACGCTGCGGGGGATTCCTCGACGAGGGAGGTAGGATTGGAATTGTCACCATTAACAACACCGATGCCATCCTCCTTGTCCTTCGGAGGCGTACCTTCTACAGGCACGGGAGTGGGATCTTCATCAAGAGGGCTGGGATCAGGATTGTCAATTGTTTCCTCTTCCTTTGGTTCTTTTGGAGGTTGAACTTTTGATGTCACCGGAAGTTCTTGCAGAGATAGCTCCGTCGGCGGAGCAAGTTTAGAATCATTTTCGGTAACTGCGATGACCGCAGGAGAAGCAGGTAGTGGAGTTGAAGAAGGTGACTTTTTGTGGCGATTCACAGGGTGCTTAGATATTGGCGCGGGTGAAGCCGCACTTGAACGATTTGGCGGAGAACGGTTAGGTGTCGATGAACCTGGAGATTCAACGATTCCGGTCGTGGCTCGGCGTAGTCTTTCTTCAAGATTGGACTTTGGGAGCCTTTTCTCCGTGGGTGCCGGTGAAGCTGACCTCCTGGCCGCTGGAGACGAAGTTCCAGCACGTTGAGCGGCCAAAGATTTGCGCAGGGATGAAAGTGCAGAGTCTGCTAGTTGACTTGAGCTTGGTGCAGAAGCCGAAGGCTGAGTGTCCACAGATTGAGAACGAGAATGGGCTTCAGATTGGCTGTCAGCTAGGGCAGCGTTTTCCAATGCTCGGGTGGTTTCTTGAGCCAATTGCCCAACTACATTGCGGAATTGAGTAAACATGGCATTCGCCTGCAATTGTAACGCGTGGTTGTCTTGGGTCCGTGTATGGTAGGAATAGTATAATATAAGCACTTGCGCTAATGTAAAGCAGTCGCACGTGTCCGACTTATGGAAGTAGCTAAAGGCTTATGATGGGCCATCTTCTCTTTCAACTTCCTTCCCCTTGCCATTTACAATGTTTGTATTTAGAGGGGCAGTTGGAGGCGCTGAAACCATGGACGACGAATCCACGCCGTTTGTCTGCGGTGTGCTACTTGCTAATTGCCATGCAGGTATCGAAGGCCTTGCTAACAGAGGCAGGGGCGACACTGGTGTGCTCGATATCGCGGGTCCTCGATTGAGGAGCAAAGCTTTCAAGGACTTTAGTTCCTGCTGCAATTCATTCAGAGATTGGTTTTGGGATTCTTTATTTTTCTCTATCATCTGTTTGTCAAAAACACCTGCATAAGCGCAGATTTTCGAAGATACAGGAAAATTTGTTACCTTTGGCAACATTTCGCGAATGTTAGTCACTTCATCGCGAATTTCTCGCATCTCGTCGCGAGTCTTCATTTCCCCGTCGCGCATCTCAACCACCACCGACTTGACTTCTTCAGTTGTTTTATCAATCTTTTCTTTCTGTTCTTCTACTGCAGCACGGACGGCTGCAGTTTCGGTTTGAATATCTTTCAAAAGCGCTTCGGCGGCATCAAATTGTGCTTCCAGTGCGTCGCGATCTTCTTCATACGCTGTAGATGTGGGCGGTTGTAGATGAGGTAGGAGATATTTCTATACGGAAAGTTTATGTTAGCTACGCATTCAAGAAGAGTGCACATATTACTTTGAATAGCGTCACTGCTCCGTATGTGATTGTGCCAGAGACGACTGCGGTGATCTATGGGTCGGTTACGCGTAAACATATGTTTGTGGTGTCAACTGGTGGACTGACAAAATAATCCCTCCAGTCCCAACGGCTGGGAGACAAGGGTGCAACGGCGTAAGGATTAGGTCCATATACATTAGAGTAAGGTGCCTGAGAAGGAGCGGAAAAGGCAGCTTGCTTGAGGGCAATGTCAATTTCTGCCGGTGTGAGGCCTTTCGCCTCAAGAAATTGAACCCTCTGGGTTATTGGAGAAGTTTGTGACTATGAAATCAAAGTCAATGTCATTGTACATAACCTATATGATATTATAAGGTGGAGAACCTTTGGGTCTGAAAGAAAAGCTACCGCATTGCGAATAAGTTCTTGTCGATCCATAAGTAAAGGCTCAGAGAACGACCCTTGCTTTTCCACCGGCTTCAGCTCACAACCCGGGAGTTGCCGATCACTAAACAAATTTTGTGAACAGACCTTGTAAGACAAGTGTGCCTTTGCCAGTCGACGATATGTTACAGCTCACATCTTGCAGAGCTGTCTCCCGAGCTCTTTTTTCTGCACGGTGTACGTATTTGACTATATGGTGGCCACTCTCTATGCTTATTTTATTTGCAGCCTCCCTTCTTCCAACATGTCTCCGTGCAAGCACTCAGAACCAGTGGACTTCGTTGTCCACAGGTTGGTATAAATGTTTTTTTTTCGTTCGACTGTCGGATCTGATATGGATCCAAGTTTTAAAAAGGGGATATGCTGAACAATTCTCGCGAACTAAACCTCATATGAATATTGGAACCATTGGTATGCCCACCGTACCTCTCCTCTACCTCTCCTACCCTTACATATGTTGCAGGTCACGTTGACCATGGAAAAACAACATTGACTGCTGCTATTACAAAGGTTCTCTCTACCCAAGGTGGTGCAAAATTCACAGACTACAACCAAATCGACAAAGCTCCGGAAGAGAAAGCTCGTGGTATCACAATCAACTCTGCTCACGTCGAATACGAAACATCAAATAGGCACTATGGTCACATTGACTGTCCCGGACATGCCGATTGTCAGTCTTTTGCTAAACCTATGCATCGTTTTCTGACCATGCATCAGACATAAAAAACATGATCACAGGAGCGGCACAAATGGACGGCGCAATCATAGTCGTCTCTGCTATGGACGGCCAAATGCCTCAAACTCGCGAGCATCTACTTTTGGCGCGTCAGGTCGGGGTGAAGCGCTTGGTTGTTTTTATTAACAAAGTTGATCAAATCTCGGACCCGGAAATGCTGGAACTCGTCGACATGGAAATGCGTGACCTTTTATCGACTTACAACTTTGATGGAGAGAACACCCCAATTGTCATGGGCTCAGCTCTGGCCGCACTCGAAGGGCGCGACGATGAAATAGGAGCAAAAAAGATTCTCGAGTTGACCAAAGCTTGTGACGAATGGCTCGAACTGCCACTCCGTAAGCTCGCCTCTAATCCCATAAATATGCCTGGGGTACTTATCTACTGGTTAGGTGACCTGGAGAAACCTTTCTTGATGCCCGTCGAAGGTCAAGTCCAACCTTACCCTCTCCCTGACCGTTGAGCTCAACTTGTTGAATCCAGACGTCTTTTCAATCTCTGGTCGTGGAACTGTTGCTACTGGTCGTGTGAGGCATTCCATTACGCTACTCCTATTGAGACGCTATTCTGAACACCCATGCCAATTAGGTCGAACGTGGTGTGGCCAACAAAGGCACTGATGTAGATATCGTTGGCTTCGGTTCCACTATGAAGACCACTCTCACGGGAATTGGTAACTCAGATTATTGCGTATTACGCTCTGAATTTTACTAACTTCGTATATAGAAATGTTCCACAAGGAACTCGACAGGGTACGATAATAAGCTATGAAAGAGAACCGATTCTCACTTATTGCCAGGCTGAAGCTGGTGATAACATGGGCGCTTTACTTCGTGGTGTCAAGCGAGAGCAGATCCGGCGAGGACAAGTTCTTGCTGCTCCTGGCACCATCAAGGCGGCTAAGCAATTCTTGGCTCAAATCTACGTGCGTTTCACATATTTTTCTATCCCTTTTTGTTATCAATATGCAGTACCAAAGGTTTTGACCAAGGATGAAGGTAAGCTGATGGGTCCCCTTATCAGTCAATATGCTGACTTATATTTTAGGTGGACGTTACACTCCCTTCATGAGCAACTACAGACCTCAATGCTTCATTCGGACTGCTGATATTACAGTCTCCCTCACGTTCCCGGAAGGTACACCTGGAGCTAACGAAAAAATGGTAGCATCTTTTGTCATAATTTTACGGTACCATGACTAAGGATTGTTTGGTAGGTAATGCCAGGAGATAATGTCGAAATGGTTTGCTCTCTTGTGTTTGATGTCGCGCTGGAAGTTGGTACCCGGTATGCAGTCATCGAATCCATTTATAAAAGACATGCAGCTCATGCAATCCTCCAGATTCACCCTTCGCGAAGCTAATAAGACGAGTGAGTCTCTTCATTTTAATCTCTACAACGCATACTTATCGTCCACAGTTGGCACCGGGGTCGTAACAAAAATCCTCGAGGTTTCAACATGAGCTTGACTTGCAGTTGCGAACGCCATGCCCCTGCTTGTACTGGATCCTAGCGCTCCTTCACAATCACTCAAGTAACTTAAATCAAACTAGTCGCTGCAGTTGACGCCACGTATTTAAAATCTAGAACGTTCTTTAACCCGCCCCCCGCTCCCATAATTATTTAATCCTTATCTGTCTATGCAACGACTTTTCTTCAATTAATAGATCGTTAGTACATAGACGCAGCACCATGTATATGAAACCTTTTGCTCATGCTGAGCTGGCTCATTGACCCGGACTGCCTAAAAAGGAAACAGATTTGATGAATTATAAATAAACATTCATTTCTTGTTTCTAAACTTCAGAATGCAGACTAGCTTTAGGACAGCTCTACGGAAAAGCCTCGCCCATAACCCATATCGATGGAGAGCTACGCCGACATCCAACAATTTGTGTGCTAGACCACAGTTCCGAATGCTCCATAGTTCGTTTGCTCAAGTTTTTTTCAATGCTTTGCAAGGCTCTAACTATTGTGGCTTTCCAGTTAAAAAATATACCGAAGAACACGAGCTCGTGAATTTTGATGATTCGACAGGGGTTGGAATCATCTCAATTACAGACCACGCGCAGTCCGTCTTGGGCGATGTTGTCTTCGTTGAGCTACCAAAAGTTGGCACTCAAGTCGCTCAAGGAGGTATGTACAGGCCTCACCCCATCTGCACTCAAATAACTACAATCCCATGAAAGAACAAATTGGAGCCGTTGAGAGTGTCAAGGCTGCTTCCGACATTGTATGGTTGTCCCCGCCCTTGAATGTCGAGGATGAATTTGACATTATGCACAGTATGCGCCTATCTCCGGAACCATAGAAGCAATTAATGAACTCTTGTCGGACCAACCTGGGTTATTGAATAAATCTGCAGAAGATGAAGGTGAGCCTACGAGACCAGTTTCTCTCATCCCTTATTCATGACAAGCAGGTTGGCTTTGCAAAATCAAAATATCAGACCCATCCGAGGTGAGTCCTAGAGTATGAACGACGCAGCTGCTATTAACGGCATTCCAAGATGGACAAACTGATGGATCTGGAGCAATACAAGAAGACTTACGAGGCTTGAACGTTGAAGCCCTTTGAGCATGCGGTCCAATAGACTAGTCGAATATTTAATTTATTTGAACCACCTCTAGACAAATATTATAAAAAAATTGATTATGATGAGGATGGCGATTGAGGTTCATATTGATATTTTTCGCCACGGGCTTCCATTCGCTCTTTAGCTTCCTTGAGTGCCCAAGTCTGTACACTGGAGTAACATAAATCTCAGAGCTTAATATTGAGGAAACAAGATAGACAGAACATACCTTGTATCAGGTTTATAGTATAACATCACGGAGGCGAAAGCCATGGTACCAAACATTCCGAAGTACCAGAGATTTTCCCAATCCTCTTTCACTCTTTTCTGACCTTGCGGAGGTGGCTACGGATGGGGCGGATGAGTTCAAGTCCAGATACGCTGTCTACTGTGTCTCCTACCTTTTCACCAAAGAGCCAACCAGATGGTTCGTTATATTGAGGCGCTTCATGAGATGCATACCGCCTGCATTGTAGACGTGATGAGCCGACACGCAGACTTCGGAGGAGAGTAGCGGAGGACAACATGGATATAAAAGATGGGTTCCAACCAACTGAAGAGATGGGAAGGGCCTACTCGGAGCAGAGTGCTTGTGGAGTTGATCCAAGGTGGGAGTTAAGCTTAGCGAAACAACCCCAAACAAAGGTCTCGACAGCGAACTCGAAGCTCTAAGTTGGGGAAGATCTATATTCTGACGAACTTTGAATTCTTGAAATGAAGTCTACTAGTACATATTTCAAGGGAATCACTGAATGATTTTTGAAAGGATCACATAGTCTACATCGCTTTCATTATCGAGATCCTCTCCCCGAACCTCATCCTCAACCTCGATAAAATTTGGCGAAGAAGGATCAACATGGAACCTAGGATATTGGAAACCAAGAATTAAACACGTTCAAGACCAGCAGATGATTACACACCCAATATGTTTGTAGAATCGCATGGCATTTGTGTTCGCTATAGCCTTTCCATCAATTTCCATGACCAGCACACGTCCAAGAATAATGCAAACCTTTGAACGCTGTCAATAATATCTTCTCCATATTAAAAGCTTTGCCTAGGGTAGTAAGATCGTTCATAAGCTTCTTGCCAATACCCATTCCTCGTGCGGCGGTCGCGATCTGAATGTCAAAGCTATAGATTTGAGTCAAAGGTCAGTGAATGGTCGGGCAGATATTTGAAATGTTTTACCAGTAGAGCACGACCTCATCTTCCTCATCGTCAAAACGGAACATGGAAAATGCCAGGAGAGGGATTGTGAGGTTGGTCGAGTGAACTAAAATAAATCGTGACTTTGAATGGAAGAGTTCTTTCCGCTTGACCTTGGGATCCCAGCCAAGGGACGAGTTTAGATAACTGCAGTAATGTTGTAAGAACCTCCCATGATTTGGTTACCAATGTGTAAAATGGCTACAGATCGTGCATATTGGTTTCGAACAAAGCCCAGACGGCCTGTCGCATGGCCCGGCGAAGCTCATCAGAGCGGTGAACGGTGACGCGACAATTCCTTCAGATATGTAAATAAAAGCAGACATCCATGTGTGGTAGCAGTATTGACGCACGAATCTGCAAGTTCATATTCGGTGCTTATTAGATTTGCAAGACGCGCTGAAGTGGCCTGGGAGTATGGATAACGTTTTCATATTGTAGAGACTAAAAGAGCAGGAAAAGGTAACCTTGTTGGCCAATTTGACTATCTTTGAACTGGGCATATCGCATCTGATGGGTCGTCCTCGTTGAAAGTGGAAGGACGGAAAAAGAAGAACCCCCAAATAGGCAGGAATTTGATCTACTGCAATGATCGTCACAGATTTAGTCGGCCTGGAGACTACTTATACTTTGTCTAAACCCACAACATGAAGCTGGATGCCACTGATTTGCGATATGTTACTTCCGAAGAATTCCGTGTTCTGACTGCCGTGAGTTCATGCCTATTTCAAAAGCCTCACGAGATCGACAATCGAATGTTTTTAGACGGAAATGGGATCCAAAAACCACGAGGTTGTCCCACTATCCCTCATCGTACAAATATCGGGCTTGAGAAATGGAGGAGTCAACAAGCTAGTTGGTTCCCTCGCCAAACGGAATTTGATTTCAAAGGTTCAGAACTCCAAATGTGATCCGTTCTTCTTAGGTCTGTTCGTCCCAGAGCCATAAATAACCAAGAAATGAGTCGCTAGATGATGGTTATCGGCTAACGTATGGTGGATACGACTATTTGGCGATGCGTGCACTGTCGAAACGGGACTCCATGTATTCTGTAGGGAATCAGATCGGTGTTGGAAAAGAATCAGGTAGGTGGCGGGTGGTCCTTAGCCATGCTCTTGTACTCACGATCCAACTAGATATCTACATTGTTGCGGATTCTGAAGGAAATGAAATGGTTTTGAAACTGCATAGGTCAGTTTCGCTGATCCGGTTATTATGAACCAGGGTTGACCAATAGATATAGACTTGGTCGTGTATCGTTTCGAGCCATCAAAGAAAAACGAGATTATCTGGGAAAACGTAAATCTGCTTCTTGGATGTATATGTCTCGGTTAGCAGCTCAAAAGGAATGGGCATTCATGAAGGTGAAACTGATTTTATAGTTTGTGCTTTGGTCTACCTCCTGACGAGACTGCAGATCTTGCACGAGCACGACTTTCCTGTTCCTCGACCCATAGATCAAGCACGACATTGCCTGCTAATGGAATATATAGATGCCTATCCTCTGTATGTTTCCTTCTGCGTCTCATATATATCCTGTTAAACTTCTTTTTAGACGGCAGGTTTCTGAAGTCCCGTCACCTGGCAAACTTTATTCATCTTTGATGGATATCATTGTTCGGTTTGCTCAAGCAGGACTTATACACGGCGATTATAATGAGTTCAATATCCTCATACGTCGAGATTCAGGCGAACCTGTCGTCATTGATTTCCCGCAGATGGTCAGCACATCACACGAGAATGCTGAATGGTGGGTGTTTTCCCAACGAAAGAATAAGTTGATAATTAAAGTTGGTTCTAGGTATTTTTATAGAGATGTAGAATGCATAAGAATGTTCTTCAAGCGAAGATTTCGTTATGAGAGTTCTCTCTATCCACGATTTAGGAAAACACTTGAAGATTCCAACCAAGGGCCTGGTTTCAAGCTGGACGTCATGGTTGAGGCAAGTGGATTCGGCAAAAAAGAGATGAAAGTGTTGGGGGAGGTTGGTTGATAGATGGACCTCTTTCTTTATGTGATTACACTGACTCTTCTTCCCAGTATATGGAATCCGCCGAAAACCAAAATGAAGATGAAGAATTTGAGAGCCTGGATGAATTTGAGAGCGAGGAAGAACAGGATCCGAAGGGTTTAGATGACGACGCCGAAGGTCAGGAAATTGAAGCGCAGATTGAGATGCCAAAGGACTCTACTTCTCAGCATATTGAAAACCCAGGGGATCTGAAATTCGATGAACTCCAAATTTCCGACCTATCCGACCGATCCTTATCGAGGTCTCCCCCCAGGTCACAACGACAGGAGAATCTTGCTTCTGCACACAAAAACGACATTAAAGCCATCGTTTCTTCAGACCTGACGAAGAAGCGTTCTCAACAGCAGCGTAAATATCACTCGAAGCGCTCAACTCGAAATGCTGGTCGACAAACTGGAAGCAAAGCAAAGCAAGATAAGAGAGTAAGACTTGGAGAGCATCGCGATGTATGGGATTAAGTAAAGCAGTCGAAAATCATTATTTGTTTTGAGTGAATTCACACGGTCGGCTAATAAGGGAAGCTCCTCTTTCCACTGCCACCATCATCCTGCTATTACTTTTACTCAATACCCCTGGCTTGTCGTCCTTAAACTCATGGATAAAACAGATCTCGAAACCTATCAAGTTCAACTTTCCCAAGTCGAATTAGCTCTGTCCGCAGATCCCTCCAACACCGAACTTGCTTCTCTACGTTCCGAACTGAAAGAGCTTATTGAACTTTCCCAAGCTGCCATCGCTCAGGCTGAAGCTTCAGCAGCTTCTTCCTCAAAGTCAGACAATCGAAAGAATAACCATACGACGCCAGGACATGCATGGTCTGCTGGAGATGAATGCTTAGCCAAGTATTCTGGAGATGGTTCCTGGTATCCTGCTCGTATCACGTCAATAGGAGGAGCGGCAGAAAATCGAGTCTATAGTATCGTGTTCAAAGGTTACAATACCACTGAACTGGTGAAGTCGTCTGATGTCAAACCTCTTCCTTCCAACTACTCTAATATACCTTCATCCACCAAACGTAAACTGTCCAAGGTAGACGAAGAGGAGAGAGAGAAGAAGAAGAAGAAGAATGAAAAGAAGTTGGAGGTGAAGGCTGCTAAAGCCAAGGAACAGATGCAGAAGCAGGCAACATGGCAAAAGTTTGCGAAGAAATCTGAGAAGAAAGGAGTGCACATAGCTGGTGTCTCTGGGACGAGCATCTTTAAAACACCGGATAACCCGCTGGGAAGAGGTAACTGCCTGCTTTTTGTCTACTTTTTCGTTTACTTATTTCTTTTCAAGTTGGCGTTACTGGAAGTGGGAAGGGGATGACCGAGGTCGCATCAAAGAGCAAACACAAGTTTGAGATTAAGGATGACGAAGGACAATAGACCTGTAAGATGACTTCCTTCTTCTTTATTGTATCTAATCTTCCTCATCAGGATGTAAATTCCTAGACTCGTCGTTAACCGATTCGATATTCATTCCCCACATCAGGAAAAAAAATAACTCATTTCATCCATGAAAAACGCCCAATGCAGAATGAGTGACGTTTATCCTTTAATTCTTTTGATGAACCAATGCCTCATGATCCTTCCTTTCTTTTCCTCCGACGTTTCGACGAAAGATGGTGCCTGCACACCACGATTTTTCTTATATGCACTCAACATTCCCGAGTCGATTGCCGCTGAGTATTTTTAACGTCTGTATTTTATTGTGTATATAGACTGATTAAACCTCTTCGTGATGGTTTAATGTAAGATCGGTGGCATACATACACCTTTTGAGGCAGGTTAAAAGCTTGGTATGGACGATGGTGTCGCCACGATCTATATTAGCATGCGGTGTTGGAGCATCTCTTGACAGTGCGCTCCCCACTAAATCCTAGATCAGATTCGATAATTAAGATGTGATTGTAAATAAAGATGGGTTCTTCCACAAGAAAATAACAATAACTATAAGGCAATTAATACAAATGGGCTCCCAACAACAACAACAACAAAAAAAAAGTAGCCTATGACTGTAGATATCACTAAAGGTAGAGGCTTTCCAAGCTTTCTAAGTTTTCCTCTCAAGTCTCTTCCGGCAGACTGGAAAGGAATTTTGCAAGATCGGTGTTCTAAGGAATGGAATCTTAGGGGAACCTTTAAAAATTTATGGAGATTTTGATTTCTTACCGCTCGTTCGAGTTCAAGGAGTTTCAGCTTTGATACTGAAGCGTCGTGTTGCAAACCGGCAACCATACTCTGCGAGGAAGGGAATGAATGAATAAGATGAGTATTGAAAAAAAAAAAATTAAAAAAATAAAGAGGAACCTTTGCGGTTTTGGAATTGAGTCCTTTAAAAGGGTCTAACTCTGAAAAGGCGACTGGCCAGAATCCTAACCTTGAATAGGATGGTCAGATGGATGATAGGGATCAATGAAATGTTTCTTTCTTACTCGAGTAACTGGGAATGCAGTCGGTCGACGTGGGCTTCTAGACTTGCAATATAAATGGTACGCCGATTAGGAGCACCCACAGTGGATCTGTGAAGAATTTAAACTATCTGGAAGTAATAAAAAATTTAAAATAAAATATTTATGACTTACAGTTCGAATGGATTGAAGAGAGATTTTTCTAAAGCGTGATTCCATATTTTTCGTCTCTTGACTTGGTCCTTTTTAGCGAAGAGACGTGCGTAGGGATGGGATATTTGGACTTGTCGTGCTTGTGACACGGTTTTTGGTGGACGTGTTTTTGGCAAGGGTTGGACTGGTAGTGAGTCTTGGAGGCAATTAGGATAAGATTGTTGTGTGGTATGATAGGGTTGTTGGAATTCTATATGATGAGGTTGATGTTGTACCGGTTGTTGTACTATTGTATGATGGAGTTGTTGGTATTGATGATTTATTGGTTGAGTTTGAAGAAAGGTGGGAGGATAATCAAAGGGAGAAGGGCTGACGCTATGTTGAGAAGCGCTTGAGCTTGGAGAGGAGTAAGCGTAATCGACTGCATAGGAGGGGTAAAGAGAATCATACATGATGGATGAATGTAACAAGTGAATAGCACTCAGGGTGGCCATGGGTTGTGTTATATGTAAAATGCTTTGAGATCGATTTTACCTTTTTTTCTTTTTTTTAATTTTTTTTTTACTGGGAAATACGTATCCCTGTCATTCGATCCGCGCCAAATACCAGATTCATAAAGGATCTGAGCACAACACATCTTCGGATCTGTGATTCTTGCGATGAAACCGCGCGAAAAGTGGCACCAATTGAAAAGGGGCGGATAGATTTGGATGACAACCGCAAGAAGCAAGTTGATATCCTTTTACAGAACTCTCTTCTCCACTCCCAGATCGACGATTGTACTATAAAGTTTCTAACCTTTTTTTCTTTTTTCTTTTTTTTCTTTTCTTTTCTTTTTTTTAATTCTTTACCTTCAAATCTAGCTATGGACAACTATCCTCCCTACTCTCATGATTTTACAGTCGATATCCCAGACTCGTTTTATCAACTAGTTTGTTCCTTTCCTTGTACTACTTATTATCTCATAAATCACTTTCTAGTATTCGCCTGTAGATTCTATTCCACTTCATGCACCAATCCCTTTAACGGTTCAAACACCCGTGCTCTACGCCATGGATTCAAGTGCTCAACAACCTCTTACATTTGGCATGGACCCTGAAATCACTCGAGAACCTCAAGAGCAACTCATCAACTGCCCCACCGACGTCATTCAATCCACTTTCCCCACCCCTAGTGAACTTTTGGCAGAACTCGCTGCCAATGGCTTACCAGCTACAAGTGACGAGTTTGGCTCCGATGGTCGATCAGAGTCCGCTCGCAAAGCTCGCAGACGCGCTATGGCCAAAAGCGTCGGCTTTATTCCAACCGACCCGTCAGCCCCATAATCTGTCTAGTCTTATACTTACCCGATTGAAAAAACTGACTTTTGATCACTTATAGCGATACCATATCCTCTCACGAAAAGAAGCGCCACTATTTAGAATGCCTTGAACAATACGTGATGTATCTGCACCAACAGCTCGAATTGGTTGGCTCCCAGCCTGTTCCTTTGGAACGCGTTGCGAATTACCGCGGCTTGAGTTCCAGATCGATAAGGGTATGTATGTCTGTCTCCTGGAATCATTCTTCCATCTTTTTTCTTTTTTTTTTTTGAACAACTCCTAGACCTTGTTGGTTCACATGGAAAATACCACAAGGCGCCTCAATCTTCGTACCTTGGACGAAGAACAACGAGTAAGTCATTCTTTGCTCCTCTTCTTAGTAAATCAATCTCAAAAATATAGTTTGTTGCCTTGCGGGACTTGGTATACAAGCGAACGTCCAACGGCAGTGGATAAAAATAATTCTGCCAGAAATTCTTGTACTTGTGTCATTATAAAATAATTTACTGAAATCGTATCATGTCTTTTGACTCTTATCTGAATCTAGAACGAAATTTTGTCAAGTTGTTTAGGATCTAGTAAAAATAGACTACGATTATGTCAGCTTCTAGCGCCCTACTACACTTGGACAGTTTTTTTTTGAACACGTCTTTCGAACAACAATGTCACTCGCAGAATTGACGCGTAATTCATTTCAATGTGGCATTTCGGCTTCAAAGGTGACTTTAAACCCGTAAACTTTTGGTCTTCTTTCTCTCCTGACACCCAGTCTTAGTGGCTAGGACTATGTAAATTGCTAATAGCCAAAAACCCCGTCATAAATAGTTCCGACGTGATAGCAAACAACCTCAGTAGTGCGCGTCTTCGTCTCCTAATCGGGAGTCAGTCAAGTGTCAATTGTTCCACCTAGATTCAGTTCTCGTTCTTTACCGCTCTCATTCAGGAGATCCTGGCCTTCAAAACTATCTGAAATCCGCAATCCAAGACGGAATCTTACCTGTGTCAACCTTTGTTGCAACTTTGCTTCAAGCAGCTCGTTCACCCGAACTTCACATACCAGCTACACTCAATACTCTATGTCGGATCGCTCTGGATGCTCACTACTCCTCAGGACAACCCCCTATCGGCTCTCTAGTCCCCTCTTCAGAATCGTCCATTGTGACTTTAAGCACAGTCCATGACGCTTTAGCATTACTCCGCACAGCTCATACTCTTTCTATATCTCACTTCCACCAACTCATCACATCCGCTTCGGAGCTCGTCGTACTTCTTCTGTCTTGCCTATCCGATCTGTCCCAGCTCTCAACTGCTCAAGCTATGGTTTACTTCAATCAAGTCACTTTCTTGTTGACACATTACCGCTTGTCACCGGAGGTCCGACAGGTGTTGGATTCATTTGTCGTATCTCTCACCCTTTTGATTGGAGACGATGCAAAAGCTGCTCGAGAGGCACAAATGATGCAAAATCTGCAATTCGCACTAGGGAAAGGCGATATATCTGGTCCAAACTCGGATGGAGACATGACGACCTTGGGCCTGATGCTCAATACTATGGTAACCTTTTTCCATCTTCTTCCGCCCGTGGGGATCGTTGATTGACAGTCCGCATAAGGTTACGTATAGAGCTCATGAGTTCGGCGCGGGAGATATCACGAATGCGGTGGCGCTGCTGGTAGCAGGATTCCGCTGGTCTTCCTGGACGCCACCTGTTTATTATACACAGATACTACTCTCTGCTTTCAGCTGTCTTTGTCAAGGCGCCAGCACAACAAGCGCCAAAATATGGAAAGCTTTCATTGTTGGACGCGTCTGTCAACCTTTTCTATACGTATACGTTGCCAGTTTTGCGCTAAATCTGGGGTTTATTTAGCTTCCTATCCTTCTGGCCTCGTTTACAGATACAGTCAATGCTGATAGGTCTATGAATGTTGACCTGGTACTGTTATTTTTTCTTTGTTTTTTTTTTGTTGATCTTTCAAACTCATTGAAGTAAGCGAGGAGCCTTTCATACAGGCTTGGCGGCTGCTTTTCGTCGTCCTGATCTTATCCTCCAAGGAGACCATACGCTTTCTCGAGAAGCGACATCAAATTCACCTCCCAACGAGGACTTGTGAGTGTTGTCTATAGACTGAAGAGCATTGGAAAATGAACTGACGGTGAAGCAGGTCTCGTTCATTCTCGCGAGAGTTGCTCCAGCAATTTTCAAAACTGAACATGGTTCCTCAACAGGTTGCATTGCAGCTAGATCCTTTGGTTTTTAGTCAGAGTTTACCCAAATGGCACGCCGAGGCCAACGATATGGGTTTCGAACTGGCCGTAAGTTCTTAGTCTGACCCGTTCGTTGAGTAAATGTCTAACTGTCAAGTCAAACAGACCTACCTGGAATCAAAAATTATGCATGACAATAACGTCTCTGATGTCCAAGTCTGGATTGATCGTGTCTGGAAGGATGTTGGCAGCCATAGTGTTTTTGCTAACATTGTACTCAAGGTAAAAAAAAAAAAAAAACACTGAACCATTCGCGGCCACAAGCTCTTCAACTTACCATCATTGATCTATGACTATATAGCGTTTTTCCTCTCCCGTCACTTCTTTGGATGTTGAATCCCTTGGCCATACTTGTAAAATCCTACATACGTATGAACATGCCATGGAAATGGTGGCTTTGCATGTGCGGATCACCGATCTTTTATTCTATTCCTTACAGTTTTTGGAGGAATA
>Ga0193743_1000176_pt1 | contig 51027 bp, 59 predicted proteins | sample L2c2metaG_FD_143038 | JGI IMG/M metagenome (GOLD analysis project Ga0193743, IMG submission 143038) | Soil microbial communities from a riparian zone of the East river system, Colorado, United States - L2c2 | ecosystem: Environmental > Terrestrial > Soil > Riparian zone | place: USA: East River... | reverse complement strand
AACACCAATGCTACTTGATCTGTCAAGGAATACAAGTGGATACTCAGAGAGACTGGTTTTGAGCCAGGGACCTTCTTGTAAGTCACTCTGTGGACTGAATAAAGAATGGATCTTGGTTGATCTCTGTTCCTAGCATTAATCCTGCTAATGCTGATGATCTTTATTTGTCAGATTCCTTTAGCATTAGCAGTCGTAAATATCTGTCGGGCGGCCTTATGATTTTTGCCTGCGTCCTAGGTTATTGTCAAGGCTGGAGAGGACATTTGGCCCCACAAGGGTCAGTGGAGTATCATGGCAGTCTGATTGGCCATTCCACCTCAGCCTCAGCTTTGGAATTGGGACAAAGTTCCTTGAAGACCTAATGATCTGCCAGTGCAACTTCAAGTTCATCAATCATCCGTGATTAATTTGCGTTGTACTATTATATTGAAAAAAATCAGAGTTGTCATCCAATTTACAAAGAATGGAGGAAAAATAAAGCCTCCCAGTGAAAAGTGGATATAATTACAGCCATACTCATATCGACAGGCCCAATCAAAAAAATTATTCACTCAAGCGGAGTCCATATTTCAATTGCTGACGGTCAGCCAACAGTATTATCAACCAGCAGAATGATCAAAAAACATACAAGTTCGCCCAAAGACCACTTCCCAGCACTGATTCCTGTTAGGAAATATGAATTGTGATTTCTTTTATGACGTCTCATTGAGAATCACAAGTGGTACGGGATCATATAATTTGTGTGATCTGAAGCGGATTTTGAAATATTAGCTCCGCATCTATCTGTAAATTCTGATTGGGCCTATCGAATATGAGTATAGCTGTAAATCGAAGAAAATCGAATATTGAAGAAAGTGTACAATAAAATAGAATTGTTGCTTACAAAGTGGCCTAACAAAATCGAGATAGGTCGAGTCAAATAGTTAACATTTTATTAATCTTCTCCTACCAACTCCGCCTGATAATTATTTTTTACTACATCCAGCCACTTGAAACACGCCTCAGTTGAGCTCAATGGCAGTTTTTTTTTGGTTTGAAGGGTATGATAGACCCAACGCCAAGGGGTCAAAACCGCTGAATGCAATAATCTCGATTTGAAATGTCTACAGCTTGGATAACATTGACTGTGGCAGATAACATATTCGCTCTTTCCTCGCCCTCCCGCAGAAGCTCAAAATAAGACTTGACAAATAAACTTAAATTTTGTAACTAGCTACGGCATGGTAAATTTTGGAGTCGATAGAGTTTGTACAGGTGGTGGATTTTCCCAGGCAGCTCACTCCATAAAAGGTCAAAGGCGTCTGTTTGGCCTAGATGAAGTTGACAAACAGTAACTGGGACCTTTCTCCTTCATAACGTGCCAAGTACCTTGCATGGCAGATAGCTTTGTCGCCTCAGTCTGGGCCGCCTTCATTGGAGATAGCAAGGACCCACCCGATCACAAATTACCCCCAGGATCACCTCCAACGCGTAAGCCTCTAATCAAACTCAAGTGCCAAAGCATCGTGTCTTAGCGTTCACGACAGTCAAATTTGAGGGACCATGGTTCACGACGCAATTAACAATTTCGGCAACCATCGGGATATTTTCTTTTCTCTTGTTCTCATATTGTAGAACTCGATGGCCACTACTCTTTGCTCCCCGTACAAAACTCAAAGGTTCGTCTCACCAAAAATATCTCAAAAGTTGCCTCAAACTTACCAAGCTCCCTTAGGTTTCTCTCCCCATGAAGCTCACGCGCACCAGGCATTTTTTGGATGGATTATGCCAACTATCAGGACATCTGAGTTTACTGTCCTTCAGATTGTTGGTTTGGATGCTGCTGTGGTATGTGATTTTACAATATTTTACTTACCCGACGCGCTTGATATACCATTGATCATATATATAGCTCTTAAATTTCTTCAAAATGTCCTTCTACCTCTTTTCAGTTTGTTCTATCTTTGCTATAACTATCCTGATGCCAGTGAATTGGAAGGTTTCTATGTTTTTTATATATTGATCAGACCTTGCACTCATTCGCAACTTAGCACAACAAAGATCTTGACGACGACAACGACTGGCCAGGAAATGAAACCTGGCCCACCCTAAAGCAGAGTGCTTACTTTGAACAAGGAACCAACCGTACCATAGGTCATGACTGGCTAGACCTCATTAGCGATGCAAATTCATACCTCTCAATCCACCTCATCTTCACATACCTTTTCACCCTTCTAGCCTTGTACTTTATCCACAAGAACTACAGACGCTTCATTCGCTCTCGACAGCTATTTTCCTTGGAACTCGTTCATTCTATACCTGCACGAACCGTTCTTGTCACCAACCTTCCCCACCATCTGCAGAGTGAACGCACTTTAGCCGAATATTTCGAGAATATGGGTATGGCCGTCGAAAGCATTTCAGTATGCCGAGAGATAGGAACTCTGAAGACCCTGATAGACCAAAGAACAGAAGCTCTTTTGGACTTGGAGAACGCTTGGGTTAGCTACGTAGGCAATCCGAGCACAGTGGAAGAATACGACCCCGAAGGCAATGAAATTTCTCTTCTGGTAGACACGGACATGGAGGGGGGACAATCGCCACAAAACAGGCTAGTAGTTCCTCATCGGAAAAGGCCGACACTCAGGCCTGGCTGGTTTAAGCCCAAAGTCGATGCGCTCGAGTATCTAGAGGCACGATTTAAAGAAGCTGACGAACTCGTGAAGAAAAAGAGAAGAAGTAAATTCAAGTCGACAAAGGCAGCTTTTGTCACTTTTGAGAAGATGTCTAGTGCCGTATGTGGTCCTTACTCTTCCGCTTTCATTCTTCGAGCATTAAAATTTTCAGTAGCAAATCGCAGTACAAGTGGCTCATGCGCCTAATCCCTCTCAAATTCTGACATATCCAGCACCGGAGCCTCGTGATATCGTTTGGTCCAATATGGCACCCTCAAATGCAGCCATTCGGACACGCGGTCTCATTGTCTTTACCACCATGGGCCTGCTTTTCTTCTTTTGGTTCTTCCCAATCACTGCATTGGCTAGCTTATTGAGTTACAAAGAAATAAAGAAGGCAATGCCTTGGCTTGGAAGGCTCATCGATTCAAATGAGCATGTGAGGGCCATAGTGCAGAATTCCTTGCCTAGCGTGGTCATGATCACACTCAATGCGCTGCTACCCTTCATGCTAGAAGGTATAAAATCATCGTTCGCACTTTACATTTCATGATTTTCTCATGTTCAATTTCACTCAGGTTTGACATACCTACAGGGGTATAGGGCTCGAAGCTGGGTCGAGTACTCCTTGCTGAAAAAGTAATTATATTTCTCCCTTCGAGCATAACGGCTTGTTGATTTCTGAATTGCAAAAAAGGTATTTCTTGTTTCTACTGGTCAACGTCGTTTTCATTTTCCTGCTCGCGACAACGTATTGGCAACTTGTTCGAGATCTGGCCAACTCTCCAGCCAAAGTGCCCGAGAAACTAGCAGAGTCACTGCAGGCTGGGCGTGCGAGGTAAGTATCTTATCCTTGCTCCATTTTGCTGACATCTGATTGAACAATGTAGGCATTTCTTCTTGTCCTATGTCATCCTTCAAGGTGATCTTTATCTGTTTTGTGACTCATGCAAGTCAAATTTATTTCTTAACCCTTAGGCCTTGGCATCATGCCACTGCAACTTTTGAACTTGGGTGTAATCATCCCCCGTTTATTCTACCGCATGTTTTACACACGCACACCAAGAGGTAAACTTTACTCCTGACTACAAGATTCTATGGAAATTGAAACTCTCGACAGATTTCGCAGAACTCAATGCACCTCCGATGATTAACTATGGTGTTGTGTATCCTCAAGCAATCTTGATGTTCGTGATCACCATGCTTTACAGCGTCGTCCAGCCGCTTATCGTCATATTTGGTGCGATTTACTTTGGAGTTGCTTATGTTGTATACAAGTACAAGTTGCTCTTTGGTGTGTATTGTGCATTCATCATTTGCCGTCTTGATCTAATCTCATGATTCTAAAGTCTTTTATAAGCCATATGAGTCCCAAGGTCAAGCTTGGCCAATCACATTCGTACGTCTCATTTGGGGGGTCATCATATTCCTCGTCTTCATGATTGGCATCTTCACACTCCGGAACTCGTACATTTTGTCCTCCCTACTTGTCCCTCTTTTGGCCACCACAGTTGCTTGGTCTTGGTATGTTGACAAGTCATTTCGACCATTGAGCAAATATGTTGGTTTGAGTTCGGTTTTTGAGGTTCAGAGAGGAGAGGAAACGGCTGATGTCCATCGGTTACGGGCTGGTCACCCCGTAAGTTGGTCTCAGAGGTGAGCTGCCAAAGAATGATCTCCACTTATACAATACTCTCATGATATATTTTGCAAATGTTAGCAACCTAAATAGGAGACGATATGCTCAGAACGATGATACGCTTTATGTGGCCCCTGAGGACGAGCGGACTGATTATGTGCGACATTTGGTGCATTTGTCGCGTCCTTACCCTGACCATCCCTCTAGTCTCAACCCCCGATGGCAAATTGGTATACTGGTGTTTTGAAGTACGCCTTGTGTTTCTTCATCTTGGGTCTCTATCGTGTTAATAAATGTTATAGCACTGGTAAACGTCGCTATGGTCATCCAGCTCTGAATGGTGTCCTACCCGAGCCATGGTTGCCTCTGAAAAAAGGACAAACTTTAACAAATAACGACAGGAATGGGAACCATCGACCTCTCAAGGAGTCTGGTGATCAAGCCGTTGTTCTTACTTTACGGAAACGATATAGTTTTGGGCTACGCAGAGGTGGGAGACGACAACAGTCTCAGGACAGTCGTCGGGATGTGGGGAGTACATCTGCGGACGTCGTCGGGCTTGATGGACGTGATACTTCTAACGTTGACCCTACGGTCATAAACAATCCTTGGCAAGACGCAAGGCCAGGAGCACGACGACCTCAGAGCGATCCACCACTCAATCACCGTTTAAGCTATGATCATGCTTCTGGGGTGATTATGTTACCAGATGATGGGGGTTGGTTAGAGGATGATGATGATGATGATAGTGATGAACCGAATTATGGGACGGAAAATGGACCGGAAAATTCTGTGACTGAGTCTATGCTCAATGAAGATTCCACCCTGAGCACTGCATCAAGTCCAAGTCAACAGCTGAGGCCATCAAGATATGGCACGTATTTTCACCATCCCGAACGTGCTGCAGCGCGGAGAAGGCAGACGCAGACGATTCCCGGCGCTTTTCCACCGAGTTGAAGAAGGCTGCCAATCGGTTCTGGCTATGTGTCTTTGTTTTTGTCAATCACATCGGATATTTTAATGATACATTTTTAATTCATGCAATGTCTTTTCTACAGTAGCAGTACATAGTCCATTTCACAAATACATGCCACCCTCTCCAACTTGTGTGCGTTGCTTGGTGGTCTTGTGTTGATGTGGGTCCACATGTTCCCATACATGGTGAGTGGATTCCCCAAGAGCCTGAAATATTAGATTCTGAGCCGATCTCAGGAGATTGGGAGACCATTCGACTTGGTCTTCGTTTAGTCGCGAGAGATTTGAAGGAGAGATTTGTTTCGGTTGGGGAAGTGGTATGTGAGGTGATGGTAAGACGATTAATGTTCCGACGATGCCTCTGACGCTGAGTATTGATAGAAAGGATGCAGAGGTTGCTTGTATAAGATTCGGTGGGGTAAACGGTTTTGCCTTGTTACCCTTGAAAAGAATAAGATGATTTGATCTTTGATGTAGATTCAGAGAGAGGATATTTAAAACATACTAAGAGATCTGGTTGTGGAGACGTTGCCAAGTAGCGTATCGGAGCGTCGTGGAAGGGAACAGGGTGAGCTGTCGCATAGGTGGGAACGGGATACGAGTCAAGCAAGGATACACTTTGAAAGAGCAAACATTAACAGAGTCAAGGCAAGAAGGAGATCAAGCACCTCAAGGGTTTGAAGGAATCAATGATAGTTTCGGCATAGGAATGCATCGCATGTAGAGGTAATCCTGAAAATACCTCTGAGACGATAATATTTGATTTTGTCCAAGGTGGGCTAAACACCAAGCCTATCTTCTGACTGTTAGAGAGTTTTCATCATGGACATTATTATTGGGGGTCAAGCACCTGTACTCCATTGACAGTCACTTGGCCTGATTGTTCAGCCAATTTTGCTCCCCTTGCCCAAGCGTTTCCAAGAGTGCCTGCGGCAACGACAAGATTCGTTTTCTGGGGCACATTACCGGTGATGACGACTTGTATTTCAGTCTCTGCAGGTAGTCGGCGTTCATGAAGAGGATTGAATTCGTCTTCATCATCTGATTCAATGGCATATCGTGGAGGGAGTGATTGGTCAATATCCTGGAAATGCATATATTTGTGAAGTTGTACTTTGAAAGACCATATAATTGGTAATGGTATATGTTAATCAGCTGACTACGTTATGTAATACTACGAGAAAATAAGTCTTTTTGAAACTCCGATACTCTGCTACACACAGCGATGGATAGGCTAAACAATGACCAACGGCGCGCCGTACAGCAGTTGCAAGAGATAAGCAACACCACCGACGACGACGTGGCTGTGGATGTTCTAAGCACTGTCGATTGGGATATACAGGCATGTAGGGTTCAACATTTTAACCTCAATAAATTCTAAACAGCAGCAGAAAGCTACTGAACTCCTCTTCGGTTCACCATCCTCTTCGCGAATCCCTGAGATGCAAACATTTGACATTGATGATTCGCATCAGGGAGAGCTTTCCGAACCTCAAGGTCCACCCCGACGGAGGGTATGTCATTCCTCTTTTTCTTCTTTTTTTCTTCAGCATCCTGAACCGAACCGCTTTCAGCCTGCCACATTCCCCCTCATACAACCCAGATCCATTCTTTCTCTGCTAACTTTCCCATTCCATATCCTTTCCAGTATTTTCAGATTCGTATTTGGCTTCCTACGTATCCCTTTCCCCCAGCTCCCCTTTATGACCCTCAACTTTTACCGTGCTCGTCATTTTCGTCCTCCCTCACGCGGCGGTCCCGATAGATGGCTGAGGGAATTGGAAGAAGAAACGGGCGCAATTTCCATTGGACGTTTGAAATTGCCTCATGGCACCACGTCCTCAATAAATACGGAACCTGGACAATCATCCTTGACCTCGAGAAGACAAAATGGACAAACTGAAGACGGAAGGAAACTTCTTCCCGACTTTACAATTAGCACCTATGAAGAAATGCTTAAGCTATGTCAACGCGAAATCAAGATAGGCTGCGTCATTCTTGTCAGTGAAGAACATGATGATGTGCCCGAATTCAAACGGTATATGTCAACATGGTCATAAACCTGATCATCTATTTACCTTTTCTCTTGCTAGATCGACCCTCACAGACTCCGCTTTCGTGAAAACTCTCAGTGATAGTGATATAATTGTTTGGGGAGGAGACGTCAGAGACCAAGAGGCCTGGAGTGGTAAGCATTGTCGTACTATATAACAAATCCCAATATGCTTATCACATCAAGCAGCGGCGGAGAAACTTCAAGCGACAACTTATCCTTTTGTCGCGTTTGTGGCTTTACAACCACGGCGCAGTCTTGCATCCTCCTCATCTTCTCGAGACTCCTCTCCACCCTCACTAACAGTACTATCTCGTCACCAAGGAAAATGTATACCATCAACAGGCCCAACATCTGCCCAAACACTCGTTGACCATATTGAACGCCAATTGCTGCCACGAGTGACCCCTTTTCTAAATCGCCTCATTGCCTCCCACCGCGAACGGGAACATGACCGGCATCTGCGCGAAGAGCAAGACCGAGCGTTCCAAATGACAGCTCAGCGCGACAAAGAACGTATCGAAGCTAAGATGGCTGCAGAAAAGGCAGCGATTGAGGCCAAAAGACTTGCAGAAGAGGAGACTAGATTGGCTTCTCAGAGACGAGCCAGAGAGGTAGAAATAGCTCGTGTAAAGGAGAATAACAGGATGGATTGGCGAAGATGGACCAGAAGAGCTATTAGCTCTAATCCAATTGAAAACACTCCAGGTTCTTTGCGAATTGCTATTCGACTGCCTGCAGGCGGCCGAGTCATCCATCAGTTTTCACATTCCTCAACCCTCACTTCAATTTATGCATTCGTAGACTCGCAATTAATCCCAGATCACTACTCAGCTTCCGATGACCCTGTTTCCCTACCTCAGCAACGTGGTGTGGGTGAGCAAGCTTTGGAGGACCATATCTTGAAATTAGGTCAGGGCGAGGAACATTGGGGGTTTAATGTTGTACTAGCTTATCCTAGGATGAAGATCCCCTGGAAAGCAGGAATAAAACTTTCGGACATTGACCAACTGAAAGGAGGTGGACAAGTGGTAGTGGAATTCATTAGCGGTCGACCACGGGACAGCGAACGCAGTAATACCGATGAAGACGACGGGTACCATACAGAGGATAGCGAATGAGCTATTCATTCATTATGGTTAGATACATTACTACTACATAGTACATACAATACCAGCACAGATCTTCGTTGCGCGACGGCGAGGCATTCATGATAATTGAAGGAAGTAACGGATACATTGTAAATAGACCAAGACGATCAGTTTATTGACTCAGGATAGTGCGCACAAATGACTCGTAATTGACGTTGCCATCACTTGAGATAAGGGGATTCAGTACGATGAGTTAACGATGGTGGTGGTGGTGGTGGTGACTTACGCTCCGATTTGTACACCTTTCAAAAGTTCGTCTACTTCTTCATCTGACATCTTCTCTCCCAGCTGCGTAAGAACATATCTCAACTCTCCCGCTCCGATGAAGCCATTCCCTTCCTTGTCGAAAACTTGAAAGCCACGAATGAACTCCTCTGAACGATGTCATATAATAAAAACTTGCAGAAAGGGTGTTAGAATCATGTGAACGAACCTGGTGTTCCAGCTGGCTTGAATCCATCAGGACGGTTGAGTATGGTCAAGAACGTTTTATAATCCACTGTCCATGCAAGCATAATATATAACTTAGCAACCAAAGAAAGCCCCGCTTTTTGATAAAGGTTGGGAAAAAAAAAAAGGTCTGGCTGGCTTACCATCGCGCGGTGCTGAAGCCACGATCTCTGCAACTTCTGCCTGAGTTGGGTTCTGACCTAATGCACGTAGAAGATCTCCCAATGTTTCTCTTGGTACAGCACCTGTTCCTCGTTTATCGAAAAGCGCGAATGCCTCTTTATATTCTGAAAAAGGGGGGCTTTTAGAGATGCTCACAGATCTCGGTATTGGGATAGATGGACTGACCAGCATTATCACTCTATGTGAGTTAATATGAGCGTTTTTCTTTTTTTTTTTTAACTTGGGATTGGAGGATACTTACCATGATGAAGTGAAATATCGTTCGTTTGGAAGGTGCAAGGCTGCTGTATTTGGAATACCACTTCTATTTGATCTTGTTATTCATTTGGTTTTTAAGTTAGCGCTTGAACCCTGGATATTCATTGGAAACTGGTCCGGGTGCTAGGCTTTGAAGCCGCAGTCGAAGAGGGTATGTAACATTACAGACGGTTACAAGCAATGATGTTATTTTTGTTGGGGAGAATACATAAGTAGCGTCCGTAGGAGCGAACAGATAGTGGCCTGCTATCTAACCATGGAGTCATATATCGAAGAAGGGGGGTATGGTGTGTGCAGTGCTTAAATGTGACAAGTAAGAGGGCCTGCTATCTAACCATGGAGTCATATCGAAGAAGGGGGGTATGGTGTGTGCAGTGCTTAAATGTGACAAGTAAGAGCTGGAAGGCCAGTGTAAAGATTCTTCAATAGTAATAAATATTTATTTCGACCTGAAATAACAAAACGTAACAGCGTAAAACCAGAAGAACAAAAAAGAACAAAAAAAAACTCTGCGTTACAGAGCGGTGGGGTAACTGACACTCTCGCTTAAATGTTCATTGGCAGGATTGTATGTGAATCCACGGAATTGATCCTGGACGGTTTCTGATAATGCAGAATCGGTGACTACAGAGTCTTGAGCCTCTTCATTCGTGAAGTCGGGATCAAAGTTGGCGACATCGAGGACGGATTCCTAGAGAGATTAAGATAATCAGAGTCCGTACAGAGCAATATCGGAAACGATTTTCGTACGACGCTAGGTTTAAAAGGTGGCTGTATTTTCTTAGCCAGGAGGCTATGAAAAGCATTCTAGTCAAAACAGGGATACAGCTTGCATCAAGAGAGACTCACCGATTCCAGTCAATATATTTTGAAAAGAATAGATGTCGTTTTATCTCCTCGCCCCCGTTTGCACCAAGACGTTTCGAAGGATCTCTGTGAAGTAGACCAACCATCACACTTCTAGCCTCTGAGGGTATGTCCGATGGAAAATTGAGAGGATCGGATAGAATTCGTTGGTACATGGTGTTCACGTTCTCATCGTAGAACGGTGGAAGACCCGTCTGTTATTAAATAGTGGATTCAAATGAAAGACGATCCAGACAAAAGAAAAAAATTAACCATCATCTCGTAAAGAAGAACACCAAGTGTCCACCAATCTACGGTTTTGGTGTATCCCTGACTTTCCAAAAGTTCTGGTGCAATATACTCGGGAGTTCCACAGAATGCTGATAATAAATCAAGACTCTTGTTGAAAGACGTTGAGGGGTGGAAGCTTACTGTTCGTTTTCTCCGTCTCGGACATATTCAGCTTACACAAACCAAAATCGCATAGCGCAATGTGTCCAGTGTAGTCCAAAAGAATGTTTTCAGGCTTTAAATCTCTGTAAAAATTGTTTCAGCTAAAGCGCATCATCTACCTGAAGAGAAATCACCGATAGACTACATTGAACCCGTGTAGATGCTCGAGGGCACAAAGGAGCTCAGCAGCATAGAAGCGACTGCGATCCTGGTCAAATTTGCCTTCTCTCTGTAGGTGATAGAAGAGTTCGCCGCCGTTGACTGAAAAAAGAGATGAATTAAGCATGGTCCTACAAAAGAGGAGGAAGACTGTCTGACCGAAAGACATTCCAAGATAGAGCTTGTCGGGAGTTTGGAAGGAGAATTTCAAAGGTACAATGAATGGATTGTTCACTAATGCGAGAACCGTTCGTTCCGCGAGGATGTGGGTGATCTCCCCTGGCCGCTGAGCGATGTGGGCTTTTCGGATTGTCTTCAAAGCGTAGATTCGTTGCGTATCTTTCTTGCGGACCTGCATGACCTTTCCAAAGCTGCCTTTCCCAATGACCTTGAGCAGATCGAACGCCTCAATTGTGAGTGGTTCACCCCTGACTGGCCTAAAATCGATCTTCAGGTGGAATGAGCCAGATCCTGCCGTTGCGCTATACCACTGGTCGGAAGCATGCTGCCAAATGAGAAGAGTGAATAGAGTAATAAGGGTTGATACGAGACGACTCACATGCCCATCAAGCATGGGCGTCAGATCCACACGGCCCATGAGCAGATCATTACCCATATCGTCTTGGCCTTGAACTGCTGCTGCAGTCCGCAAATATGAGGAAACTGAAATATTCGATGTTCGCGAGACATCACTTGAAGTAATCAACAAAATGAACGATGTGGTGAACGCTTTGCACAAAATGTTAGAGATACATACAAGTCGGCGCGATAATTCCAAACCGGGCTTGATAGATCACCGCCCAAGGCATCGATAAGAATTTCGTTCTTGTCGAACTCGAGAACAACATATGGAAGCCACCAATATCGTTTCCGTTGCATACTCTCACGATTGCTAGTGGATCTCCTGGCTGTAGGCGGGGTTGTTTCAAGTGCCTTCTGGATGACCTCAGGGACTTGCACGCCGGGTGCAAGAGATAAGCCTCGACCTAATTGTCTGTAAGTGTATTGCGCATTCCGCGATCGCATCGAGTACTGACTAACCAGAGAATATGCGAATGGTGAGCATTCCAGATCGGAACTGGTCAGATCCATGAGGAGGCTTTGGAGTGGTAGGTCGTGAGGGGATGGGAGTAACAGATCGGGATATCACTCCGTTCTCTCTACTGTCCTTAGATTCTGGCTATCTCATTAGTAAACAATATTCAGTTAGCTTTCGTGCTGACTTTTGGATCCAAGCTTCCAAGACATTGTGGTATGAGGGGCGATTAGAGCTGTGATGTGTATTATATACGCCACCCAGCGACTATAAGGGTGTTGGAAAGTTGGAAGAGAGACGGGTTATACCACGATCACGCCTTTGTAATCAAACATTATGAATCATTGTACTAAACTACACTCCTTTGCTATCATATTTTGAACATTCACTTTTGAAGTGAACAAGTATTCGCTTAGAGATGCATGTGGTCACATTCTACAAATCTCCTTCATAAAACATAAACATCAACCATCATCAAAAAAACGCACCTTGGTCAAAATAAATGGATCAATCACGGATATCGGGGGCTAGCAAAGAGTCAAAATTTTAGCAACAACAAGTAATAAATCAAACCGACGATGGGTGTTTTGGTTTTGGAAGTGCGAGGTATAGTACCACCATGACGAATACTGATGCTTTCTGTTTCATATGGGAAATTTATCCAAAACCTATAAAAAAAATTTTAAAAAAAAGGCAGACATGAGACGATACTCGGTGCCGGTACGCAAGCTACGTACGAGAACCACGAACATAGCAACCTATCAAAATCAGGAAGAGGAGGTAGAACCCAATCTTTGGCTGATTTAAAGCGGACATCCCAAGCTTGGTGGGGTTTACGAGTCCAAATTAGTGACTGTCTTTCATGCGTCAATAGAGGAGGGAGATTCTCCTGTAGATTAGGCAGATGGCCCTCTTTCTGTTGGAAGGCATTCAGCACTAGATTGGAGGAAATGATACCACTGACACACCTGTAGAAAGCCTATGGTCATTAGTGTAAGCGCGTAGCTACTGAACGAGACAGAACCGCGAGGGGGGCTTGGAGAATTCAAGCCAAGTGGTTTTGCCCATTCTTTCACACGATATAGTAGTGGTCGAAGGAGAGGATGAGCGTCACAGTATTGCTTGACCATGTTAGAGTTGACAATGCCCAGACGGTCGTTGACATTCAAGTCACAATTAAGGCCGGATGCTTGATCACGGAACTTCACTTTGACAGATACATGAGAAGGAGCAATCGCATTGAAAACAAAAAGACAAAGTCACCAATTGGAACAGAAGCGCTTGTTCGAGGGGTGATGTTGGCAAATCCAAATCGTCTTAGGGCATTGGCAACTGCTCTGCATGTCCCATTTATTTTTTCCTTGGAAAATAATTCTCTCGAGAGATTTACGTACCTGATGTTGTGGATGGCTAGGGATGGACAGTGTCAAATGTCAAGTCCAGGTCAGGAAATTAGCAGAAGTCGGACCTCCTAGTTTATGCAATCTCTCAAAGCCTTGTGGTAACCTGGGATCCTGACAGAAGAAGATGGCTTGTAAACCAAAATACCACTTGGATATGTAGAGTCCTGACGAACTATCACCACCAAGTCAAGGTCGCTATTAGGATGTGATACGCCGTAACTGATGATACCTATAGTCAGCAGAGATTGATTATGGCGTAGCAAAAATGACTTGTTGGACATACTGAATACTTCCAAAAAATTCAACATGAAATCTATTTCCAAAATGATGGCGAATCGCAAGTTCAACGCGATGCTTGGCAGCCAACCTTAACTTCAATAGCTCGTCCTCAGAAAGATTGGCCGCGGCATCGGAGGCCTTATTATACTCAGAAAGAAATAAAGCGAGGGTAGAATGTGCTAGCGACGCACCAGTGTCAACTGTAAATGGTCTGAACCAGCAGCCTCTTGCTTCCGACTCTTGAACTTTTTGTCAACTTGTTTTATTGTTGGCATTGACTGCTTGCATATGGTTATTGGAAGTGCAGTGCATTCTCCACGGGTGTGTTGAAAGAGCTGCCCTCTCGTAAAGCGAAAGAGATTATACGACCCATACTTACAGACAGCATCCTTGAACGTCAATCGAAATGGTTGGCGTGTCAGAGCCATCTTAATGATGAAGGTAATATTAAGGACCGCTGGTAGCGGGGGGCTCGCTTCAAATTCTGTCACACAGCCTCTTATAAAACGCAATAGCAAACTACTAACCAAGTTCGCCATCTCACCGTTTTTTGGAATTCCATTGAAGTGTTAGTATCTACTGGTATCTACGGGCATAATCATCAAATCGATATTGCATATGTTTACCTCCTAGAGCCCGTACTCTTGAACAATCTACTTGGTCAACCATCATAATACCGTCAATTGCCTTTACCCGAGATAGTCCTACAAATGTCAGTCCAGTCGAAAACTCTCTCTTCCCCAAACCAAGTTTTATTCTTTCCAGTGTCAGGTCTTGTGATTTGTGAACGGCAACTGCCCAAGCAAGTCGAAGAGGCAATTGAGCTCGAGACAGAGTTTGACTGTTAATCTCAAAAGTTGTCTTCAATGGGGTCATTGGGACAATCGACACACTATTTGGAAATTCAGGACAAGGTTCTGTGTGCCACAATGTTGGTCCTTTATAGGTTTTACAAGAAACAAGGACAGCGAGAGGAAGTTTCGATCCAGCCAGCCAGATTATATCTTCAGTAATTCCAGTAGTTCCGTTGACGAGACCTATTTCACTTGAAAAGTTTCATTCACCAACTCGAGAAGAAAAATTTAGCAGCAGGTCATATCATGAAGGCACACCCCGGGTCCGCCAGACGTCCCGGGTGATTATGACTTTCGCACCTTTTGCAAGAACTATATGGTTTTCGAGGGCCTTCACAGCAGCCGCGCCACCATCATGTCTTGCAACGATACGAGCACAAGGCTGATTGAGTGCCTGTAGTCCGCCAATATCGACGTCGTGAGCATCGTTGCGTGTCGTATACAAGCAAGTATACAAGCAAATAGAGTCCTCAAATTGCTGGCAAGTCTTGAGGTTGAGTTTCCTTTCAGAGCGAGAATCGAGGAGCTTCCATTCTTCCATTGTTAATCCACCCCGAGATGCATGGGAAAATAAATTTGAAAGACGACTTGGTCTGGGCAATCCCCACCCTGTCTGTGAACAACCCGAAGTCAAAAACTCTGATTGGATAGGCGGTACAAAGCACTACCGTCGTGGCTGAGACATCCATTCTCGGTGGATGGAAGAGAATATCGCCAACAGGAGGGAATTGTGCAAAGTCGCCAACGAGGGCTACTTTCAAAGAGAAGGTTTGCATTCCTGGGGAAGAGTTGTCGACACCGAGAGTCGATCTGGGCCAAAGTACGCAAGCTAAGCATCGACCTTTCGCCGATGATAGCAAAATACACGCCTTCCCAGAGAAGTTGCATATTGGCGAGTCGTGAACAAGCTAAAGGCGAGAAACCATTGAGCGGCAAGCTGAATCCAGATTGAAGTGTGCGACCATGGATGTTCAAAGCCGCAACACCTGATGGAGCAAGAACTCTGATTGGATCCATGAAGTCTGCCAAATCCCGAAGACCTTGGTAAATAGCTGAGGTTAGGTACGTCTTTCCGCATCCTGCGGTCCCGTCGATGTTGAACAGCTTTGAGGTGGATCATCAACTTCAAGTATCTCAGAATATGCGGCAATGAGTCATAGATGGCTCGTTGTTCGGCCTCTGGTGTATTGATATCAATCCGAGGTGTGTCGTCTTGTTGCTGGGATGCTTCAAGTTTTTGCTCATCAATCCACGAAGAGAGGAGGTTAACATCATTCCATCATTCGTGGGATGCGTGGATGTCCCAATCGTCATCCGTCAGCCGACGACCTGCAGCCCGGTGTTGACAGAACGAGTCTCATCCATTTCCTCTATGTCAGGGTTGACCATTTCTTCCTGCTGCCACATGCCTCTTTTGACGTGTGAGACCAAGATCATGTGTAGGATTGTCTGCTTGCGGCATGTGTGGGTGGAGGTCGGGCCACTGTAGGTCAGCTGCACTGAGGGTGAAGAAAACGTGAGCTCATGACGACGAGCCAACCAGTAGGCACGTGCTTTGACAATGATCATTTTCCGATAGTATTGCTTGGATGTCTTCACCAGTCAATCGCATTGCTGTTTCACGAAGATTTTTGCCTGACTCCTTGTTCTGCTTCTTTGTAATGTGTTGAAGGCAAACCACAGAAACCTTCGATGCTGGGCAGATCGAACTGCCTCGAAAGCGCAACAGGTGGGTGAGATATTCTACAAGGTCTACTTTTCTCAACCTCGCCTGATGGAAGTCTCCAGCACCATCTGGAAACAGGGTCGGGAAAGCTCTCGTCATGTAACCTGGAGTCGACTTAGAAAGTGGTGTAGGGTCAAAAGGAGGTGCGTTTATCTTCCAACCATTTGGCTCGAGGATGCCGAACATGACTACTTACATTAGTTTGCTGATAGTGTGCTCCACGGTGAACCTCTCTGACACCCTGGCGCAACTGCTGAACTTCCGGTCTCTCTGAACTTCCGGTCTCTCTGGATTCCCCAGCTCAGGGACACCCCCCACAGCAAGCCGACCGTCCACATCCCCCATGTCATCCGCTGCATATGTCCAACAGGCATGGCCGCAGCACTGTCTTGTCTGCCTTCTTGGCACACTGGGAGGCGATCGGCGACAGAACCGTTTTTCTGATTCAAAGCGTCTTGATCGATTCTCAAGTCGGCATATTCGGGATCATGCAGGATCTTGTATTCCAATGCTTCCCTGGTAAGCGCGGCAGCTTCGTTGCAATCTCTATAATGTCTTGATGGAAATTGATAATGTGATCGTCATAGCACAGTTGGCGACCCTTTGTCCATCGCACTTGCATGTAAGATTTGACACGGGCGATTAACATGCCATATCAGTAAGTCCAGATAAACAAGGAGGAACATTATGTGCTAATTACAAAAATCAGTTCCTCATCCCAGTCATAATGAGAATAAAAGTATGCACCCGGGTGTACTTTATTGGCCTCGGACCATTTTTTACGGGATCCTTGTCGTGGCGGCAAGCTCCACATATCCCGTCCTTCACGTCGAGGTCAAACCCTTCTTCCCAGCACGAATCGCGAGTTTCAAACTCTATTGCGTCTAGTTTCTCATTAAGGTTTTTTGATTGGGCCTCTTCTCGAGCTGACACAGCAAAGTTCGTAGGAAGATCGACGTTCATAAGATCAGCGCCATCACCAAAAATGTGGTCAAATGCATCAACGTCTACAGTCTCGACGCCGTCGGCATCATCATCTCCTGTGGCGGCTTCATAACCATTTCGAGCTGCGGCAGCTTGTTCTTCAGCTGTCGCGTAAGGCATGCACGGCAAGTGGCTCGAATCTGTCCATCGTCAGCCTGGCAATCCTCCACAGAAACCTGATGCTTTCCATGCGCACACCAACGCTGGTTCACAGGCAGAACATCAATACAAGAAAGTACGATGTTTTCTAAGGCATATAGGTGCGCATACACGTACCCTGTGATTCTGCGTCTCTGGACATGCCGCATGGTATCTAGACTCGCGACTTGGCTTCTTGCTGAGAAAACAGTCATCATCAAGAACTCAAGCGTACAATTCAACAAACTGCATACATACATAGATACCAGAATTACAGTGGCTACTATTACACTACATGTACTTACTATACACACGAGGGCTGGACAGTCCTTAATTATGGGGGGCGTTATTTGCGAGAAGGATCTGAAGCGGTTGGGGAAGTCCGTTCCATGCTAGAAGGACGTTCCAATCTACTATGCAATCTTTCGAGTTCTCTCTCCAGACTATCAATAAATTAATACATAGAAGGGATGATCCAAGTTGAAAAAGACGAACCCAAGTACCCTTTGTTTATAATCGACAGCTTCACGTTCCGCTCTTCGTTTTGCTGCTTGAAGTTTACTTTCTTCCGTTTGCTGATTAGTAGAACAGAGAAATTGGTATCGTCAGGGATGATAAAGAATATATTATCATACCATCACATCCATGCTCTTCCGCATGATCTCAACTTGAGCCTCATATGACTCTACCTTGGCTTTTTGCCGGTCAGCCTCAAGGTGCTGTGATTTAGCGGGAGATCGAGATTTCAAACTATCGCCCTTGTCTCTGTTCGTTTGATGAAGTTGGTTGGTCAGCTCTTCAATGCGACTGTCCATACGACGTGAGCCAGGTACTCCCCGCGGCGAGCTTGCATACGACTTTGTCTCTAGATCTACAATACGGACATTGAGCTCCTTCAGTTGTTTTTCTAGATTGGCCTGCGAGAATTGCCATCAGAAGTCCTTTTCAATCAGAAATTCAAGGACGCACGTTGAGTTTATCCAGTTCGGAATTCTCGACGCGGACCCTCCCCAATTCTATTTGACATTCGTTGGCGAACGACTCAGCTTTCTTCATGCGATCAAAGGCATTGGAAACACGGTCTTCTTGTTCTTCAAGTGAGCGCTCAAGATCCTGCTTTTTCAATTGAAGCCTTTGGAATTCTTGGTCAGAGGTCATCTTGTTTGTGTCAACGTGGTCAAGCTTGATCGTCTCGAGTTCGGCCTGCAGGGCTCGACGAGCCTTTTGCAACAGCGATCGATCGGCTTCCGCATCGTCCAACACGCCGCGAAGTTCCCGAACTTGAGAATGCAATGCGATAATTTGGGTTTGCTGTTCTGTTTGCGCTCCAGCTGAAGCCTCATAAACCTTCTCCAAGTCAAGAATTTTTGTTTCCATCCGTTCTTTCTCCTTTCGCCACCCACCACTGTTGTACACCTCGTCGTCGTATTGGAGCTGAAGCTCATCGTAGTCGGATCGGAGTTTGCGATTATCCTCTCGTAGGCGACTTAAGGCGTCTCGTTGGGATTGAAGTTCTTAGCATAGATGTCAACAATTATACTGAGAACAAGACAGACTACGCCATACCTTCGCTTAATTGTGCCAGTTCCGCTACAAGAGGTTTGCTTAAAAGAAGGAAGGATACTTTAGACCATAAGAGACATACCCTGGTATTTCTTCCTCGTCTGATCAATAGTAAAGTCGCGCTCGGAAAGATCCTTTTGATGCTGTTCTCGCTCATCCTCCAGTTCATCAGCTAGTCGCTGTCGCAGTATAGTCATCTCGGAGGATTCTCGACCCTCTTTATCCATATCCGCTTCTAATGTTCGGATGCGTTGGTCTGCAGCCTGTAAAGCACGCTTGAATTCGTTTACGTCCTGATCCCGCAATTTCTCCAGGTCGGCGATCGATCGGCGAGCTATTTATTTCATTAATGACAGCTAGATATTCTTCATGAACTTCACCAACTGTGTTGTTCTCCGGATGTTGCCTTTGCCTGAGCAATTTCAGCTGCTTCGCAGCGCTTCTGTAAAGCGAAGTCCTTCTCCTTGTAAGCCTCGACCATTGCGCGCAATTCTATAAGACAATTATTAAAGAAGTGAGAGAGTTGGATAGTGTCCGTACCGGATTGAGCTGCGGACGATGTCGAAAGCGATACTTGATCATCTTGGAGTCGTTTCTGTAATTGTTTCTTGGCCTCTAGCTAATGTATCAGCATCAAGTAATTCGAGACAAGGCACAAGACGTACTGGAGGCCTCTGTCTTGACTGTTTCCAGTTGTTCCTTGAGACCGTTGACCTCAACCTGAAGTTGCTTCTTGGCCTGTGTAAACTCGCGTAATTGAACACGTTGTTGCTCAACTTCTCCTTGAGCAGTTCGCTGTTGAACGAGCTGAAAACGAACATGTTAAAGGTAAACAAAATACACCACAACCCCAACTTACGATTGCTTTTCGAGATTCTTCTAGCCGAGCATAGCTATCCCGCTCATCCTCCAAAGTTTTCTGGAACTTGGTCCACATGGCTTGGATACCATCTACCTGAGCAGCTTCTGCTGTTCGACGAGCTTCTGCTTCTTCTTGGAGCAACTCAGCCAATTTTGCATTTTCCCTGGATAAACGTGCCCGGTATTGTTGAAGGAATTGTTTGGAGCCATCGCTATTTTCGAGCTCTGCCAACATTTCTCGGATGGAGGTTTCGAGGTGTCTCCTTACTCTTTCCGATGCAACCATTTGAATTTCTAGGACTTGCACCTGCTGCTTTAGGACTGCAACCTGCCTCTCCGAATTGCGTGAAGATTCAGAATTGGTACTCTGCCGAGGATGAGTTTTAGGCGTTAAAGACTTTCTAGGGGTAGTATTGACGCTCATCGGTTGGAGGCCATTGGCGTTGCTCGATCTGGAATGACGTAGTCGCGATGTCCTTTCCTTGTCAAAGGCATCATCGCTGCGCTGCAACTCTCGCAGAAGCCGGGAATGGAAGCCTGTATCGGTAGGCCCACTGCTGGTAATCAATTGTCGAAGTTCGGCATGTTGACGTTCAATGCGTTCCCGGATATTTACCGCCGTGGCCTCCGATTGTTCCTTTTCATCCAACTGAGCCTCAAGCTGAGCAATCCGGGCTTCATATTGGCGCTGCAATTTGGCCAGGGAATCGCCGCTTTCAGCCTCTTCCGCCAATCTGTCAAGTTCATTTTCTAGTGTGGATTTAGATTGCTGAACCACAAGAAGTTGACTCTCAACATCCTCGGCGTGATGCTGGACTTGCTGAAGCTCGTACTGTAGCCGACGTATCTGCAATTCAGCCTCCTCTTTTCCCTGTCGTTCCTTCTCTACATCAGTGAGAGCCTGAGTCACTTTCTCTTGTTGCACTTTGACCTCTTTCTCCTTCATCCGCAACTCGCGTTCGTTCTTGACGGCCATATCCTCAGCTTCACTAACCATTTTCGCCTTGGCCGATTGGAGGGATCGGATGAATTTCTCGTTCCTCCTGAGCTCCATCTGTGCCTCTTGCAACAGCCGGTCAGTCACCCTCTTCGCTTCCTCCAGCACATGTACGTGTTCCACGATGGTTTTATCTTGCTTGGACAATAATTGTTTTACATCCCATTCCCTCGCTTTCAGGTCGTTAAGAGCTTTGTTCAGTTCCCGGTCAAGCTTCGTATTCCGATCTTTTACCTTGGCAATCTCGGCTTTCTGATTGGACGAGGCTTTCTCAAGCTGCACCCGCTTTGCACCCTCTGTCTCAAGCTGTTTCCGAGCTGTCTCCAATTCCCGAAGTCGAATTTCTTGGTCGCGTTGAAATTCAAGAACAACATCTTCAAAGTTTTGGTATTTCCCCTGCGCAGTAGCAAGTTGCCGTTCGAGTCCCTGAAAAGTAACCATTAATTTCTGCAGCATCGTTATCAAACAAGAGAATGTTATATACCTCTTTGACGCGCAGAGCATCAGAAAGTTGACTCTGAATGTCGTTTTGCCGTGATTTAACAGATTGAAACTCTGATTCCACGGCACGTTTGGCCTTCTCAAGCTCTGATAGCTGACTTTGAGTTGTATCAAGTTGGGATTGGGAGGCACGTTCTCGGTCTAGGAGTGACTTATGGCTATGTTGGAGCGATATACGTTCACGATTTGACTGCTCGAGGTCGACTTTCAACTTGTTTTGATTTTCCAAAGAAGATCGGCGCAACTCGGTCAATTCCTGATGCAGTTGGTTGGTTTGTCGCCGTAGATCAGCCAGCTCCCGCTCCTTGCTTCTCCCCACCTCTTCACGACGTGTTTCTTCTGAAGTCTTTGTATCCAGGAGGGCACGCATTTCATCGCGCTCTCCTTGAAGCCTTTCTCGAAATGCGATTTCGTTTGCGTGATCAAGTCTCTCTGCACTCAGTTGGACGTCCAGTGTATCGATGTCGGCTCGCAGTTCCATGATTTCCACGGAGGATGAATCGCGTTCTTCCTTGAGTGTCTCTAATTGTTTGGTTAATAGCGATATTTGATCCTCCTTCTTTTGAATCATATTGGAATATTCGTTTGTGGTTCGGCCCAGCTCTGCTAACTGCTCCTTGGCGTGACGAGCATCAGTCTCGAGGTGGTCAGACTTGTCCTTGATGAGTTCCCTGGAATTAAAAAATGTTATCCACCTCGAACGTGAACGAATGGGGAAAAAAAAGATACTTGTTACGAAGTTCGACATCCAATTTGCCTTCTAGTTCTTTGATAGCGAAATCCATCCTTTCCTTGGACCTGAGAAGGTCTTCCTCACGCTGCAAAACCAGATTCTTCAATTCCTCGCTCAATGTACGCATTTCGTCCAGGTCAGATCGGAGAGTTTCAACTTCCTCAGAGTTACTCTCGAGCTCCGCACTGAGACTCGTCTCTTTCGACTTCCACTCCTTCTGCTCAGCTTCCAACCGTACCAAGTGCTCGGCAGCTTGATCGAAAGCTCGGCGTAGACTTTCGTGTTTCTCGTCACTCTCTTTTTGTAGCTTCATGGCACGATCCAGCTGTGAATCAAGGACATCAATGTCTGCTTGGAGAGCTGCTACATCCTCCTCAAGTTGGGCTTCACGCTTCGTGCTGCGTTCAAGAAGAGCGTCTTTCTCGAGCACTAGGGCATGTTCGGCTTCCAGGTCATCTTCGATCCTCCTCTTCTCCGCCTCCAGCGACATCTTGAGCGTTTCCAGGGCTTCGCGCTCTTGTTTATCTCTTTCGGCTTTCTCCTTGACCAACGCAAGTTCAATTTCCTTTCGTCGCAACTCTTCATCGTTACGGGTTGCTGCAAGTAATGGTCGAACCTTTCAAGCAATTTGTCAGGACAATTGCCAATAAAGGCTTAACAACACAAGATTCACCTTCGTATACAGTTGCCACCAAGGCCACTCGCGCAAATCACCATAGATCCTTGCATTGCGCTGAATCGTTTTGATGGCCACCGCACGATTGAGTATCTTCTTCATCTGTCTTCTCGCAGTCCACATACGGGCGACCGCTTGAAGTCTGGAGAACGTCTTGAAGAGAAGCATATGTCGTTGTTCCTCAAGCTCAGCCAGACACCCAGCTTTAAAAAATATCTTTGAAGTTCCGATTTTGAAGGTCATTTCGTCGAGGTCCAAAGCGGCCACCATGCGTTTACAAGCCTCTCGACCATCCATATATCCTCTGGGTATGATGCCAGGGGTAAGGATCTCGTATCGTTGACGGAATTCAACAAAAGGAAGTCTATTAGGATAGCCCAGACGGGCAATGCGTATTCCTTCCAATACACCGTTGCATCGAAGTTGGTCCAGTACCAATGGCACATCGATTCTGCCTGGCTTCTTATGAGAGTTAGGTACTATGCATCGTACGAAATGAGGTTGAGTGGCCTGGAGCTGTAACATCAAACTGTGAAGTTGCTCTTTATGCCTTTGCGCTACAGTACGAAAGGCTCCTTTCTTCGATGATCGCTTTTTCCCAACGGAGAATGCATTAAAAGCTCCACTTGGCCCAGATGGTAAATTTGCATATTCGGGAAACAGGTTTGCCACATAACGTTCGGATGAGGCAGCGAGGACACGAGTAAGATTGTCGTTTAGAGGATCTTTGTTCTTCTCCAACCAGCCGTCCGTCCTATATTCGACCCTTGCAGCATAATGATCGATGATGAATCCTTGCTCAAACCTCGAGGGTTCATATTTGTCTCTTCCCGCATGATGAGCCTCTTCATCATCACTTTGCACGGCCCAGATAGCATGGAGTTTGTTGGTGAATGTCAGATCGGAAGCCTTTGGCATGATACATTCTTCGTCCAAGCAGCTCAGAATGCCAATGACATTTCCACTAGACTCAATGAGATCGATGGTAGGTTGCAGATCCAATCCAAAATTGAGGTAGTCCCACTGAATGTGTTCTCGGGCGTATTCTTCTTGCTCAAGAACAAACATGTGGTGGTTGAAAAATTGTTGAAGTTTCTCGTTCGTATAGTTGATTAGTAACTGCTCATAGGCGTTGACTTCGAAGATTTCGAAGCCTGCGATATCCAATACGCCGATGAATGTTGATTTCGATGACGGTCGGTCTAGGGCCCGGTTGACACGGTCGACAAGGCTACCAAAAGATTTCTCGTAGAGCGTCTTACACAGGGCGGACAGTTCATCTGACGCTTGTTGACGGGTTCGAGCCTGCGTGACCCATTCGCGGCCAGCCAGAGCTCTAGGTCGAAGAACGGCCCGAGTGAATTCAGCGATCGGGATTCCAAGAAGGTGGCAAACGCGTTCTGCCTGAGAAGGATCTGACATGACTGCATCGTCTGATCTTGTTGACGTAATGACGATATTGCCAATATGCAGGATAGCAGCCACGATGCGAAAGAGGTCGAATTGTTCGGCGGAATCGAAGCCTACGACATCCAAGGCGGCCTTTAAATTTATCAACAAGCGCGCTGAGTTACCTTTCAGCTGTCAATTACAAAGGCGGAGCATTACCTTTAGGGAATTCCATTCTTCTCTGTCATCTACGCCGTCGACCTCTCTTCTACTCTTGTTGAGGTACTCGTAGTCTTCCACTTCGCCATTGAGAAGTAGGTCCTCTGAAGAGCAGCGTGAGTTGGTTTAAAAACTGGTAAAATTAAAAATTACCTTTCAAAGGTCCTCCACCAGCCATTAGTTGATAAAAAACATGAAAACTACGTTCTGCCTCATTCCGCACCACAACTCTGCTCTTCTCCAATAGATACCAGTCAATATTTGCTCCGGCGATGCTACCATCTGGAGCAAACATTATGCGAACAAATTTGCCAAATCGACTCGAGTTGTTATTTCGTTGGGTTTGAGCATTTCCGAAAGCTTCTAATATCGGGTTTGCCTGAAGAATCTGGCGTTCAAGAAGGCCAAGACGTCCTTTCGCCGTCAGATGTGATCCGCCTCCCGACATAGAGGATGAAACGGCCTGACTGCGCCGTTTGGAAGAAAAACTAGACGGTATCGTTGATATGAGAGTATTTGATCGTGAATGCGATGGAGTTGTTGGAGGATGAACATCTGTTGCGATGGATGCTAGATATTGAATAACCTTCTTCGTGCTCTCTGTCTTTCCAGCACCAGACTCTCCACTAAGATAAAGAATATAACCATTGTGATGGCTTGCAAAGTCAAGGATCGACGTACGTAATGAGGATACTTTGATTTTCGCGTTCTTCGCCCATGTTAACCCAAGCGCGTTCAGCAACTGCAAAAATGTGAGGTGGATTATCATCTCGTCTCTTACCGCGATATTGTTGGATTATTGTATCGGAGTAAAGTGGTAAATTTTGATATGGATTTACTGCAACGAGGAATAGACCTGAATACGTCTACAGGGATTAAAACCTTTTAGAAAGGATGCTGATTTCATTAGAAACACTTACATATATTGAGCCTGAGCCATATCTTAGACGAAGATTATGCACTACACTGGCTTCATTAAGAAATGTAAGATCCGCGATGTCGGCTGCACGATCAAACTTTGGAGGGTTCATCTTGAATAATGCTTCAAAGGGTACCCTACGTAGCTATCACAATTATCAGTGAACGCATCTCTGAAGGCCGCAAAAGTTTTTACCTCTCCGCCTGCAGCCATTATCACTTGAGCCGCATCTTCCTCCTCCTCGTTCACCCACCCAGCAAGATAACCTTCCCTAGCATCTGGGACCCATACCCACTTCTTTTCATTAAATTCGGCCTGCAGGGCAGCAGCTCTCGAAGTTTCTACATTATGGAGATGACTGAGAATTGGCATTTGTCATGAATACGAGCAATCCGCGTAGATTTGATCAAAGTAATGCCTGAGATGATGAGGGGCGCGGATGAGGGGGTATCAGACGCGCCGTGCCTCGTGACTGGGCCAACCAACGACTACAAATCGGGGTATAGATTAGATTTAAGATTAGATGCAACTCAGTCAACAAACTGCACGACATACCCACATTTGCTGCTTCTTCTCTTTCCAAACACATTGTGGAATGACCGTCCGAGTGAATCTCCCGAGTGGTGAGAAGGAGAGATACAACCAGGGTTCAGAAGACCGCCTAAAAAAAAAAGAAATGTTCGTGACTGAGGATGCGAATATTCCTTTTTTTTTAATGGTTTTTTACTTTGCTCAGGTCGAGTTGAAAGTTGTATTTATCGAACTTTTGTGGAGATTCAAATGAATAAATCTCTGAATTACATGCAAGGAATACATGTCCATGTTGTTCGCAAAGACAGAAGGAATAATAATAGACTTGTAGCTGGAATAGAAGTATCATCATTAAAGTATTCGAACCAACATACGCAAGTCCATAAAATCACAATAGGCGGTAATCAGGGGTATGACTTCAACATGCTACGATCCTCTTTATTTGGAGTACTTCCACAAAGTCAGGCTGTGCAGCTGTTACTTATGCGCACAAGAGCTCACCTGTACAATGAGGGAGTCAGGCCAGGGAGAGACCACTCCTTGGGTGGTGACGTATTGTGTAGTTTGAGCACCATTCCAATCCTCGCTGAAGCTTAGAAAAAGAAACGCCGCCTATGAGTACTATGCATCGCTACGCATACGACATGACCTTACTGGTTCAAGGATCCGGACTGCCCAGGACCTAATCCAATGTTCTTCATTTTGAAAATAGATGCCAAAACAGCGGGCACGGTCTGAAGAGGACTAAATCAGAACATTGGGTGACAACGACTGTAACACGAATGCTTACAGCTTCAAAGAATTTAGTCGTCAGGAGTCTACAAGACATCGATCAACAGTCGCAGCGAAAGGGTACTTTGGGATGGCTTACCCATGTTCCGGGAACCACATAACAGACTTGGCAGCGGCAGAGGCAGCATCAGGACCAACCGCGGATGACTAGGTAAGGGGTTAAAAAAATCTAGTAATGAATCAAAAAGAGTCGTACATCAAGGTTCGCCTTTGCAATGTTGACGAATACTGGTGTATTCGCTTGAATTGTGATTGGTCCTACTCTGACGTCTTTGGTGGCGGTTCGATACACACCCGCAGCCTAAGAAGATTTAAATGTTAACCTTAAATTGTGTCAAGGTTAGACAAGTATATACCGGAGGATCCACTCCTGAAGAAAACGAAACAGATGGGGTCAGGTTTAGGCAGGCCAGAAATGGGTAATGACTAACTCAATGCCTCATAAACATAAGCCATCACCTTGGTCGATGCAGCTTGATCCGACGACTCTACGAGTTTGATTATCTCCTCAAGTTCCGCCTTTCTGTCTTCTCTCAGGTAATAATGGACGACAACGCATACCGCTTGAGAGTAAAGAGCTGCCGAAGGCACCACTGCAGCAAAGATATCGGATGCGTATTCCGGACGAGAAGGTCTCCCGCTTAATGTTTGCCAAAGATTTTGGAACAATTCGTAACTAGCTATGCCACTGTAGTTCCGCGCGCCATTGAAGGTAGCCTGGAACTGGGTATCAGACAAGGTTGACAACAGAGAGGGGTATAAGTTGAACATACAAATTTTCCATTACCATCCACATTGATGTAGTCCACAATTTTCGCAGAGTGCTTTTGAGCGGCTTCACGGAGTCGCCAATCGTGAACGGGATTGGTGCCGAGGTAAACATATCTATGGCAGAGTTATCGCAGGGATAAGATAAAATGGTATAAGCGTATATACCGAGCAATATCAGCAAACATCTCGTAGGTATCTTGCTCGTACCAAGCTCCGCGAGGATTATCCTCGGTTTTTAACGGGAGTCCAGCCTACATAATAAATTAGAAAAAATAGATTGGAAGTGAAAGGATCCACGAGACCCACTATTTCTTGTGAGATCCAATGGACGGGAACAAGATTAATGACATCTCGGACAATGTCTACATATCTCACACCCTTGCCAACATGGTCAAACGATTTACTTTTGATCAACTCTTCAGTTTTCTTCGCGAAATAAGTAGCCAGGCTCGGATCCAAATCCGAAAATATGAACTCGGAAACTGTGGCAGCACCACTGACGAGCTTGTTTTTGGCTTCCTCAAGCATGTTGCCATCCGGTCGGTACTGCTATTCAGATACATAAGCAACGATGGTATCCAGGAAATGAAATAGAAATATGCACCATTTTCTTCATCAATACAGGTTCAAGAGCCTTGAAGAGGCGCGAATCATAAGCTGACACAAAGTGCGGCGCCTTCAAGACTTGAATAGCATCAGCAAAAGTATCAATCGGAACAGCGGGGCGTCGAGGTTGAGGCCGCTCCCAACTGTACTTCTCGGCGAGTTTAGGATTCATCTTTTCCAAATGATCTTTCATATAAACAGGGTCCAAAAATGGGAAATGCGCATATGCGGAACCAGCGGGGTAATAATCCGGTAGCGTTCTGAAAAGTAGTTTTGTGAGGAGGCCTCCGTAAGATCCATCCTGGGGATCATATTGACAATCTTGATAGCCCCAAGCAGTGAGGTTGAATGCTTTCATAAACGTTGTCAGCGCCGGGGAAACAAATGGTTAGATCAAAGGCTTACGAGTGAAATCAACGGTCAGGAATCTATCGCCTCGTGTCAAGCAAACAGCGTCTGCCAGGATAGCTCTCGAAATTGTGTATCCAGGGCATAAACCTGCGCCTGGGCCAGGCTCCTTTGTTTCCTCGGCTTGTAGACCAACCTAAAGAAAAGAAACATGAGTACTTAATATAGAAATTAGTAAGAATTGAAACCTACATAAAGCTCGAGGTTATCAATGTCTTTATAAAGGGCAGCAGCGGCGGTCTAAAACCAGGGTCAATTTAACGACAACTAGATATTTCGAAACCTTACGTGAATTTCAGGGTCTGGATTCCACTCCGCGAAAGTGGAGTATTCTAGAAATCATTATCAGTTTTAAAATAACGACTGTCTTCAAGGAGAACTGACGCTTAAGCCCAAGGAACTTTCTGAACTCATTTAGCTGAGATTCGCGTTTGTCAAATTTTAACAAATATTAGGTACTGGCCACTGCACATACCGAGCACGTCCCCCAGCTCCTTGATTGCTGAATCCCCATGATTTCAATAACCCTAAGCGCCTCAGGAATTCCTCGAGCCTTGTATGCCCCTGCGCGTGCCTCAGTGGAATTATGGAGAATCTTGGCAAGATCGCTGTCTTTGAAGCGACCATCGGCATCACGTTCGAGCCTATCATGTTAAAATACAATCAGAAACAATCGTTAACTCGGAGCAGAGACACGTACTTATCGAAAGTCCACTCTCTCACATCCCTGGGAGGAATCATATGACTATGAGCTGCAGCGGCAAATTGTTGCACGGTAACCTATCCAGCGTTGTAATTCGTGCAGCTAAAGGGCAAGTAACTTCTTTACCTCCGCAGGATTACTGCCCTCGAAAATTCCCTCGAACGTTTCCGTGGTCCACGCTGTATCCGGTGCAGACAGGGTAGCATGCCACCGATACAGAAGATTGAATTCAATCGAAACAACGTTTCCTTCACCTACTGGCACGAATGCATGGTCTGAATCACGTATGGTCTGATTTGTGTACCTAGCATCAACAACCAAGTTTGAATGATAAGATAAAAACTTGCCATTAGAGGATCCAGCCTCCAATCACTTTCATCACGAACCAAACCCAGGATGGCACCAACATAGTCTTTAGTTTATGATTAGTATCTGGTTATGCACCTAGATGACATGCACTTACCGCCTAGGATTATGTGGATGAAATAACCGCAATTGACAAGCCGGGCACGGTGGAAAATCTCATCATCTTGTTTCTGTTTCAGAGTTTCATCTGTTAGTGGAAGAGGCTTAAGGTTCCGATTCTCGTTGATGTCCAAAATTCGCTGAGCGATATACTAATGGCAACATCAGTCGTCAGAGAAGGATATGACGATGGAATCAACGAACGTTATGGTTTCTGTTCATAAGGATGAGGAGTGCACAACTGGCAGGTGGCATGAAAAGAAGTCTGCCGTCTGCAAAAACGTCGTCCCAAAGTTTGCCTGATCCATCCTTTCTCCTTACTGAATCAACTTGAGCGTCGTTGTTTCCATACAAGATGCTCAAATCTAGGTAGCTGCTTGCATCATTGATAGTCCAGTCTGTGTGATTGGTATTGAAGATAGAGTGGATGACCAAATCTGCAAAAGCAAAGAAGAGGGCAGAAATTCCTCCAGGGTGGGGTACAAACTTGTCTCGTTTGAGTAAGGTATCAAATAAAAGGCCAGGATCGGGTAACGCAAATCGCGGTGAAAGACGGGATGTGGGCACTGAGCGGGCATAAGGCGAACCGGCTTGACCCAGAGTCGGGTTAAGAACGTTATTATAGGAGCCATTAGCAAATCGGAACGCGTAGTTTGCGTGAGACTGAGCTTTTGATATCACATTAAGGGTGGAGGGTGGGAGACAAAGATATCCACTTGGAGGATGCGGAAGATCTTTGTAGACTGGGAACATAATTATGTTTTATGTCAATCAAAAATGTTTGACAATTGCTCACGGATAGTAAGAGCGGCTTGCTGAAGTTTCTTAGAAGCCACCGTGTGTTCCAATCTTGACATAACGAAGACGACCTTTTCAAGCTACCGAAGAAGATCTGTTCAGCGTTGTTTGGCTGATTCCCAATTGCTACTCACCAAGAGACGGCGGTCATCAATTCCAACGTCGTCCACTGTATGTATCAGGGCGTCCAATAATGCCCGCTGAAAGCGGTTTATGAGTATTCCAATGAACATGAGATAGTATCACAGGGTAATATACCGTGTTTGCCACCGACAATGTGATCGGTGGCCTCGCCACCAAATCATTAATAGCTGTAAGGTGCTTTTCCAGCGTGTCGTTATTTGGGCGAGCACCATCTGTGTTTACTGGTGCGCGAGTCTCCGACACATAGTCGATCTGTCGAGAAAACCTCCGGATAATAAAAGACATTATGGGAATAAAGAATTGGGTTGCCAAGGTGTAAGTGAAACGAGACAGCAGGAACAAGTAGTTCATCAACCGAGAGGCCATTTATACTTATGTATGTACACCAGGTAGAATCGAGGTTTGATCGGAGGGGTGAACTGGCCGATCCAAAGCAGCCCCAGAAAAGACAAACAAAGTGCCATATGAGAAAGCTCGTATTACTGCCATACATAACGTATCCCGTGTTTCGAAGTAGAAGCCAGGGCTTGGCGTTCAGCGCTCTGAGCAGGTTCTCGAGTAAGAAGACTCTGTGTGCGAAGTACTGTATTAGTCCCGGAACATGATACCGCCGACATATACGGAGATATGTTAATGACTAGTTATAGAGTCTAAATTGACACGAATCTGTTGTTGGGTCGGAACAGAACCAAGACCGTCGTCCTACATAACGTACGAGAGTAACCAAGTATGTACGGGTATTCCGAAAAAAAGAATCAAAAATAGAAAGCCTGTGTCCAGCTGCTACATAATCACACAACAGGAATTTTGCTGTGGCGGTGAAACAATTAGTCCAGGAAGGCGCTAAACTCCTTGATGAAACACGTACCTTCTTCGCGGTCTTGTAAAACATTTTGCTCTGCATAGAAAGGGCATTTGAGCGCTCCACCAAGTTGTCAAGCTTCTCCCCGCGTTGTAAGACGGATTCGATTGTTTTGTGCTACAAGACAATGAGTTGACCATCTGCCACGGCTTGGACTGCGGACGCACCAGTACAATCTTTGTTTCATCTAATTCTTGTTGAACTCTCATGATGGTATCTGCGTGCCTCGGGTCCTGGTACTTCTGGATATACGTGGTTATTTCGGGGAATGATATTGATGACGGATTGCTGAAGGACGATTGGGGGACCTTGGCAGTAAATTCATCAAGAATCTTTGTGAGCAAGGAGAAAGCTGGTCGAACAGGGTACTCTTCGTCGGTGATGATAACAGCTTGAAAGGGATTCAACAATATGAAAGATATGGAGAAAAAATGGTCCCACCAGCAAGTTGTTCTGGACCTCCACGGTTATAAACGTGCGCAACATGACTCTGTTCCTGCACTGTCTGCCGTTGGCCTTGGGGTGTTCTCTCTGAAACAGTCTTAGATAGGAAGGTCATGAATTCCCCAGCAGATCCCCTCTGGTAGAAGCTGAAGGAGGATAAGTCATTCGCATTTGAAAGAACAACAGAGGCTCCAGATGGAGGGGCCAAAACAACAGATATCGAGTAAATCTTCATAGCAGAGGGAAAGGAATGATGGTCTTCAAGTTTATTGGAGGGTATGAACAACCCGCAGTGGGGCTGGAGGTCACGACACAATTTGTACCATGTCACATTGTTAGCCGCGCAGTATATCCCTCAACGCTGCACACTGTGGGAACCACACTTTCACTACACCTACTTGGCTGATTCAAACGATGCAACGTATTTCTTTCCTTTGCTACAAGTCCACTTTTTGAGTTGATACCAAGTGCTCAACGTTGAAGAATACTCACAAATGATATTTTTGCTCCAACCGCACAGCCCCGAATGATGATAGCTGTCAACCGTCAAGTCAGCAAGTCTCCCACATATAAAAGACGAAATCCCCTGATTATGAACTCTCATCCGTGCTGGCCACATACACCTATCAATTGAAACATTTGGAACTGGTTTCCATCCCCTCAATTTTTATTCTTATCATCTTATCTCAATTTGTTGATCAAATATGGCTCGTTCTCGCACCTTCTGTTGTTGCCTGCCAGTTAGACTGGGTGTTTTCGTGAGTCATCATTGTTACACCTCGTTAGCATCAATATCGAGTCGGTTTCATGCTAGGTTTTGTCCTTATTGGCCATGATTGGAGGCTCCTTCATTGCTGCAGTTGGCTGGATTCAAATCTCCCAATTGAGTGAGTCAAGTGTTCTTCAGTGATACAACGATATTTGTGACCAACAAACCTACAGAGCAACATCCATTGGCCAAGACTGATGAAATCGCAGTTTGGATTCAATCTTCGTTGCTCTCTCTTCTTGTACTGTTGGCAGTGTTTGGGTGAGTATTAGTCCTTTTCTCTCTCCACAATCCCAAGTCAACATCATGTCTACCAGATTCATTGGAGCCCTGATTAAAAACCGACCCATGATCTCAGCCTTTGCCATCGGTCTCGCTGTACATCTAGGATTCAGTATTGCAGCAGGCATTTTCTCAATCTACACCATGTTTGCGCGCGACTCTTCGGGAGCGTTAGACACCTGCATCAAGAACGCTACTCAGGGTTCTAATGCCACTCAAACTCCTGATGATATCAGCAAGACGTGCAAGAAGGGGCTTATCATCCTCAAAGCCATCGTAGTGACTATCTATGTCTTGACCTGGCTCATTCAGTTGTGTAAGTTTTTTTTTTCCTATTACATCTTGTTTTAGGATGGACACGGTCTCATACCCCCGCTTCAATAGATGCCTACTTCGTCGTGGAGAGGTATGGTGACCAGCTGGATGAAGAACACTTCGCCGAAAACGCCGTCGTTGTCCCGAGAACGATGATAATGGAGGCGGGTGGCCCTCAAGTGACAACTTATACTGGTTTCGCACCTCACTACCCTTTCACGAGCTCTCAGCAATCACACGGTGCCACCCGTGGTCAAGACCCAAGTCAAGCGGCGTGAAGCATAGATCAGGATGTAAAGATGATTTAATCTGCCTGGCGCAGCATTAGTAAAAACTTCGATAGTTGTGTGTAAAAATGCAGGCACTACATCCTATTGTTATCGTGGTCGAGTGTCCACCAAAGTTTGTAGGCTGCAATCTTTGGCTGCACAAGACAATTAAGGTCTTTAAGCTTGAGGTTTAGATAGTCGTTTCGTGCTGCACGAGTGTGCCCGTCTATGGTTGCGATTTCATACAACCTTTGTTATAATACGGAAACCATTTACATCGATATCTATAATCTACCACAGACCAAGGGCGATCGAAAATTCAAAAATTGGCCTTGATGGATCATCTGTAAGTACTTGCGTATACTTACAGTTATCCATCGACACCACCTTCCTCTTCTGAAAATCACCCAATATTCCACCATCCAGCCGAACTAGGATATAATTCCCATTGAGCTTAAATGAGTTCAAGCGGCTGGTTAGTAGTAGTAAAAAACGATTATCAGGCAGGGTTAGTTAGGAGAAGAGGATTCAGAATCAACTCCTCCGAGTCATTTTTTCTTCATTCTTGAAAACTGATTTATTTGTTTCAACGTAATACATAGTACAACGCAAACTAATCACAGTTAGTGAGTGACCTTCGTTACAGCTACATGCAAAACCCTAGACACCCTCCATATCGGCATGGTGCTGAGCAATGTGCACCATGTGGAGGAAACTGTCCGTTAACCGTGAACAGACAAAGGCTTGTGTCACCAGCGGGGGTGGGATGTAGTTATATTTCAAGATGGTTACGGGAGAGATTAATGTGCTTTTAAATAAATGTTTGCTAACTTTGCTTATGTACCACCAGTCATGTGATGTCAGCATACCTTCCCGACCATTTCAGCGAAAATATATTCCATTTCATGTCCCTAGGTAGTGGCATCCTCGTCCTGATCGCTATCTGGTGTTTAATCCATCTGTTACACTACTTCACATCCCACAAACCTTCTTCAATCTTCCCTACCAATTCCCAACTCCGTCGTTCCTCCAGACACGCACGAGTCTCATTACATTTCCTACATCTCAAAATCACAACGACCTCATGGAATACCTATCACGACAAACTCTCCACTTTTCTGGCAAGGAAGGAAAAATATAGAATTAATGCATTGTTCAAATTGACCTATGACATTGGTACCATTTTCTGTTCGGTGGGCATTGTGATAGCAGTTGCTGCTCTCCTTTGGATATGCACTAGCTCTGTGTGGATGTTGTTTCAAAAAATGTCCCTCTCAAGGCGTAGTACCGGCACTTCGGATATCATGAAGAGAGCTATTTCCGACCTAGAGACTTCAAAGACACTCCAGGTATCTTCTCCATACCTCGAGATAACCCCCATCGTGAGTATGGCATCCTCTGGACCCTTTCATCATTTTATAAATCCAATCATCCACAGATACCTGGAGTAACAGTCCCACTCGCCCACCTCCCCATGATCTTCGTCGCAGTTTTCCTTTCGCAAATATTTCATGAATTTGGTCACATTCTTGCAGCTGCACGGTACGGTGAGCCGTTCTGTGGTCTCTGTTAAATATTTCAACCCAATTATAGAGAATCAATACTTATGATTGATGCCGGAGCATCTTTTACCATCTGTATCCCTATCGCATTCGTAACGTTCTCAGTAGCGGGCTTGAAGACTCTCATGCCTCAAGCCCGTTCTCGAATCACTGCTGCTGGTCCATTCAATAACTTGATGCTCTGGGCTTTCTTAGCTTTGGTGACTCGCCTTGGTCTTTTCAACTTGGCTTCTTTCGTCTCTGGTTATCGACATATCTCTGATGTCGGCCAGGTCGTTATCAGCGTTGACACTGTAAGTGAGTCTTCATGATTGTAGGTTCAAATTATACTTAAATAAATCTTTAGGGCTCACCACTCTATCTACATCTTTCTCCAGGCGCAATCATCACGAAATTAGATGATACAGAACTTGGGACTAAGAATGCTTCCACAGATATGTGGACAAAGTACCTAACAGGCGCAGCCCAAGACATTTCCACTGGATGGTGTCTCGCAAGAAACACACTTAGTCAATATCTTTTTCATAGATCACCACCCATCTGGACTGACATTGTTATTTTCCAGAAAAATCTGTCTCCTGTTGCAACCCGTCATCCACAGAGAAATACCCCTTTACATGCTTCATATCTATTGATCATGATGATCGTGGATGTGTCGATCCTTTGCCCATCTTCACCAGGCCAACCAGCCCTCGCTGTACTTCTACAAAGGGTTGTCCTACAGACTCAGTATGCGTGGTACCGGACAAATGGTCTCAGTTACTGCGTCTTACAGTTCGTCCGTCCCTAGCAGGCATAGACGATGAGAGAGTGGTGGTGTGGAGTGGATCGCGCAGAGAAGTTTGGGAAGAAGGTAAGACCGTTTTAAATTTTCATTCGACCCAACATTTCATGGGTATGACTATTCTTAGTCCAAGTGGGGAATTGGCTTCCGCGTCTCTGGATCCTGCCTTTGTGGCTACCACCTCTCCTAGATATTTTCTGGCAGTGCGTCTGTCCAAACTCAGTTTCTCGATTCAGTCCTTCTCACTTCTTAATAAAGGTACTTGACGATGGCGACACTCTCACTTTATTTCTTCAATCTCCTGCCTCTACCATACCTCGACGGGACAGAACTCCTACTATCGATTCTCGATTTTCTTTGCGACAGAAAGCAAGAAGAGCCTTTCGTATACGACGTAGAAGCACTCGAATCAGGAGACGCCCCAGAAACCATGAGAATACGCAGAAGATGGAAACAAAGACTGGGTAAAATCATTCCGATCATGACCATGAGCACTTTCATATGTTGTATTGTACTCGGAATGATGAACCTCTTGTTTTGAAGCTTTGTTGGTTGGTATTGAGATTAGCGGGCAAGAAACGGTATGTGATGATGGTAATAGTATAAGGATTTGTGGGGCATAACGCATAGGGTTTCGAAAGTCATCACAGTGCTGCATGCATACGTTCATAACCCACTCTGGGCTGCACCGATACCCCCTTGGAAAGTACTCCGAAAGATGGAAAGAAGTTTTTACTTTTACTTCTTCTTTGTCACTTTATCAACCTCGTCAATGGCAAGACCTGGAGACAAAGAAATAGTTCAAGCTTGTAATGAGCAATCAAATAGATGATGGCAGAATATGGGCGACGCACCAGGGGGCAAACTTTGCTTTAGCTTCTCCGCTTTTTCTGGGTCGTCTATCGAAAGTGTATAGAGATACCGTGAACATCTAACTTTGAACTTTGTTTGTGTCTTGCCACCGGCAACTTTTGGCGCAATCTTCTTTATACGTGCCTCTAAACGCAATCAGGAAAATGTCATTAGAAAAAATAAACTTGCAGTTCGAGGAGAATGACGCACGGGACGCATCCTTTCTTTGCGTGATTTTGATGAATTGTTTGATATCGCGGATTTCTTTAGGCTGGTTGAAAAAAAAAGTTTTATCATCATGAGGAATAGGATGTTGATAAAAATGAGCCCACTCACCATCGTCGAGGGTCTCTAGGGGAGTGCTATAGATCTCTGAGGACGTCGAACAAGTAGCAGAGGTGGCTGAAACCTTATTTCCGTGAAAGTGTATATTTCTTCGGCCTTAGCCGCAGATCACGTGGTGTGTTTTTAAACTGTATTTCGGAGACTTGATTTCCCCCAAAACAAGAATATCACCAACCTCACTTTCTCGCTGTCAACGTTTTGAGTTCTGCCCGTCACCTTGAGCGTGAATTCGATGCTCGTGGTGACGATATGAAATTCATGATGCCATCCCTTCACGTTTTGCTGACCCCCTGCTACACCGAGCACCAGCCACGAAAGTAAAAGAATGATGCGCAGGCTCGCAAAGGATGTCCGCAACGAACACAGGCATGCACTCGGCGCGCAGGGTGTCATTGTTCAACCGATTGTACAAAGCAAGGTTCTCTTCAAGCAGGGCGGTGGCAGCCACAAATGAACTGGCAGGCTAGGGATAGCTGGCGACGGCGTCCAGCCGAACGATAGGCGCTCACGGTGCCTCGCTGGCAGTCCTCAAGCCTCAAGCCTCTTGCCTCCTACCACCACTAATACATCGCTCGAAACATTCTTTCATTCGGTTTCCTCGCTCTTTTCTATTTGATTACCCACCCTCCACTCCCAGAGACCGGAATTTCACTTGTCATACCAATTAGAATCACTACCATTCAGCTAATTTCATTTGATTGTATACATTCGTTATACCCCCGAACAATTGTAAAACAATTTTTTATACTTCAAGCTGTCTACAAACCAATCGTCGGGCGAAGATCCCGCCCACTTAACGGCTCATCTTTGCTCCGCGTATCCAACAGGTTCTCACAGTTCGTAGTCAGCCCCGTGTGAGGCTTGGACCTGAAAAGCAGTGGATAGCCATTGGTCCCACTGAGTGTCACTGGTGACTGTCAGCATTTTTCCAAGTCTGATCACGTGCGGTCTCCCAACGTGTCCACTACAATTGCCATTGCCTACCCCACCGACTCACAACCTGGCATACCATTGCCATACATACTCGGACACGAGTATACACAATAGAGTATACTGTTCGTCTAATAATTCGTAATGTAAGCCAATCTCACTACTCTCAAATTTACGCTCATAGTTTTGGTAGGCCGTCGGTCTCGGTTATATCACCAGAGATAGCAAGAGCGAGCCTGCATATTGCTATTCCATGGTATACGCATCTCTACACCGTTCCATTCTTATCGCTCTACCCACTTCTGGCTTATGCCTACTACGTTAAATATGACCAGTGGCTTGTCAGTGAAGAGTGGACTTTCTTGGCTTGTGTGTCTCTCGGAGCTGGCCACGCCTTGAGTTTTCTTGTCACAAAGTGGAATGCAGGAGCACGAGCATGGATTACAACGAAGAAGGCGAGTCCCCCAATTATGTTCGCCCATTCGACTCTGAAGCTTAAAAGACCTTTAGGCATATTCCATCGAAGAAGCTGACTGCATTCGTATTGTCCCTCACCAACATCGAGGACAAGGAGATATCGTCAAACTTGACAAAATCGACGTGGCTGATCCGAAGACATACACCTTCAGCTACCAACGTGATACTTACTCTATCGCATCGACTTCACCCTTAACATTCGCTCGCCTCGCATACCCTTCCTCTAGCAAACCGCCTGTCGGTACCTTCTTGCAACCAAAAAACCTTTCCTCAGGTCAACTTTCCTCTCTTCAAACTTTATATGGAGGCAACGAGTTCAATATCCCCATCCCATCCTTCACCGAGCTCTTTGGAGAACACGCAACTGCACCCTTCTTCGTTTTTCAGATATTCTGTGTCACCCTTTGGTGCTTGGATGAGTACTGGTACTACAGCTTATTCACCCTCTTTATGTTAATCGTGTTTGAGTGCACGGTGGTTTGGCAGGTCAGTCAAGCTGTCAAGTTTGTTATCCAATTATCCAATTAACAATAATAATAATATCTATCAGCGTGTACGGACTTTGACAGAGTTTAGAACTATGTCTGTCGTCCCGTACCCTATTCAATGCTACCGTGACTCCAAGTGGGTGGAAATTCAGACGAATAAGCTACTTCCCGGAGATGTCGTCTCGGTCGGTATGTCGCTCCGCTAACTGACCCCCACTTCCTCTTCTCATCTACATACTAGCCCGTGTCAACCCGGAAACCACCGTACCCGCCGACATACTCCTCGTCAGCGGCACTTGCATAGTGAACGAAGCGATGCTCTCAGGCGAATCTACACCCTTGCTGAAGGAGTCTATTCAACTCTCAGAACCCTCCGAAAACCTGGACGTAGATGGAACTCATAAGAATGCAATCCTATTCAGCGGCACCAAGATCCTCCAAGCCTCGAAGTCATGTAACCCTGTTCCTTGGCCCCTCTTCCATCCGCTTTTCTTATAATCTATTTGTTTAGCTGAAATCCCTTCGCCAATCAACACACCTGACAACGGCTGCCTCGGCGTCGTCGTTCGCACAGGGTTTGGAACCGCACAAGGTCAACTGGTGAGGACCATGATCTTTTCAACAGAACGGGTCTCAGCGAACAATCTGGAATCGTTCCTCTTCATTGGGTTCCTCCTCATTTTTGCTATCGCTGCTAGCTGGTATGTTTGGGTCAAAGGTCAGCAGATTTGAACTCTTATGTCCTCCTAATGATCTGAATGGGAGGGCTTTGCAGGTATTGAGAGAGGCCTCAAGAAATCTAAGCTCCTTCTTGATTGCATTCTTATTATCACAAGTGTTGTGCCTCCGGAGTTGCCTATGGAACTTTCCCTTGCTGTTAACGCCTCTCTGGTTGCTCTTTCTAAATACGGTACGTATCCCCCTCTATCTCTTACATAGTACCCTCTGACAACGTCTACAGCCATCTTTTGCACGGAACCATTCCGGATACCGTTTGCTGGACACGTGGATGTGTGCTGTTTCGACAAAACGGGAACTATCACTGCGGAAAATCTTGTATTAGAGGGCGTCGCTGGTGCCGAGTGAGCCTTATCTTTCACTATTACTTTTGCCGTTGTCTCATTACTATCAGTCATACGGATCAAAGAAAACTAGTGAACGTGAAAGAAGCATCAAGGGAGACCATTTTATGTCTTGCGGCTGCTCATGCGCTTGTCACACTGGATGATGGTACCCTTGTTGGCGATCCTATGGAGAAAACTACGCTTGATGCATTAGAATGGACTTTAGGAAAGGGTTAGCTACACTCAACCTTGACGTCAGAGTTTATGCTCATTCTTCTTGATTTAATTAGGAGACATTGTCACGCCCGCCCGGAACTCCACATACCAGACACAGTTAACAATCAGACGCCGTTTCCAGTTCTCCTCTGCCCTCAAACGCATGTCTACCATCTCAAGCTTACCTGGAGGCAAGCTTCTGATAGCTGTAAAGGGTGCACCAGAGACCATCAAAACCATGCTTAGCGTTGCGCCAAAGGGGTATGACGATACATATAAATGGTTTACTCGCAAAGGTAGTCGGGTTTTGGCTCTTGCCATGAAAGAAACGAACGCGTTATCTTCAGATAAGGTTAGCACATATCCCCCTACTTTTCTGTTCTATGTCTGGGTCTCATATCGTCTACTATAGATCAACAAACTTCATCGTGAAGAAGTTGAGAGCAAGTTAACCTTTGTTGGATTCTTGGTCTTTCACTGCCCTCTCAAAGCTGATGCTGTGGATACTCTCAAGATGCTCGCTGATTCCTCTCATCGCGTGGGTAGTATACTGATATCCCTTTGACAAACTCTGACTGTCTCTCTAGTGTGTCATGATCACGGGCGACAATCCGTTGACAGCGGTCCACGTTGCTCGCGAGGTTGAAATTGTTGATCGCGAAGCTCTGATCCTCGACTTGGCAGAAAATGCCCAAAATGATCAAGGTATGACTATTCCTAACCTGTTTGCGAGGGTGTACCCAATCAACAATGTTTTACAAGAACTTGTTTGGCGTACGATCGATGAGCATAAAGTTATCCCAGTCAACCCTTCAGAGCCTTTGGATCTTTCGCTATTTGATGAATATGACATCTGTATCACTGGTGCCGCCATGAAGCAGTTCGAAAACCGACCAAGCTGGAATGACCTAGTTCAAAACACATGGGTTTATGCGCGAGTATCGCCATCTCAAAAGGAATACATCTTGACTAGTCTAAAGACCCTCGGATACATAACTCTCATGGCCGGCGATGGCACCAACGACGTGGGAGCTCTGAAGCAAGCTCATATCGGAGTTGCCCTTTTGGACGGAACGCCAGCTGATTTGGAGAAGATTGCGGAGCGTATGAAGCATGAACGGATCAAGCAAGTGTATGAGAGCCAGCTGAAAATCTCTGCTCGGTTCGGCCAGCCTCCGCCGCCTGTTCCGCCTGCTATTGCACATCTCCTTCCTGAAGCTGTTGAAGCTCAGCGAGCAGTTGCTGAACAGCACCAAGTTGCTCGACAGAAGAATCCGATGGAGAAGGTCAGTTTTCCGCCCATATTACGATCATCTTGCTAACTTGCAACAAGTTTGATCTGGCATCTATCACGGATAAGTTGGCGGACATGGAAGGCGATGACGACGTCCCCAAAATCAAGCTTGGTGATGCGTCTTGCGCTGCTCCTTTCACTTCGAAATTATCCCATGTTTCAGCTAGTAGGTTCAATCTTACATGCTCCAATCTGTAAATTTCCCAACTGATCCACGTGAAGTTACGCATATCATTCGACAGGGCCGTTGCACACTCGTGGCTACCACCCAGATGTACAAGATCTTGGCGTTGAACTGTCTCATTACTGCTTACAGCCTGAGTGTTCAATATTTGGATGGGATCAAGTTTGGAGACTATCAGATAACTATTACGGGCATGTTGATGTCGGTCTGCTTCTTGTGCATTTCGAGGGCAAAGGTTGGTTCATCGTATTTCTAGCGACGCTGTATAGCTCCTGACAATCTTTGACAATAGCCAGTCGAGAAACTTTCACGGGAACGTCCCTTGGGAAATATCTTCAATCTATATGTCCTCTTGTCCGTACTTCTACAATTTGCCCTTCACATTGCTTCTTTGGTCTATATCACCAATCTCTCCCGCACCTATGAAACGTGGGTTGATTTTCATCAGTTCAGTCCCAGAAAAGTTCACTGACCCCAAAATAGAGAACCAATTAATTTGGACGATGATTTCGAACCTAATTTGCTGAACACCGCAATTTATCTTTTAGGATTGTCACAGCAGGTTTCAACGTTTACCATTAATTTCCAGGTATTTCTCTTTTCGCAATCATGAGGCCATTTAGTCTGACCCTTCTCTAATAGGGTCGTCCCTTCCGAGAAGGAATACGCGAAAACAAAGCTTTATGGTATGGCCTCCTTGGAGCAAGTGCCGTTGCATTTTGTGGTGCCACAGATTTCATACCTGAATTGAACCGATGGCTTCAGATCGATGAGATGGAGGATTCTGTTAGTACCTGCGTCCTCTAAACCAACGTTGATACTCAAAGCCAGATTTCCTTTCTAGTTCGAATTCCGTCTAACCTTAACTATGATTGTGGACTTCATGGGATGTTGGGTGATTGAAGTCCTTTGCAAATATCTCTTTGCAGATTTAGAACCGAAGCCTATGGTGACCAAAGGTCGAGAACGTCGGGAACAGCGACGATTAATAGAGGAACAGGAAAAGGCAAAAAGCCAAGACGAGATCAGTGCAGGTTCTAAGCTTAAAGTCCAATAGATATCGTATTTTCCTTCTTGAACCCACAAACTTTTTGCTTTGGTTATAAAGGTTTGTGAGAGAAAGAGCGCTTCAAGTTGTGATTCATACGATAAAACTCTGTCTTTCATGTTGGTATGTACCAATTGCAATCAGAATGTTAGATACTACTAGTACTAGGGCCCGAGAATCTTCGTCACTGCATGTTCCGCCGTCGACATAAGAGAACTACTTGGCCAGATGATTTCCTGAAACGGATACACATTTCACATGCAATCGTGGCCTATAGATAACTATCGATAGGCGTTTGAAGCGAGAACTTGAGGAAGAAATGCTATCTAGGTTTGGTGTTGGGGGAGTTGGACGGGTTCAAGTAAATTTCGATGCGAGTGCCATGAGCGCTTGGCAGGATCCCTGGCACTCTATCAGATTGAAGTTACAAGTATTTGCTCAACAAAGTATTTGGAAAATGTTGTCAACCAACACTTTCAAGCTTTCCTCCTTGTGACTACGCTAACATTCATGTAGATTCCGTCAACGACACTTCTTCCACTGTTCTGGACTTCATAAGTCTTGGAAAAGAAGTCTTACCGCTAGCCAACATCATCACCTTTTTCACGGTTGTAATATATAGGTACTTCGCTCTAATACTACTCAAAAGAAGACCATTTGCAGCTTTGTTCTCGATTACATTGGAAGAGGATCGTGAGTTTGGGTTTATTCAAGTTATCTTAGCTATTGGGATGGTGCTGACTGTATGTCTACTACGATGAAAAAATTATTGGTATTCTAGACCTTTGTGGTATCATCAACAACGCTCATGGACCAAGTGGTTTTAATCAAGAGATATCTGGAAAGGAGTTACAGGATCATTCACTGAAGGAATTTATTTAGTCGGGAACTGCTTCAAAGTTAGAACATATGTACATTATTGCTCGTCACAATTTACCACATACCATCGTCAACGAACAGGCCCAACGGTTCAGTCCTTGTAAGTATTATGACATCTTTGTCGATGGGATCAACCCACCAGCGCTGAGGGCAGCATTATATTCAATACCGTGCTCTGTAGATCCCCTGTGACTCAGAGGTAATTCCAGATGAGCTGCGCAGAGCTTAGGTAAAATTCGGGAGGAAACCTAAGCCGTTATTGTCATGATTTGGCATGGTTGACATTATAAAGGCATGCTGTAGACACAGACGCAGCACTGTGACGTTCCTTGCATCTACAAAGAATAAGAACTTGACGAAAGCTGTTCCAGAGAGAGACGTGGGCCACCTATCTTCAGACCGTTATCAATGCGGGTCCCGGGAACTCACCTCTTTGCTTATTGCTTCGTTATCCCGTTTCTTGCTACCGACAATCGCTAATCCTCGCTTATCTTCTCACCGCGCTTTCTAAACCCATACCTGTTCACCCCATAATCAGGGTCTTCTAAGGCGGCGTACCCTTTGATTTCGCTGCTTTATACAGTGGCAGTTAAAACAAATTTAAAAGGGATCACAACTTGCGACACTCCTGCCAGTGTCACTAGCCGTGCTACTCATCCATCCCTCTGCTAACCCGATTGTCGGAACATCTGATACATGAGCTGAGTGCAGGTCGGGAAATCCGGACCACAACCTTTAACCACTTCCAATTAATATGTCCGGACTCGCCCTGCAAAAGTACTTTCGGGAACTGGTGGAGTATCAACTGCGATCGAAGACCACGCCCAAGTTGGCTCACCGAATGAGTATCAATTGACAGAAGCAGTAGGGCACCGAATAAAATTTGCCAACCAGAGTAAGATTATAAGCTATATATTGTTTGTTTATTTGTTGGTGCTTATGTCAGTGCGTGTGATGGACAGGGTGGTTCGGTGTTGACGACCACGACGACGGCAGAAAGTTGGTTCTTGCTTTGTAGGCCCATTACGATTGGGTGTGACTCTGAACAACGCATACAACGATCAGCGTAAATTAAAACGCGTCCAACTTCCTGTCACTTCCCCTCTTTCACTTTCTTTCTCTATCTTCATATACCACTCCTTGAACTCAATACCCAACTTCGACAGTGCAAGGATTGTTCACGACCACCCGTGATATATTGATATACGACTTAACCATCTAGATTGTGATCAACTAGATCATGTCGACTTCAGTTCCTTTAACTTCAAGCCCACCTCCCACAGTCGTCCCTGTCAATGGTTCTTCCAGTAGTCAATCCCCTCATCCACTTATTGAAAATAACGATGAGAAGAATAGGTTCGTGACATTCTTTTATCATCTGCGCCGAACATCTAACGTCATCCGAATAGTGTGGTGATCAAAGTGGGGATGGTCGGTGATTCACAAATCGGCAAGACAAGTCTTATGGTGAAGTATGTCGAGGGTAGCTTTGATGAGGATTATATCCAGACGCTGGGTAAGTCACTGGGAGTAAATGAACCCATTCAGTAATTCAATGACATATTAGGCGTTAATTTTATGGAAAAAACCATCTCTGTTCGGAGAACGACCATCACCTTTTCAATTTGGGATCTCGGCGGTCAGAGAGAATTCGTTAATATGTTGCCGCTGGTGTGCAATGACGCTGTTGCAATTCTCTTCATGTTTGATTTGTCCCGAAAATCAACATTAAATTCGGTGAAGGAGTGGTATCGCCAAGCGCGAGGTTTCAACAAGGTATGTTGTCTCAATGATTCGCCTAAAAGTATTGAAATCAACTTCCAATTTCGTCGATGATTTATTTTCCCCAGACGGCCATACCCTTTCTAATCGGTACAAAATTCGATCAGTTCGCTACTTTTCCTCGAGATGAACAAGAAGAAATTACCAAACAAGTCAGCTTCATGTCATTTATTATCTTTACAGTCGCTTATTATGCTCCACTATTCAGGCAAAGCGTTTCGCACGTGCCATGCACGCATCTTTAATATTCTGCTCAACATCAGCTTCAATAAATGTCCAGAAGATATTCAAAATCGTGCTGGCGAAAGCTTTCGACCTGAAATGCGTAATTCCAGAAATTGAAGGTATAGGAGAGCCAATCTTGATTTATGTCGATGTGTAGGAGGTGGGAGGGCCAATATTTTGGAGACATAAGAAGATGAATGGATGCGATTTCCAGCGGCTTTAGACTGATGCGGGACGGATGGGAGAAAAGACGGAGGTTCGCATGTCCACGATCTTGACTTGTGACCATGATTTTCAATCCTTATCATAGGCCAACGATCACTTGACAGAAATCCGCATGTTATTGTAAAATCTTGAACATCGAAAGTCATACCAATCAGATCTTGTCCCACAGCATGCTAGGAGCATTCCTCTTATCTTTTGTTTCGCATCGGTTATTTATCTCGCGCCCTCACACTGTTTATATCCCCTACTAGAATCCACTCGCTCGCTATTTGTTCGCTGTCGTACATCCATTCCTTCTTTTTCTCTCGTCGTTCTGTGCTATCGTATTTTCCCATTGTGCTACATCATACATACATGCCCTCTTCCTTTATGTCTCACATCCTTATCTGTCATGCGCGGCGAAAATTTGGCATCATTTCTTATAAACGCTGCCTTTTAATGGCCTGGCAAATCAGGAGTAAATTGTTGATTTTTTTTACCCTTCCAATTCTTTTACTCTAATAGCCCTTCACACTCATTTGCCACCCACACATCGAATTTTATCCATACATATTTACCTCTCCTCATTCACTCGGTACCACTTGTACTTTTCATATTTATGGCCTTTTCTTTCCCCCTCAAAATAATACAGTTGCACGAGCTGCAAATTACAATGTGAACGAAAAGTTGACATGTTCTTATCACATGAGGTATGCAGTATGTACATAGTAGCACATCAAAAACCTGGTGGTACTATGTATCACATATCCACACGGACGAAAAAGGTTGATCTAGACCAATTGCGTAAAGTTCTTCTGTTTTCAACGTCCTTCAATTGTCATGCCTATCTTGATTGTCGATCCGAAAAGCGATAGATTATGTATCAGTGATTGAAGCAAATGAACATTGGTTTTTGGCATCGCATGAGAGTTCGCCATGCTGATGTTCCTCTGCGCCTGAAGTGGTCCCAGAACCTCCTCAGGGAGTCTGTTTCCAATGGTGAGCTTATGCAAGCATCGCATCGCGTTGGTAAATGCGTGAGATCACCTTTCATCCTCCAACTTTCTTTCCCTTCGTCAGCTTGAGCGAAAAAGCCTTTCAAGTACCGGCCTCAAAACCTGACTTAAAAACCTCATCATAAACAAAATTTGAAAAACTTGGGTCCGGTGCTAAAACGACGACGACATGCGACCTCATTATTAGGACCACGCATCTTTTACTTTGAAGGCGGGAGCATGATGTACAACGCCGCTGCCCTAATACACAACACTCGACGCGCTCCCCGCCGTAACCTGAATCCGACCCTTTACCCTTAACCACCAACCCTAAACATGTATAACTTGAACCCTGTCCAATGATCACCAAAAGTGCCATTTTGTTGAGGTCTCTACTTCTCACCATCAAAGTATCAAGTTTCATGAGACTTTCCAATTCGCGTTTTTGAACATTGAATATTGAATATCGAGTGCTAGTCTGGGTATCTCGAGGCCCCAAGCCATACACTGCTTTGCGTGGCCACACGCGCGATTGTGCTTCTATACATTATCCGGCGAATCGTAGATTTTTTCCAGTCCAGGTTTCGGTTTCCTCTTGGTTTATGTAACCAGCTTTTATTGACAGTCTCTTTCAGTGGGTTAATAATGTCTGCCTCGGGTGACCAGCTGCAGCTATTCAGTTTAGTAACCAGGAAAGACTCTTGCCTGGAGGGCCGGAAGCGGTGGCTCGAATGGACGTCCTTACTTGGCTCCGAATGCTAGACTCGCGACCAGTCCTTAGGTGGTGATCACGCGTGGCGGTTGTTTATAATTTGTTGTGGTATCGTTGTCGTGGCAAACATATAGCGGAGCGTGAAAAGGAGGATCACCACCTAAGGACTGGGAGCACACTTGCGTGACACTGACTTCGAAAAAAATCATGTTTCGACACGGATGACTTCGCTAAAAACATTCAAACTCTTTCCACATGTCTCTATTTTCAACATAACTTTATTGTATGTTTCTTTACATTTGTAATCAATTGACATAGGTTTGTGAAATAAGAATTTTTGACATATAAAATTGAACTTTGTCACTGAAAGTGAGCATGGCCACCTCCATTCTGAGCACCTGCACTTGATGATGGTGGGTTAGGCTCCTGAGAACCAATATTTGAAGAAGGTAAATTGGGCGCCCTCGGTGGTTGCATTGGCATCTGAAAATAACCATAGAAGGGTGGTGGCAGGTGTTCAGGCATGGCATAGGTGTTAGGGCAACTGCAGACGACTTAGTCGAGATCTAGCAGGGGATCCTAAACATATATATAAACATAAAATACAACAGGAAAGTGCACCTAGCAGAGGATCCTAAAAGAAAAGGATAAAGCCCTGCTAAGGTGGGATGCATGTCTATATACCAAAATTGGAGTTGAAATAATAAAATGATGAAAAAGATGGAGAATGGTGAAAAGGTGATAAGAATGCTATGTCACATGACCATCGGACTCCAGTATCGGAGCCACAAGTGCACTCCATCTTGGGCTAGCAAGATGAGGAGGAATATACAGTATAGAGGTGACAGAGAAATATCGGAGGAAACATTGGACAAAGTGGAGCGTCCCCTAACAAACACCCCCCCTCGAGCAAGATGTGTTTGCACAGCATTACATGTACATGTTCAACACATGATGACAAAAGCATGCTCTTGTTATCAGGTGAGTCCAATTAAACAAATGATCTTCATGGGCATAACCAGGCCGGAGTTTGGATTGAAACCTACTTAAACTCCCTCAATCCCAGTTTTTGACAAAATGTACAAACTTCAGTCACGTCAGAGCCTTTGTGAAAATGTCTGAAACATTTTCTTCAGTCAGTATGTAGGTGAATGTTATCTTATCATCTTTGACTGCTTCCCTGATGAAGTGATATCATAGGTCAATATGCTTGGTCCATGAGTGAAATTTATTGTCCTTCGACAATGCTATTGCCCCTTGGTTGTCGCAGTTGACTGTGATCAGCCCTTGTTGCGGCTCTCGGATCTTGCTGATAAATCCTCAAAGCCACAGTGCTTCCTTTGTCGCATGTGTCTGCATGATGTATTCAGCTTCTGTGCTTGACAATGCAATAATATGCTGCTTTTTGGAGCTCCAAGCAATAGCCTCTTGGCCAAAATAGAACGAGTATCCAGATATCGAGTGCCGGTGCTTTTGACTTGCCCAGTCTGCATCACAAAAACCTTCCACCAACTGTTTAGATTTTCCCCTGAAGGTAAGCCAAAGAGTTTTTGTTGTTTGCAAATATATAATGACCCTTTTTAATGCTTCCCAGTGGTCAGGTCCCAGATTCTGGATAAACTGCAACAGGATTCTGACTGCATATGCTACATCCGGTCTTGACACTACTGTCGGCCACAGGACACTCCCAATCGCTTCGCCATAGGGTATTCCTTGCATCCGCATCATTTGGTTGGGTGTGGATGGGCATTGATCAACTGAATATTGAGAACCAGGGTTCATAGGTGTCGAGATCAGTTTCGCATTGGTAAGTCTAAACTTGTCTGCCATAGCTTCAATATAAGCTTGTTGATTTATTGAGATCATTCTAGCCTTCCTATCGCATTTGATTTGGAATCCCAAGAACCAGCTTATAGGTCCATGGTCAGTTATCTCCCAGTGCTTTTTGATTTTGATTTTGAACTTTTCAGTGTCAGCTTTCCATTTTGAGGTGACCACCATGTCATCTGTAGCTACTGTGATGATGATATGTTCATTGGGTGTCTGCCAGTAGAACACTGAGTGGTCAGCCGCAGATTGTTTAAAACTGAGTTCTTTTATAAGAACCCTGCTCATCTCGATGTACCAACCTCTCCCAGCCTGTTTTAATCCATATAGACCCTTCAATAGTCTGAGGACTTTTCCTTGCTGATCCGGTTTGAGTACACCATGAGGTGGTTTCATGTAGATCGTCTCCTTGAGTGGGGCATTTAGGTAAGCACTCTTCACATCTACATGCTCAATTTCCCAGTCTAATTCCGCTGCATTGGCCAGTACTGCCTGAACAGTTGGCATTTTTGCTGCTGATGAGAAAGTTTCAGTGTAATTAACACCTTAAACTTGTCTGTGACCACCTGTGACAATCCGAACATGGTAGCTCTGTATTTCACCATTTGGACCTCTTTTGACCTTCAGGACCTCGCTACATGGGATTGCTGTATGCCCAGTTGGTAAGTCTTCCACTACCCAAGTCCCAAGTTTCTCAAGCTGGCTAATCTCATATTCAAGTGCAGTCTGCCAAAATTTTGCATCAGGACCTCTTAGGGCTTCATCAAGTGTACATGGATCTGAATTTGTGCTGCCAACTAGTGCAAAATTGGGGGGTAAGGAATTAAGCCTGTCATTGTCTTCAGGTATTTCAGCAACTGACTTGTCTTCATCCTCTAGGTTACTGCAGATGACTGCTGCGACAAGACCATCATTCAGGTCTTTATAGGCTCCAGGAGGTTTCCTTGGGCAAAGAAAGGCCTTGTCCATAGCCTTGAGCAAGGTCATTTTCTTCAGTTTCTGGGACAGCTTCGGATGTTGGTTCAGATGTGGATGAAAAAGGGACTGAATTAGAAGGTTGAGGGTTTTGGTATGGTTTGGCTGTTTTGTCCTCAGGTTGATAGTTACTGACTGGTTGGTTGTCAGGTTTTTTGGTGTTTTTGAGGTTGTTGGTGGGTTGTTGGATGATTTTATTCCTCTCCCCCTCAGCCAACATATCACCTTGGATAACTGCATAGTTTTCAGGTGTTTGTATGTCATTTTCATTAAAAACAACATTTCTTTCAACTGTAACTGAGCGTTTTTCAGGCCAATAGATCCTATATCCCTTTGACTTGGAATCATACCTGACAAACCGGCCGACTTGAATCTTGCATCTAGCTTTCCAGCCTTAAGATCCTTCATGTATGCAGCTACTCCAAATTCCTGGATACCACCAAGGTAAGGTTTCTTTTTGTTTTGCATTTTGTATGGGGTCCTTCCATCTAAGGCATGTGTAGGGGTCCAGTTTTGTAGCCATGTCGTATGGCACATTGCCTCTTCCCACAAGAAACGAGGTAATCTGGAGGCTAGGAGCAGTGCTCAGGCTCATTCAGCTTGTGTTTGCATTCCCCTTTCTGCAGTGCCATTTTGAGGTGGTGAATCATGTACGGTAAGCTCTCGGACTGTCCTATTTAGGTCTTGGTGATGAGTTATCTCCTTAGACATGAATTCTCCCCCTGTTACGACTTTCGACCGATTCAGTCTTTACAGACGTGATCGGATACAGTCAGTATCTGATAATGCACAAGCATCTTGTCCAAGGAGCTAGCTGAGCCCATGAATATCAACTGGAAGATGTCCAGTCAAGTATCCACAGGTTTGAGAATGGATAAATGCCAATCAAGCACTATCGTTATTAACAAGTTAAAGACAAGCTAAAG
>Ga0193743_1000175_pt1 | contig 51045 bp, 47 predicted proteins | sample L2c2metaG_FD_143038 | JGI IMG/M metagenome (GOLD analysis project Ga0193743, IMG submission 143038) | Soil microbial communities from a riparian zone of the East river system, Colorado, United States - L2c2 | ecosystem: Environmental > Terrestrial > Soil > Riparian zone | place: USA: East River... | reverse complement strand
ATTTTCATCACACGTTTCTTTATGAGATGGATTTCCGCGGCAATGGCAAGCCGGGCGCGTTGCGGCGATACACGGGTAACGAGCGTAACTACCGCATCATGCTGGACAGCAGCGAAAATCCCTATACGACCTCGCCCGAGACCAATTACAGATGGACCAGGTCGCGCTGCCTGGGTGGAAGAGGACTGCACTGGGCGCGCGCGACTGATCGAATGGCCGATTACGAATTCAAAGCGGCTTCACGCGACGGTTACGGCAAGGACTGGGCGGTGACCTATGCCGATATGAAGCCTTACTACGACCGCGTTGAAAGCTTCATCGGCGTAAGTGGCGAGCGATTGGGTTTGCCGCAGTTTCCAGATGGTCCGTTCCAGCCGCCAATGCCGTTGAACTGCGCTGAAGCGATCTTCAGGGCGGCCGCCAAGGCCTTGGGATATACGCCGACTCACCGGCGGCTTGCGCAGCTGACACAATCGCTGAATGGCCGTCCCACATGCCACTACTGCGGCAATTGCGTCAACGGCTGCGATGTGGGCGCAATGTTCAGCACCCTCTCTACGACGCTCCCACCGGCGCTCAGGACCGGGAACCTTGAGGTAAGGACCGACCACATAGTGGCGCGCGTCCGCATGAATGGCGAGAACCGCGCGCAGGGTGTGACGTGCATCGAACGTTACACAATGAAATCGATTGAGGTGGACGCGAAGTATGTCATTCTGGCTGCCTCCACTCTGGAAAACACCCGTCTACTGTTGTTGTCGGCGACGGTCGGTTTAGCTAATTCCAGCGGTCTATTGGGTCATTACATGATGGACCAGGTGGGCGGCGGCGGAGTAACTGGAATTTTGCCGAAACTGAAGGGCGGACCTGCGCGGCTTGATGATGGCAAGTCCGCGGGCATTACGATTCCGAATTTTCAAAACATCAGTAAAGAGACGCAGCGGAAGGATTTCATTCGTGGTTACGTGATGAATGCCACGGGTGGACAGACTGAGACCGTTGGATACGCAGCGTCTATCCCCGGATACGGCACGGAATGGAAGAGGGAAGTGAAAAGCCGCTACGTGGCGCAGGCGCGTGTGTGGAATGCTGGCGCGGAAATGCTGGCGCGGAAGGAGAACTTCGTCGAGTTGGACCCGGAGGTGAAGGACAAATGGGGCATACCGGTGCTTAAAATCCACTTCACTCATTCGGAGAACGAGTACAAGCTTATTGAGGATTTTCAGCACCGGGCCGAAGAGCTTTTCAGGAAAGCCGGCGGCGAGATTTTCCAGGGGATGGGCCGTGGTGGTCCAGCGGGATTCCCAGGCGGCCCGGGGTCTCCGGATACGGGAAGAGCCAGTGAATCGGCGACTGCGGGAAAAAGCACGCGCCGCGATACCTTGGGCGGCGCCATTCACGAAACGGGAACAGCACGAATGAGCGATGATCCGAAAGACGGCGTGCTGAATTCTTTCTGCCAGACTCACGATATTTCTAACTTGTATGTGTTCGGCGGTAACGCGTTCTGCTCAACCGGCGATAAACACCCAACACTGACGATGCTGGCGCTGAGCGCACGGGGGTGCGCTCATTTAATCGACCAGGCGAAGGGCAAGGACGTTTGAAATTATCGTTAGTCAGATAAGCGCTACTGCAACGCGGGTTCATCGTTCGAGTTTGCCAACTGCCCAGGACGGCGTTTCGAACGCCACAGGGTTATCTTGAGATCACATGTCGACTGAAGGGGATTCAACGACAAGGTCCTTACAACAGGAGGTGCAGCATCTGGCGCTCCTGGAAGATGCTGCACACCGGTTGAGTTCCACGTTGGACCTGGATGAACTGCTCGAGAAGATTGTCGAAGAAGTGGCCCTGGCGTTTGGTTGCAGCCGTTCCGCGGTGCTGCTCGCCAACGATCAAGGAACCGAATTAGAACTGGTCGCCGTCCATGGTTGGACCATGAGCGTACATCCGAAGGGTTTTCGCTTTGCCATCGGGCGGGACGGTCTGGTGGGGAAAACGGCCAAGACAGGAAGGACTTCGTATGTGCCGGACGTGCTGTTGGAGCCGTCCTATGTGGTGAGCGAACAAACGACCAGGAGTGAGCTCGACATTCCGCTGAAGGTTTACGGAAAAGTCATCGGCGTGTTCAATGCGCAGCATCCGGAGGTCGACGCCTTTCCGGAAAGCCTGCGCAAACTGCTCGAGGCTCTAGCCGATCATCTGTCGACCGCCATCGAGAATGCCCGGCTCTTCCGCCGGGAAAGACTTGCAAAAGAAGGACTCGAAAAGGAATATGCAGAAGCGCATCGAATGCAGATGGCGCTCCTGCCTCAAGGCCAACTTCAAGCCGGCGGATTCTCCATTCGCGGCGCCTGTCTGCCGATGCACGCCGTTGGAGGCGATTGGTTCGATTTCTTCTTGCTTGATGACCATCGCATAGCGATCGCGCTTGGGGATGTCTCCGGCAAGGGCATACCAGCTGCGCTGCTGATGGCCTCCACACGCAGCGGCCTCCGGCAGCAAGCAAAGATGTCAAGGTCTCCCTCTAAGGTGCTGAACAGACTTAATAATATTCTTCTGTACGATTTTCCGCAGGGTAACTTTGTAACGTTGGTATACGCGATCCTAGATACTCGAACCGCGGCCATAAGTCTGGCGGCAGCCGGTCATCCGCCGCCCATTCTGTCTCTTGGCCGTTCGGCGGAGCTTCTTGCTATTCCAAACGGACTGCCCCTTGGGATCAAAGAGCAATTCTTCGAGCAACGTGAGTGCTTGGTTGCACCAGGCTCGTCGGTATTGATTTACTCGGATGGTTTGGCGGAGGCCGCTAACCCCGAAGGCGAGGAGTTTGGGGTCGAGCGCATCAGACACCTCTGTTCCACGAACGAGGTCACACCGGAATCGCTGATCGGAGAGGTGCGCCTTTTTAGCTCGCCGGGCGCGCTGAATGACGACGCTACAGCTTTGTTGATCACCAGGGAAAGTTGACGGGCTACCGGGAGAAAACCGTTACTATCTGAGGAGAAATGAAATGTACATGCCATACAAAAGATCAGCCCATTTTGTGGTTCGATCATCAAGCTGAAGAGGCAGTCGAGCTTATATATCCATTTTTCAGGACTCAAAGTGCAGACCGTTACGCGCTACGGCGAAACCGGACCTGGCCCCAAAGGGAGCGTGATGACCATCGCGTTTGAACTGAGGTGGAGGAGTTTTGGGACAAGCTATCAGACGGCGGAAAACAAGTACAATGTGGCTGGCTGAAGGACAAATATGGGCTGTCGTGGCAAATTGTTTCCACGATCTTGATCGACATGCTGCAAGACAACGACGCAGAACGATCGAAAAGAGTAGAGTTATGAACGCTATGTTTCAAAAGATTGACATCGCCGGTTTAGAGAAGGCTACCGGCAGCGTTGAAACGCTGCCGGTACAAGTTCATTTAGAAGCTCAAGCGTAAAGCAAGCTGCAATTGTCGTGCCGTCCCCAAACCAATTTGATTTGAAACGGTTGAGTTCAGCTGTCCAAAAGTTCCGCCAGCGACAGACTGCGTAAAGGCTTGCCCCGGCTGGATTGCGCTTGCCGTGGATGCGTCTGTCGGAATTCCCTGGTTCAGGCGAACCGTGCCGGGATTGGCGAAGTTGGTGTGGTTTGTGATGTTGTATGCTTCGCCGCGAAGTTCCAAACTGATCCTCTCCGCTATGGCAAACTTTTTGCTAAGAGTCAGGTCCAATTGCGCCAGCGAAGGACCAGCCAACGAGTTTCGTGCAGAGTTGCCGTAAGTGCCGGGTTTCGGGACCGTGAAAGCAGCCGGATTAATATAGGCCATGCCGTTGTTATAAAGCAGCGCGTCGACATTCGGGACAACATCCGGCCGGCGGACGTTTCGAGACGAGCCGCCGCCAGGTGTATTGATTACTGCTACGGTTCCTGCCACCTTTGACGAATAGACCGTGCCGGTTGACGGATTGACCCAGGCCACGTCCGGCCGGGTAATCAAAACATCAATTGGTACTCCGCTCCGGGCATTGAGAATCCCTCCCAGTTGCCACCCGCCCAGAACTGCATTGACGAAGCGATTGGAGTTCGAGCCGAACTTCTGGCCCTTACCAAAGGGAAGTTCATACAGAGCATCCAGGTTAAAGCTTTGGCGAATATCGAAGTTGTTGTTGCCATGGTCCGCCGCAAAATTATTCGGATTGCCAGCCGTGTTGGCTTCATTTGAACCCGCGCTGTTTCCGATGGAATGGCCCCAGGTGTATTGTCCGCCGAACGTCAGCCCCTTGGCAAAGCGGTGGTTTAAGCCGACCTGCAAAGCATTGTAATTGTCATTGCCACCGCTCGTCTTGTAGTCGATTTCCGCAAAGCGGCCACCGAACTGCCTTGTTACTGTCCCAGTAACCGGATCTACCCCCACGATTTGATTCGTGATGCTGCGGAGGAAGAGGTTGCGTCCCTGGCTGCCAACGTAGCCGGCAGTGATCACGGTGTTTTCCGGCAACTGTTGTTGGACCGAAAACGAGTAAGAAAGAACTTTTTCGGGAACTCGGTATCCTGGCGCGTACGCGCGCGGCTGATATCCGAGTGTTGGGCTGTTAATGTCGTAGCTGGCCGCCAAGGACGCCGTGTTAAAGGGATAGCTGATGTTCGTTGTCCGAGTCGTGCCGATGCGGTCGTTTGCTTCTGGCTGCAGTTGATCTTCGGTCTGACCCGGACCATAATAATAACCGGCTCCGACGCGCACGACTGTTTTTCCATTTGAGGCTAAGGGGGACCAGGTGAAGCCCAGCCGGGGCCCGAAGTTCAGTTTCGAACTTCGGTACCAGTCGCCGGCAAACTTGGGAATGATATTGCCCGAAGGAATATCGAAGAAGACGTTTTTGTCGCGTGCTTCTCTGAGCGGTGAGTAATATTCATAACGCAGACCGTAACTCATGGTGAAGTTCGGCCGGATCCGCCATTCATCCTGCGCGTAACCGATGTAGTACATTTGTTGAAGTTTGGCAACGCCTGAGAGCCCGGTAAATGGACTTAAGGCGCTCAAGTCACCGTTATAGGCGATCTGGTTCGGTTGATTATTCAAGAAAGCCGTTACCGTGGGGAAATTGTAGGTCGTGCCACCTAACTGGTCGTTGTACAAGGTAATCGGCCGGAACTCAACCCCAAACTTCATGCTGTGATTTCCCTTCAGCACCGAGAGATTATCGATCCCGGAGAGTGTGTAGTTGGTGTACGGTGCGCCGCGGCCGTTGAAGTTGCTCGAAAGCCTGATAAGCCCCGAGGGCACGGCAATTGCGTTGTTGCCCGTTTGCCCGGCAATGCCGCTTAGGGCAGGGCCGCCGCTGATGCTGATGGTCGTGCCGCTTAAATCCACATTGCCGCTCGGGCCAGGAACTCCCGCTACTCGCTGTTTGACCGAATTCACGCCAAATTTCGTTTCATTCACGATATACGGTGTGAGGGTCTGCGTCAGCGAGATCACTCCATTTTGCGGTGTGACGGTTTGGAGATACTTGCTCAGCGTCGTATTTTGCGTCTGGGAAGAGTACCCTTGATCGCGGAAGTAGCGAGCATAGAGCTTCAATCTATCGCTGATGTTGTAATCAAACCGGATTCCGCCGTAATCTTCGTTGATCGATCCCGGCCCAAGCGCGATTACTTGATCCACCAGCGGATCGCTCGTGGGGAATTGACCGACGGGGAACGCAGCCAGCAAAGATTGGATAGAGGGAACTGCTCTCGACCGCGCCAGCGCGCTCAGAGTCCCTTCGTTGAAAGGAGCGGCAGTGCGCTGCCGCAGACCCTCGTAGCTGCCAAAAAAGAAAAGTTTATCTTTGATAATCCGTCCACCCAGTGAGCCGCCGTATTGGTTCAAACGCAGCTTGTCGGGCGAACCGCCTTGGGCGAAAAAATTCCGCGCATCGAAAAAGTTGTTGCGATTGTATTCAAACACGGCTCCGTGCAGAGCATTCGAGCCCGACTTGGTGACCACGCTAATTTGCCCACCCGTGCCGGTTCCATACTCAGCTGGATAATTGCTGCTGTCGACACGAAACTCCTGAATGTTTTCCAAGCTGTTCTGCAGCCGGAAATTCGAGGTGGTCTCGCCGTTTAGGTTTCCCGGTGAAGCGTCGACGATGGACGTCGCTTCAATGCCGTCATAGCGAACAATGTTCTGCTGATTCGAACGTCCGCTGAACCGGATATTGTCGTATGTTCCGCTGCCGCTGTTTACCGCGCCCGGCGTCAGCAGGTACATCTGAGAGACTTGTCGCCCGTTTAGCGGCAGGTCCGCAACCTCACGCTCGGTTACATTCACGCCCATTTTGGCGCTGCTTAGATCCAACGCGTCAACTCCCCCGCCTTCCACGTTCACTACCGAAGTGGTGGCACTCACAGACATCTCGAAGCCGCGGCGGACTTCCTGTCCCACCTGTAGATTGAGACCGTTTATTTCTGACTCGGAAAAACCTTGATGCGAGACTCGTAAACTGTATGTGGATGGCTCCAAATTGGCGAAAGTGTAGTTGCCATCCGCATTCGTGTTGGTCTCATACTGAGCGTTTGTCCGCTCGTTTACTGCGACGACATGGGCGTCGCTAACAACACCGCCGCTTGAATCCGTGACCCTACCGGAAAAACGTCCAGTGCTGGTCTGTCCTGTCGCCAGACAGGCGAATAAAATCCCAATGACTAAAGGCGCAATACTCCTCATGTAACATCCCCCGGCACTACGTTAACCTCACGAGTGTTGCGATAGGATTACATCTTTGTTACAAATTATCTGCAGGTTTTTTGGGACGCGAACGAAGTACTGTACCTGGGCTCAGCGCGTAACCATTGTCGTTCTTCGGTCAGAAGGCTTACTTCTAGACGGTCTGTTTCCGCAATTCAGCCGCGATTTCGCATCAAGGCTGAATTGCTGGCATCATTCGACAAAGTGTTGCAGCGGGTTGCGAAGCACTCGCGGGGACGGACCGATGATCATCTGGCCAAAACCTCGATGCTGATACTCGGTCTAGCGACAGTGTTGTCTTGACAAATCGTCCAAGTCCCTATTGGCGCTGTCTTCTTAGCTATGATGCGAGCATGCGGACTGCCTTGGGGTTCCGGGCACATTCCGGCTGGGCGGCGATGGTGGCGGTTGCGGGGACAATGAACGCGCCATTGGTGTTGGAGCGGCGACGGATCGTAATCGCCGATCCCGAGAAACCGGGTTCGAAGCAGCCGTATCATGCCGCGGCTGAGTTGCCGTTTTTTAATGCAGAGACCCTCGTGCGGACGGCGATCGAATCATCGCGTGCGTTCGCCCTCGAGGCGATGTTGGCCACGGTTACGGCGCTTCAATCGCAGGGGCATGAAATCGCCGGATGCGCTCTCTTGCTCGGCTCCGGAAAAGCTCTGCCAGGACTTGAAAAGATACTCGCGTCGCACGCGCTGATCCACACGGCTGAAGGTGAGATGTTTCGCGATGTGCTGGTTTGGGCGGCGCGGGAGTGCCGTCTACCAGTCACAGCTGTCCAGGAGAAGGGGCTGAAGGCTACGTTGCTAAAGCGGATCGGTTCCCTCGGCAAGCAGATCGGCCCGCCGTGGACCCAGGATCAGAAGTACGCAACCTTGGCTGCGCTGCTGGCATTGGAGGGTGGCTGAACTACTTGCTGGCAAAACCGACGGCGAAGTGACCGATGAACGAGGGGTACCTTCGCTGAGTAGCCCATTCACTCGTCCATTCGGAAAACCATCCAACTCGTACACTGCAAGTAGGCACTCATGGTTCCATTTCTTTTGCTCCTTGCCGCCTCCGCCGCTCCGCCCTCCGATCCAGGTCTCACTCAACAAGCCTGGACGATTCTTAAAGACGGCGCCGCTGACAAAAGCGCGCCGCGGCGTGCAAGAGCCGTTCATGCGCTTGGTTTGATAACGAACCGCCAGGCGCAACGGATGGCCGAGGAGGCGCTTAATGATCTCGATAAAGACGTCCGCGCCGAAGCCGCCACATCTCTTGGCCGCATGAACGCCAGGACGGCTCGCCCGAAACTACGCGCGTGTCTGAACGATAAAGATGTCCGGGTCGTGCTCGCCTGCACCAATTCGTTGTACCTTTTCAAAGATCCTATCGCGTATGAGGTCTATTACGCTCTGCTCACGGGAGACCGTAAGAGTTCACAGGGACTGATGCAATCGCAGCTCGATACTCTGCACGACCGCAAGCAATTAGGAAAATTGGCTTTCGAAACAGGTGTAGGATTCGTCCCTTTTGGCGGTATGGGATGGCAGGCGATAAAAACGATCACGCGCGATGACGCAACTCCGGTGCGCGCGCTGGCGGCCGAACGCCTGGCAACGGATCCGGACCCGAGTAGCGCAAACGCGCTTGTCAAGTACTCGACCGAAAAGAAAAGCCGCGTGCGCGAAGCAGTTGTCGAGGCGATTGCGAAGCGCGGGGATCCGGCGTTGTTGAAGACTGTGATCACTCTGATGGCTGATGAGGACGACGGCGTGCGGTATGACGCGGCGGCAACGGTCATTTGTCTGTCGCGGCGGCGCGCTGCTCCGCGGGTAGTGGGTTCGAAAGCGGGCGCAGCCGCACCCCCCGTTTCGAAATCCCCGAAGTAAGCGGCTACCGGATAGGTGCGCTGAAGCGTCACTCGGCTCCTCACGGAAAACCAGAAAGACGGGAAATGCACAAAAGACCTGGTGTCCAAATTGTGTGGCTCGGGTTTGGCTTTCTGCTGGCGGTCGCCTTCCAGGTCGGACTTACCAGCCAGGCCATCGCTCCTCTGTGGCTTCACTCGCGAGGCTGGCGCGTGGATTCGGCTCAGTGGATACTCACACTCGTAGTGCAGGCGCTCACGCCCCTGCTCTGTCTGCTGCTAGGTTTTGGTGTCGCCGCTAAACGCCCTTGGGATCATCGGGTGTGGCTGCTGCTCGGTGTCCTGGTCAGCTACAGTCTCTTCGTCTTCGGCACGGACGTCAGGGACCCGGTGATGTCGTGGCCACCGGTCATTCGACACGTGGCGCTCCTCTATCACAATTTTTGGGTGACGAGCTGGCCCGTTTGGATGATTGTATTCGCGATTTATTTTCCCGAGAGAGCCGGGATTGACCGGCGCCAGCCACGGATAAAGTGGCTTTTTCTTACGCCGGTAGCTGTGGCTTGCAGCGTTTACCTGCTGATTCGGATCCTGAAAAACGAAAACGTTCCACTGCCGTACCTACTTCGGCTAGTTGATCCAAGCATTGGATTTTTGATGCAGGATCTGTTCTGGTTCACAGTCCTGACCTGCCTTGGCGTTTGGGCCGTGAAACCGTCCACATCGACCAATCCGGATGCACGACGACGGTTGCGTGTTTTGTTCGCGGGTTTGGCTATCAGCATTCTGCCAGTGCTTGTCATGGGATTAATCGTGAGACAGGTTCTGCACATCCGTGAAAGGGACTTGCCCGGTTGGCTGCTACTCCTTGCAGCCCTGCCACTTGCGTTCTTTCCCATCACACTGGCTTATGTGACCGTTGTCCAGCGCGCTTTGGATGTCCGGGTTCTTGTGCGGCAGGGCGTGCAATATGCGCTGGCACGACGCGGAGTGCTGGGCATGCAGCTATTGGTATCCACTTGTGTGGTCCTCCTGGTTGCGAAGGTTTCGGAAGGCATGACATTCGGACAGCGGATCTTGCTGACTGCCAGCGGCGTCGGAGCAGTCCTTCTGGTCGGGGCTGGATCCCAGCGACTCGCGCGGTGGGTTGACCGGCATTTCTTCCGCGAAGCATATGACGTCGAGCAGGTCCTGAATCGTTTGGCCGATAACGTGAGTTCGATTGTTGAGCTCGGGCCGCTGCTCGAAACCGTAACAAGCAGATTGGCGGAGGCGCTGCACATAACAAAACTGGCGGTGTTCCTGGGCGATAGGCATTTCTATCGTCCAGTAGCGGCGCTAGGCCTCGAAGTTCCAAACTATTCGTTTGGTGAACAGACCGTCAGTGTCCGGCAGCTCCTCAGCGCGAAGCGTCCGCTTCCCGTATATTTCGACAATCCGGCATCGTGGATTCACGAGGCAACCGGTTCGGAGTCAGTCGTGCTGCACAAGATCGAGGCACAATTGCTTCTTCCGATCGTGCGCCGCGACGAGATGCTCGGATTTCTATCGCTTGGCCCCAAGATTTCTGAAGCTCCTTACTCGCCAACCGACATGCAGCTGCTGCGATCGGTCGCTTCTCAAACCGGACTCGCGATCGAGAACAGCCGTCTATCCTCGGCAATTGCCAGCGAAACTGCCCAGCGTGAGGTGATCAATCGCGAACTAGCGATCGCAAGGGAGGTGCAACAGCGATTATTTCCGCAGGAGTTTCCCTCGATACCGGGGATAGAACTTGTCGGCTTTTGCCGTCCGGCGCGCGAGATAGGCGGGGACTACTACGATTTCTTTCGATTACCGAAGGATATTTTGGGCTTGGCAATCGGAGATATTTCCGGCAAGGGAATCCCCGCGTCGCTATTGATGGCAAGTCTACAAGCGTCGCTTCGAGGTCAGACCCTTGCCGGTCCGGCAAACATCGACGAGATGATGGCGAATATCAGTTCTCTTGTTTACGCGGCCTCTCCTGTAAACCGGTACGCGACTTTTTTTTATGCGCAATATCAGGCAGACGGGCGGGCGTTGACTTATGTAAATGCCGGCCATAACCCGCCGATTCTTCTGCGGCGCGGCGCGGAAGTTCTCCGCCTCGATGCAGGAGGGCCGCCAGTCGGCCTCCTGCCAGGAGCCGTCTATCAAGGGGCTTCCATCCAGCTCGATGCGGGAGACCTGCTTCTCTTGTTTACCGATGGCATGAGCGAAGCCATGAACGTATCAGACGAAGAGTGGGGCGAGGATGAAATGTTGAATGTGTTGAGGGAATGCCACACTGAGGCTCCGGATAAAATTGTGGAAGCTTTGTTTCGCGAGGCTGACGAATTTTCCGGCTCAGCGCCTCAGCATGACGACATGACCGTAGTGATCGCAAAGTTCCTGACCTAAGTCCGTCGTCCGGGCGACAGCTGGTTAAACCACAAATGTGCTCTCACCACTTCAGCTGTTGACCATCTTCAAACACCGCGCCGGTGGGTCCGTCAGAATCCAGTTCTGCCAGCCAAATCGCCACAGCGCCAACGGAGAGATGCGTCAGCAGACATTGGCCGAGTCCATGGGATGGGACAAAAGCCGACTCTCCCACCAGCTTACGAGGATGCAGGAGAGATCACTTGTGGAACGGCGCGAGGCCGAAAAGCGCATTGTCATCGTTAGCCTCACCGGGCAGGGTCGCGACAAGCTAAACGCTGCCCGTCCGATTCATGCGGCATCGGTGCGGCGAAACCTGCTGGAGCGGCTTAGTTCAGCGCAGATCAAGGCCATTCTGCAAATCCGTGACGTTCTTGGCGAGGAGTCAGCGCCGCAAATTCGCGTTAAGAAAAATTGACTTTCCGGGCGACGGACTGTACAGTAATGCAGTAAGAGACCAAATCGGTCGTATATCGGCGGTCTCCATTTCATGACCATTCGCAAACTTCTCTTCTGGATGCATCTGTGCGCCGGCCGCGCTCGAATTTGGACGGCAGCGTACCGTATATCTGAATCCGTACACAGGGGCTGTACTCGGCGAAGGTTCGCAATCGACCCGAGCTTTTTTTCAGCAGACGGAGCAGTGGCATCGCTGGCTGGCGTTCAGCGGGGCGACCCGCGCCACGGCCAGACTAGTGATGGGCGTGGCGAATTTGCTGTTCTTCTTTCTGGTTTGCAGCGGGATTTATCTCTGGTGGCCGCGCGCCTGGACGCAGCAATATTTGCGTCCGGCGGTTTGGTTTCGAGGCGGGTTGCGAGGGAAGGCACGCGACTGGAACTGGCATAACACGATTGGTATCTGGTGCGCCGGACCATTATTCTTTATTGTCCTGTCGGGAGTGGTCAGTCTTTCCCGTGGGCCAATAACCTGCTTTTTCGAGCGACCGGCAACGAGCCGCCGGTACAGCGTGAGGCACCGAGGCCGGCTGCGCGCGGAGGACGGGAGCACCGCCCTTCCTTGGAAGGTTTGAACGGGTTGTGGGCGCGGGCGGAGCAGCAGGTTCCCCAGTGGCGGAGCATCAGTATGCGCTTGCCCGAATCTGGAAATGGGCCGGTTTCGTTTGCGATCGACGCGGGCGACGGCGGGCGTCCCGATCTGCGCTCGACGCTAGTGTTGGACCGCAAGACGGCTGCTGTGGTCCGATGGGAGACCTTCAATGGGTTCAATCTCGGACGGCAATTGCGCTCGTGGGTGCGATTCGGGCATACGGGCGAAGCGGGCGGGGTGATTGGTCAAACGATTGCCGGCTTAGCATCGCTGGCCGCGGCCTTTCTGGTGTGGACCGGCTTTGCATTGGCGCTGCGGCGGCTGAGCGCGGCCCGGGCCCGTCGAAGCAAGAAGGCTTCTTTAGTGAAAGCAGCAATGGCCGTTTTGGACTAGCACTAATCTGCTTGCGGATTCGCTTATAGGGGAGCACGCTTGGCAGCATGAGTACTCAAGCATTCTTGAAATACACTACTTCCGTAGAAACATTACAACCGAATGAAGAGCAGTCATTCGAGATTCTTGCCGCGACGTTCCGGGTATTTCGGAGAGAATCGGCGACCAGTCCCGGCATACGGCACGGCCGCTTCACGCCAGGAGTCACGGGGTGATTAAGGCCGAGTTGACAGTGTATGAATGGCTGGCTGAGCCCTACGCGCAGGGGTTGTTTGCGTATGCGCCGGTCTTCGGGGCGCCAAACGCGGTGGAGTTCTTGAAGCAGGTCGAAATTTTGGCGGTGAACCACAGTAAATATTCGGCGCTGCGCGATGCCGTGGTGGAATTCTTCTGCACGGAATCAGCGGAGTGGGAAGTAAGAGTGCAACTGGCTACGGATTTGAAAACAACTCCGGTGGAAGATCCAACCGTAAAGTGGCCGGAAGACAAGACTCCCCATGTAACTGTGGGCCGCCTGCCTGCCTATCCGCAGAATGTGTATAGCGCGGAGCGGCGGATTTTCGCGGATGAACTGCTGAGTTTCAGCCCGTGGCATGGACTGTTGGCGCATCAGCCGCTTGGAAATATCATGCGCGCACGGAAGGTAGTTTGTCCCGTTACCTTCAACTACCGGCACACGCAAGAGCAGCGCGTCAAGGCGGAGCCAAAGAGTATCGCGGAGTTGCCGGAATAGCGCGGAGGCTTCACTGCTTATGTTTCGCTTAGGGCCGCCGGAATGTTTTCGGGTGCCAGGGGTTCGCTGCGCCCGAAGCCGCGGAAGATCAAAGCATAGACTTTCGCCAAAGCAGTGCGCTCGATTAAAAAGCTAAGGACCGAAGTCAGTACGATACTGACAAAAACAATGCAGTACGTAACGTTCTGCAGGTCGGAGCCGTGCGCAATGTTTTGCTCCAGCGGCATGGAGGCAAGCACGACGGCGGCCAGTCCCTTTGGACTCATGATGGCGACCAGCGATACGTCGCGGACAGGCGTGGCGCGCGGAAGGCCGAGCCATGCGGAAGGAATGCGGATCAAGAAAATAAGCCCAGTCAGCGCCAGTCCGACGTATACCAGGGGTAGATCAGTGAATTTGATCGAGACGCCGACATAGACGAAGAAGAAAGTCTTCAACAAAAATACCGCTTCTCCCAGGAAGTTGCGTTCTTCTAGGTTCAGGGTAATGGCTTCGCTGGGCAGATAGGGCCGCATCCAAGGTATGCCGTGGAAGACTTCCATGTTGCCGAGCACCGCTCCGAACACCACCGCCGCTACATAGCCGCTAAAGCCAAATAATTCCACGATGCCGAAGAGGACGAAGACGAAGGCCGGCGTGGTGAAGATGGAGTTTTCGAGCGCACGGACCCGGCGGAGCAAGGCCGACCAGGCAAAGGCGCTGAGGAGTCCGGCGATTCCGGCCAGGATGAGCGTGGCGAAAATCTGGCCGATCATCTGGGTTACGTGCAGCTTGCCGAGCCGGTAGCTGTCCATGAAGCCGATGGCTACGACGATGCTCAACACATCGCTGAGCGCGGATTCGAGGAACAGAATTGTCTTCGTGGATTGCGTCACCTGGTGCATCCGCTTGGTCAGAGGGACTATGACAGCGGGCGACGTGGAAGCGACAATGGCTCCCAACAGCAAGGTGAGGCGAAACTCCAGGCCAAGCAGGAAGTGGGCGGCCGCGCCTACGCCGGCCATAGTGATCCCAAAATTGATCAACGTCAGAGCCAGAGTGGAGCGGATGGCGCCGCGAAGGATATCGAGATCGAGACTGAGTCCGGCCTCGAAGAGGATGATGATCAGGGTGACGGCGGCGAAGACGGGTCCGATCATGCCAAAGTTCGCTGGGGTGACCAAGTGCAGAACCGGTCCGAGGATTATGCCGATGATGGTCAGGAGCAGAACATCGGGGATGCGCGTCCGGCTGAATATGCCGGTGAAAGCATGTGCTCCGAAAATGAGCGCTCCGACAACCAGGATGTTCGTGGCGACATGCATTGTTGAGAGAGTGCGCTCAGCGCTTCTTCATTGTTTTGTATCTTTGCTGGACTTTGCCACCGGAGCAGAGGTTTCGGGCTCAGATACTGCGGACCGGCATATCTACGATGTTGTCGACTTGGAGGGTTTCCTTTACGACAAAGGGCTCTCCATACTTTACGCCGATCAGGTTGCCATAAAAACGCGCGATGGAGGCGATGCGCTCCTCCACCTCTTTATGAGGAGGGAAGAGATCGGAGGCGGTTGCGGCGTCGCCGTACTGGGATTCGTAGCTGAAGAGGGCGGCCATGCGGCGATCGAACTGGCGGGAGATATCCACCACAAACGAAGGCGTGACGTTGGCGTACAGAGACGAGTAAATGATTTTGAACGGGCGATGGGGTGGAACGTCTTCCTCCAGGCGTCGCAGACCGGAGAGGAAGCAGGACTCGTAGGCAATTTCGGCGGCGCGGTAATGATCGGGATGGCGGCCGGTCCAATAGGGCAGGATCACAGTGCGCGGACGTATGCGGCGAATGACCCCGGCTAAGGTCATGCGCGCGGAGATGGTGTTTTCGAGGCGCGCATCCGGCCAGCGCAGATTTTGCCTCCAGGACAAGAGCATGTGGCGGGCCGCTTTTTGGGATTCTTCGATGCGCAGTTCCGGAGTCCCGCGGCTGCCCATGTCGCCGGCAGTGAGATCGAGAACGCCGCTGCGGTAACCCAGTTCGGCCATGCGCAGCAATGCGCCGCCGCAGGTCTGTTCCACATCGTCGGGGTGGGCGGCGATGGCGAGGACGTCCAGGGGGCGCAAGTTTTCAAAGGGCTCGTTGGGATCGTGCATGTTTGATGAGGGCGTTTAGTAATAAAGTTGCCGGCGGCGGGGGACGCTGGGGAAGAACCGAAGCAGCAAGATGCCCGCTAAGAAACCGCCGACATGCGCGAACCAGGCGACGCCGCCGGAATCACTGAAGCGGTGGGCGGTGGAAAGGCCACTGAGGAGCTGCATTAGGAACCAGTACAGCAGCATGAAGGCCGCGGGAATTTCGATGGTGGTAATGAAGATGACAAGGATGATGAGGGTGACGACGCGGGCACGGGGATAAAGAATCAGAAAAGCGCCCATGACTCCGGCGATGGCTCCGCTGGCGCCAAGGGTGGGCACGGGGCTGCCTAAATTGGTCATCAACTGCACTACCGCGGAAACTACGCCGCAGAGGAGATAGAAAATCAGAAATCTGCCGGAGCCGAGAGCGTTTTCGACGTGCGCTCCGAATACCCAGAGAAACCACATGTTGCCGATGAGGTGAAGCCAGCCGCCATGCAGAAACATGAAGGTGATGAGGGATTCCAAACGCAAGTGATCGGGGATCAGAGCGTATTGATGAATGAACCGGACCTCTTCGGAGGCTGGCAGCCTGATCTCGAAGAGAAAACACATGGTATTCAGGACAATGATCAGCAGCGTAATGCCCGGCGTGGCGCTTCGCTGCAGCAGCGCGCGGAGGGGTATCATTCGTGCACCGCGGAGACCTGCGCGGCCACGCGTCCGATTGCTACACGTTCCGCAACATCGGTGGCCACGCGGCGGTGGATCTGTCCGGTGGCGGCCGCCTGGATGAGCGATTCCACTTCTAGGCGTGGGGGAATGTGCCCGCGCGCGCCAATGGCCGTGCAGTTGAGCGCGGCGGCCGCGTTTGCAAACTCCAGCACCTTTTGCATGGGCTTTCCAGCCAGCACCGCATAGCAAAAGGCGCCATGAAAGACATCTCCAGCGCCGGTGGTGTCGACGCACGAGACTTCAAAGGCGGGTGAGTAAAACCACGAGTTTTCGTAGAGCGCCAGGGAGCCGTGGTCGCCCAGCGTCATGGCGGCCACTTTAAAGCCGTATTCCTTCTGCAGCAGAGTCAGAGCGGTGAATGGAGAGCTCTCCTGAGTCCACTTGGCGGGCCAACTGGAACTTGCCACCAGGTAATCGACATTCTTCAGGACGGCTTCGAAGCCAGGATAGATAGTATCCACATCCAGCGAAACGGAAACGCCGTTGCGGCGTGCAAGGCCGGCGGCATAGGCGGCTGCCTCCACGTCATATCCGTCTATATGCAGCATTCTGGCGGAGGCGACATCCTCCTCGCGAATTTCAGACGCGTCGAGGCGCAGGCAGGGAGCGCGCTGCCAGAGTACCGTGCGTTCACCGTTGCGCTCGTCAATGATGATATAGGCAGTTTGATTCGGGCAGCCTGCGCGGACAATCAGGCCGGTAGTGTCGACGCCGGTTCCATCGAGGCTTTGTTTTTGAATTTCACCTCGCAAATCGTCGCCGATCGTGCCAATGTATTTGGTGCGCAGACCTAGGCGCGCGCAGGCGACCACGGCCGAAGCTACTTGGCCGCCGGGGCTTAAAAGCTCCCGGTCAAACGCCACTTTACCGGCATAGGGGGGGAATTCCTGCACCAGCAGGAGCGTATCGGTGGCATTCAGGCCGATGCCCAGAACATCGAAGGCGCGGCTCAAGCGGGCCTACTTTTTGGTGATTGAATTGGGAACTTGATAGAGGTAGATCGTATGCAAAGCGCCGTGGTGGCCTTCGGTCTCGGTTGTCGCAATTGCTTTCCAGCCCGGGATGGGGTAATCATAAGAAACAACGCGGGTAGAAGGCTTGAGATAGCGTTCCAAATTAGGGCGGAGAGTGTCGTTTGCGGTGGTGGCAAGGTACAGTGTGACAACGTTGGCTTCACTCAGGTCTGTTTTCATGAAGTCGCCATGAATGATTTTAACGCGGTTCTGTAATCCGGCATTCTTTACCTTGATTGCGGCTCTCTTGGCGAGATTTCCGGAAATTTCCACTCCGACGGCTTTAATCTTAAATTCCTGAGCAGCCGCGATGACGGTCGCGCCTTCGCCGCAGCCCAGATCGTATAAAGTTTCGCCGGGTTTGAGAGCGGCCAATGCCAGCATCCTGTCTATTGCATGCTCCGGGGTATTGACATAGGGAGCGAGGTTGTTCCGAAAATCCTCTAATTTTGGCTCCTGGCCGAAAGCGAGCAGTTGCCCGCTCATTCCCGGCAGCGCCAGGCCCAGGAGGAGCGCTACAGGAAGCAGCCTCTTTTTAAGGAATTCGCGCAAACCGGGCACTCCGCCCTCCGCGGCTAACCGGTTCCTGCTCCGTGCGGCAGCAAAGCCGCCAGCTTTCGCGCTCGCCAAACTACTGTATTGCACTTTCACGCGACGTCTCCCCAGACCCCACATACTAGCTTACTTTAATAATCCCAGCTTCTTTAATCCGGCTTACCTTAAGTCTTTGACTTTTGATCGACAACACCTATTAAAACCAAACTTTTATTGCGAAGATCCCGTGGCTGCGGTCATAAGAGCCTTCTCACGCTTACGCCGGACGATCCGGCTGACCATTTCGGTAGTCGAAAACCACAAGTCGCGCGGGCGCGAAATAGTAAATTCCGTCCCTTTGAAGGTGCGGATGGCGTGGCTGATTGAATCCTTCCAGGGAATGGTCTGCGGATTCAGAATGTAGTTCATATAGAAGACCGGGCACTCAATGTTACCGATGCGCCGAAGCTCGTCCTGGGGTACATCCGCGCTTAGCATGACCTTGGGCCCAGCGAAGATGACCGCATCGGGATGCGCGGCTGTCCCAATTTCGGTGGTGATCAGGTTTTCGAGGAAATCGGTTTCGCTATGTTTCTGCCCCAGGCGCTGCACGTCCACGGTGCCCAACTTCATGGTCTGAAGCGCCTTACCCAGCGCCGGGAGGTCAATCTGCTCGGCGGTTTCCTGCCGGTAGAAGATGCGCGTCTCTTCCACATTAAAGGCGACCAGGGAGATGTGCGCGACGCGCGGATCACGCTCGATTTCCTTGAGGATGCTAACCAGGGCGTCCGTGTCGGTGCGGCGGAGGGAGGCGGAGGTGGAGTCTTGCGGAGCAAAATTCACCAAAAGTTTGACGTTTAGATTGTCTTGCGAGCTATGGGATCCTGCGCTTGTGGCATCGTCAAGGAACGGATGCCGGCTGCTTTCGGCGATGTGATTGGGCGCGATGAAGAGCGGCATGGGTTTGTCTTTGGGCGACAGCGTTGCCTCGACTTCCCAGCTTGAGGAACAGATACGCTCGGATTTATCGCGCATAAGCCAGTCGATGTGATACTTGCCTTCGCCTACGTCCATTCCACCCTGCAAGGTGGCATCGCCTTTGGCGTCCTCCTCAACGGTGGGAACTTGAAAATGCTGAACGAAGTAGACCGGATGCGTGGGATTATCTACTGCGTAGGCACGGAAGACGACGGTCAGGAGTTGGCTGTCTCCGGCCAGTTCCCTGAGCGGCAGGGTGACGTCGAAACCGCTGTGGAAGCGCAGGTCAAAACCGAGTTCGGCCTTGCGATCCAGGACGGTGCAGGGGAGATCTTTGCGCCCGTCCGCAGCTTCTAGAATCGCCATGTCGGAAGGCATGAGCATCACGGTCTCGCCCTCCTGGGCCGGCTTCAACAAAATCTGAGATGTGGCCGGCGGCGTGGCCAGCGAGAGAGACAACAGAAGCAGGAGTAGGCCACACCTGCGAGGCCGCACAACCGTATTGTATGCACTTGGGCAGCGCGCTGTGGGACGCGCGGGCGGCGAAAAAACGTTGACAGGCGAACACGATCGAAAAAATCGCGGAGCCATCTTCCTCCAATAGATTGCCTGACGGACGGTCCGATGCCGACAGATCGTTGGTTTCATCATTATGCCTTATTTGTTACACAGCAGCTAACGCTTAGATGCTAATTTTTTGCAAAATTTAACGGAGATTAGGCAAGCGGCTGCACATTTGTGTTCGGGTCGCGGAGAAGTTCTCATGCCGCACCGGTTCGTTACCGTCTTGTGATACATTTCAAGTGATTATGGCCTCTCGCAGCGTTAACAAGGTGATTCTGGTTGGGCATTTGGGGCGCGATGCGGAGACGAAGTTCACCCCGTCCGGAGCCGCCGCCACGCGTTTTTCCGTTGCCACGAGCCGGCGATGGAAAGATCAGCAAACGAATGATTGGAAAGAAGAAACCAACTGGACGAATGTCGTGCTCTGGCGGCAGGAAAACCTGGCGAACTACCTGACCAAGGGCAAACAGATTTACGTGGAAGGCCGTATCCAGACGCGCAACTACGACGACAAAGACGGGAAGAAAGTCTACGCGACGGAAGTGATCGCGGATGAGGTGATTCTGCTCGGCGGGCGCGGTGAAGGCGGCGGTGGTGTCGAAAGTGGCGCTCCCGCTGGACCCAGTGGTACGACCGGCGCGCGTGGGGCTGGCAGCGGCCGCGGCAAAAGCGCGGGCAGCAGCGGTGAAGACGATCTGGGTCCGATGAACATATCGGACGATGATGTTCCGTTCTGAACTCGGTTTTGGTGAATTGTCGAGGCCGTAGGCTCTCAAGACAGCTCGGCAACTGCCGAGCTGTCTTGTGCTCAGCTTAGTCCGTGATGATAGCGAGGCGGGACTCGGTCAGATCCAGTTCGCGCTCGATACGGCGTAAGACCTCGTCGTTGATGCGGCCCTCGTCTCGCAGGCGGATTGCAGTCTCACGCTCAATACGCAGGGTCTCGAGCGAAAGCTCAACGTGGCGGAGGTGATCCGCCAGGCTCTCCTGGTTGCCGTCGCTTGGTTGCAGAGGGGCGAGCCGCTGGCGGTAATGCCGGGCTAGGTCTTGATAGAGTTCGGCGGATTTCTCACTATCTCTTTCCTGCGCGGCTTCGAGATGCGATATCGCTGCTCCGATCACGATGCGCCGGGCTTCCTGCTCTTCGCAGTTGGGTCCGGCGGCTCCAGCAAGGCCGAGTGCGCGGATGAGGGGCGGCAGTGTGACGCCCTGCAGGACGAGTGTCACGACGATGACGCAGAATGTCAGAAAAACGATGAGATCCCGCTGCGGGAATGGAGAGCCGTCGGCGAGCGTCGCGGGGAGAGCGAGAGCGGCCGCGAGGGAGACGACGCCGCGCATGCCGGTCCAGCCAATGACGAACACCTGGCGAACTCCTGGCCGCTTCGCTTTCTGGTGGGCGAACCTGGTCCGCAGGAAGTAGGATAAGCCGGCGCCGGGAAAAACCCACGCCAAGCGCAGCAGGATCAGCAGCAGGCTGAAAATTGCCCCGTTCAGCAGCAGCGTTCGGAGGCTATATCCGCGAATCGAAGCGCGAATTGCTGGAAGTTGAAGTCCAATAAGGACGAAGACCAGTCCGTTTAAAACAAAATTCAAGGACCGCCAGACAGACCAGATTTGGATGCGAACCGAAGGCGAGAAGAGATCGGCGCTGCGTCGGGCGAGAAACAATCCGCAGGCAACCACCGCGAGCACGCCCGAAGCGTGAACGGCATTCGCGGCCAGGTAGACCGCATAGGGCACCAGGATGCTGATGGCGATCTCGATGGGGCCGTCGTCGATCAGGCGCTCGAAGCGGTCGACAACCCAGCCGACGAGCAGCCCAATTCCGACGCCGCCGACAATGAGCCAGACGAGCGTGGGGAGACCGGCGGATAAGGTGGGAACGCGCTTATGGACGACAATAGCGATGGCGAACTCAAGGGCGAGCAGGCCCGTGGCGTCGTTGATGAGGCTTTCCCCTTCCAGGATGTCGACGACGCGGGCCGGCAGCCCCACGCGGCGGGCGATGGAGGTGGCCGCGATCGCGTCAGTGGGGGCGACTATCGCGCCGAGGGCCAGGCCCAAGCGCCAGTCGAAGCCGGAGAAGACGCTGGGCGCAACCAGCGCGACGCCTAGAACGGTGAATCCGACCAAACCGAAGGCGAGAAACAGGATGCTGATCAGGTTGTAGCGCAGGTCGCGCCAGGAGGTGCTCCAAGCGGAAGAATAGAGCAGCGGCGGGAGGACGACAAGGAAGATCAGGTCGGGGTTGAGGGTGATGCTGGGGAGCGAGGGTATAAAGCCGAGAATCAGGCCGCCAACGACCATGACGATGGGATATGGCGTCCGCAGTTTTCGGGCGAAGATGCCGAAAGCGATGATGAAAAGAAGTAGTAGTAGAAAGACAAGTTCGACAGTCCCGATTTCGCTCATGGCGCGTACCCCGTTCTATGAAGATACCTGGAAGCAGTCCGGCGAGCGATACTGATGGGGCAAGTTGTTACCCGGCTCTAAATCTCCCGGGCGTAATGCCGGCAAAGCGGCGGAAGAGTGTCGTGAACTGGCTCTGGCTGGTAAAGCCACAGCGATAGGCGACCTCGGCAAGCGGCAAATCCGGGTCCGCGAGTAATTCCTGCGCCCGTTCGACGCGGCGGCGGGAGACGTATTGATGCGGAGTAAAGCCCGTGGATTGCCGGAACAAATTGGCGAAATAATGGGGACTTATTCCAGCCACTCCCGCCAGGGCTTGAATAGAAAGATCGAGATTAAGAGATTGCTCAATGTATTCCCGAATGCGGCGCTCGCGTCCCGGCCCGAGGCCTCCACGGAGATCGGACGACAACTCCGGACTGGCATTGTAGGTGCGCAATATATGTGTTGTCAGCACCGTAGCCAGCGAATCGGCAAAGAGTTTACTAAGCTCGTGCGTTTCGCATTCGCGGTAGAGAGCGCGGCCTAATTCCTCAATCAATGGATCACGCACGAGGTGTGCGGCGCGCAGGTCGAAGCTAGTCTGTTGCAGGACGCAGCTGGCAGTAGCCGAAAGGAAGTCCCTGGTGAGATAGATGTGGATGAGACTGGCGCGGCGCTGCCACAGGGTGCGATGGGGTTCACCGGGCGGAATGATGGAAACCGCATTTCCGCTTAACTCCCGATGATGGGGAGCCTTGGAGCCTGTCCTCCATTCGGCATGCACATGCGCGGGCTCCAGTCCGATGGTGACCTGGGCACGGTCATGAGTATGTTCGCGCCAAGCGCTACGCGGCTGCTCAGCGGCGTAGATACTGTAGCCGTCGCCTTCAAACCAGAAGTGCTGCGCGGGTAGCGGGTCTTCCGCCCCGACGAGAATCATGCGCATCTCTTTCGGGTCTGCCATGACTTCCTGGATTTCCTCGCCGGGATGTTCCAATTTCCTGCCTCGCACTTTCATTCTAAAGATTCCAAAATCCTCAGTAAGAAACGCAAAGACGTGTAGCCAAGATTGCTCAATACTCAAAGAGTGGTTGAAGCCCACGCCCCCGAAAGGCTTCAACTTAGAGCTGAAGGAGAATTTATGAGCACTAAGACAGCAGCACCTCTGCTTTCTACCGCCGAATTGACACAGGACACGCAGATCTTTGAATACAGCACGGCTGCCAACCCGATCGAGTCTGGATCGACACCGCGGATTCCAGTTAAGGCGTTCTCGGCCGATCTATACGCCGCCGGCCCAAGCCGTATCATTCCGCTGGACTTGAGCGCGGATCTACGGACTCCTTATCCTGCTACCGGCCCGAGCCTTCTTGCTAATTTCGTCAGAATCAAGGCTGGTGAAAAGCTCGCCACCGCTTCCAATGCGAGCAGCGAATTTTATTTCGTCATTCGAGGCCAGGGCCGCTCGGAGACGGTAGAAGGCTCCATTGCCTGGAAAGCTGGTGATTTCGTGGCGCTGCCCGGAATGGAAACCATCCATTACGCGGATGAGGAAACGGCGTTCTACTTGGTCAACGACTCGCCACTGTTTGCCTACCTGGGCGCGCAGAGGTCGGAGCCGCGCTTCCGGCCCACGCTCTACACCCGCGAAGCTGTTATGGCGGAGCTCGAGAGCGCTAAGAACGATCCAAATGCTTCGAAGCGCAGCCGCGTAAGTGTCCTGTTGGCCAATAAGAACTTCGAGCAAACGATGACCATCACCCATACGCTGTGGACGATGTTCGGGATCATCTCTCCAGGCACGCGCCAGCTTCCTCACCGCCATCAGTCGGTTGCTTTGGACTTTGTGGTCGACGCCAAGCCCGGGGTATACACCGTGCTCGGTACGGAACTCAACCATGACGGCACGATCAAAGATGCGATGCGAGTGGATTGGGTGAAAGGCTCCGCCTTTGTTACGCCTCCGGGATACTGGCATGAGCACGTCAATTCATCGAGTGGCGATGCGTATGTGATGCCGATTCAGGATGCTGGCCTGCACACCTATCTGCGCACACTCGATATTCAGTTCTACAAAGAAGATTAAGCCTCGCCATGCCAGAAAACATACTCAGTAAAGATACAAGCAGAATTGGATTCATAGGCCTTGGCCTGATGGGGAGCCGGCTGACGCAGCGGCTGCACGCATCCGGCTGGAACATTCAGGCGTGGAACCGTAGCCCGGAGCCGGCAAAACCGCTCCTCCGTGATGGAGTCGCGATCGCAGAGTCAGTTCCAGAGCTTGTCGCCGATTCGGATGTGATCCTTTCCTCCCTGGCGAACGACGCCGCGGTCTACTCCGTCTATTTCGAAAAGGACGGAATCTTTTCAGCGGTGAGCGCCGGGACTACCGTGCTGGAAATGAGCACGATCTCACCCGAGCTATCGCGCCATCTCCATGCGGAAGCCTCTGCTCGAGGCGTGCACTTTTTGGATGTGGCCGTCTCCGGTTCGACGCCTGCGGTTGAGGCCGGGACAATCACACTGCTCGCCGGAGGGGACCGGAATACCTTCGAGAAATGCACCCCTATTTATGAGTCGATCGCCAAGCAATGGTTTTTGATTGGGCCGGGATCTTCGGGCATCCTGATGAAGTTGGTCGTCAATCTTCTCCTGGGCGTTGATATGCAGGCGATCGCTGAAGCCGTTTCATTGGGCGAGCATCTTGCAATCGATAGAAATGTTTTGCTGGATGTCCTGGCGAAGACGGCAGTGATCCCGCCCGCGTTTGTGGGCAAGTTCCAGAAGATCAAGGACAACAATTACTCGCCGGAATTCCCTTTGCGATTGATGAGCAAAGATATGGATCTGGTGATGGAGGCGGCGAATGCTACAGGCGCGGATTTGCCCGCGGCACAGGCTGCACAATCCGTGCTGGCCGCTACTGTGTCCTCCAGCGGAGATTTGGACTTGTCTGCTATCACCTCTTTTGTTGCCGGGCGCGAGCTACAACTGCGATAAGAGGTCAACGGCACAACTGAGATAATCTTGCCTCATGACGTCAAGAGTCAAGAGAGTACTCGAAGCAGTCTGCTGGTTCGTTCTAGGCCATCTCAGTTGTGCGCTTATGCATCACCTTCCCGGCAGCATGGGGAAATAACCGGGCTCAATCATTCGCTGAATGCCTGAATGCGGCGCATGAAGCATTATTCCATGCGCAGGCTGCGTTTACAGGCTCCTGGAGTAGATAGCCACGCACCGGCGTGCAGGATGCGGCGTTCCGCGGCGGCGGCCGAGGAGCAAATCCGCCCATTGCTGGAGGCATGTCCCGCGGTGAAGATGCGCTTTTTCGATGCTGAGGCGTTTACCGCGCGCGCAACGGATGTACTGCTAAGGGAGACGAAAGACTTGTCCGCTTGGGCGTGGATTCGTGATCACCTGCGCGAGACACTCTTCTGGGACCACTACTTCGAAGTACTGGACATCCTGCCTTCGCTCGAAGAAAACTACTTGACGGAAACCTGAATCGGGAGCGGACCGGCGGCGCTGCCAGGTGCGCTTAGCATAGAATCTGGAGTGGCTTCTTTATGAGAATACTCCTGACCGCGGTACTGAGCTTATTCCTGATCCCGGCCGTTTATGCTGCGGATTTCACCGGGCACTGGGTGGCAACCACGCACGCTCCGGATGGCGCCGTGCGTGAGACCTCGCTCTGGCTGAAGGCCGAGGGAAATGCGTTTACGGGATATATGTCGGCGCGTAATCAGGACGATGCGACGGTTTCGGAAGCAAAAATCAGCGGCGACGATATTTCGTTCAGCGTGGTTCGCGACTACTATGGTGAGGCACGCAAGAGTTCGTTTACGGGCACATTTGTAAACGGCGGCCTCACGCTGCACACGCCGGGTCCGAATGGCCAGCGCCGCGATCTCGTTTTCAAACGCGTTTCGAGCGACCCTCCCGGTCCCATGCCGGCGCCCCGCGCGAAACTCAAGCTGCCGGCTGCGGCTCCGGTCCGCTACAACGGTCTGGCGAAGACTCCGCCCATGGGTTGGAACAGCTGGAACAAATTTAGGAACGAAGTCTCGGACAAACTGGTGCGCGAGACTGCGGACGCCATGGCGGGCAACGGGATGAAAGCGGCAGGCTACCAGTACATCAACATTGACGATACGTGGGAGGCGGGCCGCGATGCACGGGGCAATATCCTGACGAATAAGAAATTCCCGGATATGAAGGCTCTGGCCGACTATGTTCATTCCAAAGGGCTGAAACTCGGCATCTATTCTTCGCCTGGCCCAAAGACCTGCGCGGATTATGAGGGCAGTTTCAAACACGAAGAGCAGGACGCGAAAACGTTTGCAAGCTGGGGCATCGATTACCTCAAGTACGACTGGTGCAGCGCCTCGCTGGTCTACGATTATCACTCCATGCAAGCCGCTTACGCCAAGATGGGGCAGGCGCTGCTTGACGTCGGGAGGCCGATTGTCTACGGCCTTTGCCAATATGGCTTGCTGAAGAGTGAGGAATGGGCTCCGGCAGTGGGTGGCAATTTGTGGCGCACAACCGGCGACATTAGCGACAACTGGGAGTCTATGTCGCATATCGGTTTTGACCAGCAGGCCGACATGGCGCCCTATGCCGGGCCGGGGCATTGGAATGATCCGGACATGCTCGAAGTGGGCAACGGCGGCATGAGCGACGTGGAATACCGCACGCACATGAGCTTGTGGAGCCTGCTGGCCGCGCCTCTGCTGGCGGGTAACGATCTGCGCAGCGTGCCTCCTGGCGTGATGGAGATCCTCACGAACAAGGAAGTGATCGCTATCGATCAGGACCGGCTTGGTAAGCAGGCCCGCCGCGTGTCGAAAGATGGCGACAACGAAGTATGGGCGCGGCCGCTCAGCGATGGCTCGTATGCGATCGGCCTCTTTAACCGCGGGACAGCTTCCGCCAAGGTCGCTGTCCGTTGGAAAGATGCCGGATTTTCGGGCGCGGGCGCCGTTCGCGATTTATGGGCACACGCCAACCTGGGGAGCAGTGTCGACACCTATTCGGCCGACGTAGCGCCCCATGGCGTGGTGTTGCTCAAAGTGCGCAAGGCCGGGCCGTAGTAGTTAGCGGCATAGTTACCGGCGCCAATGACCGCCGTAGTAGCGATGGTTGTAGTAGCGTGGAGCCGTCCAGCGCGCACCGGCATAAGGCGGGCGAGCCCAATAGCCGGGGCGGTATGCATAGCGGCCGCCATACCAAGAATAGTAACCATTGATCCAGGAATAGCCATAACCTGGCGCTGCATAAGCGGGCGCGGCGTACGTGACGACCGGAGGAGGAGGCGCGTAGTAACCGTACGCTGGGCCGCCGAAACCCACTCCGAAGAACACCCGGGGTCCGGCGAACAATGAGCTCCCAGCGACCAGAAGCAATGCGAGCAGTTTGGTTTTCATATCAACTTCACCTCGCTGCCATTAAGTGCATGTGGTGTGCCATGTGTAAGTCATTGAAAAATAAGTGAGCAGAGAAAGAATCATTGGTTCCGCCGCACCGTCGTGGTGGTTTTAGACCACCGACCGGCTATTTGTGGTGGCCTGCGCCGTTTTCGAGGTACTTGATCATCACGACCTCGTTGCCGGCTTCACTGTAGAGCAGTTCGTCGGCGATCTGTTTCACCAGCATGATGCCGAAGCCGCCGGGGCGCATGCCCACCTGGGCGCGATATTCGGCGTGCCGCAGGGGCTCTTTCGGAGGGTTGCTGATGGCGGCGTGCGCCATGGCGTCGAACGAGAATCCGGGCCCGGGGTCGCCGATGTGAAATACGATCAGGCGGGCAGTTCGAAGAAGAGTGAACTTGATGGTCGCCCGGGTGTCGGCACGCGCGCCATGCTCAATTGAATTGCCCAGTAATTCGTCGACGGCGAGAGACAGTTGCTCGCATAGATCGCCGGGCAGATCAGCCAACGTCGAACGTACGAACGCGGTGATGCGCTCACGCGCCTCGTTGCTGGGAGACAACTGGAGACGGGTCCAATCGGACGACGCCGATTGCACTTCAATTGCCGGATCTCCAGCGAAAGCGCGTCTGGCATCCACCATCTCTATGTCCTCATCATAGTCTGCAGACCACGACGGTGCTACTTTCGTACAAAGGAGCCGTCATGCGAGTGTTGGCTATTTTTGGGATCTTAGTGCTCAGCGGGATAAGTGGATTCGCCGCCAAGAAAGTGATATCGCCCCAAACCAGCGCGGGCAACGAAGAGGTTGACATTATCGCGACCATTTCGCTCGCGCAAGACGAAGTCATTCAAAAATTAGGCGCGGATCCGGGGAAGGGGATCGTCATTCTCAACGTCCGCATCATTCCCAAGACCGACAAGCCAGTGCAGGTCGATCCTGCCGATTTTATCCTGCTGGCCCACGACGATGGCGAACGCGCGAAGCCTTTCAACCCTTCCGAGATCGCGGGGCGTGGCGCCTTGGTGGTTTCCGATAATTCGAGCGCCAAGGTGAAGAAAACCAGCTCGACCATGGGAATAGGCGGGATCGTCGGAGGTGGAGGTAGCGGATCACCCGGCAACTCCAGGGTGACTACGCTCAACTCCAGAATGGACGATAAGAAGCAGGGTAACGATACGCTACTGGAAGCGCTTAAGGCAAAGCAGCTCCCACAAAAGGAATCGACCGAAGCCGTTGAAGGGTTTTTGTATTTTCCGTTGGACGGGAAGCACAAGTTGAAGAATTTAGCGGTGTTGTATCGAGGCCAAGCCGGCAGGCTCAACCTCGAATTCGAGCATTAAAAATTACTATTCGGCTTTGTCGATGGAAGTGATCTTGAGAGCATCGCCATCGAGCGTTCCGTCAATCTTCACGTTCTGGCCCGCGAAGGCTTTGGCTTTATCGGCTGAGCCGGCATCGAATTTAATTACTTTGCCGTCGCTTACTAGAACGGGAGCAGCGCCGCCTTTAATACACATATCCGCCACGCACTTGGTGTTGGCAGCAGAAACGGTGTTATGCTTGACGCCGCAGTGGGCATCGGAGATGTAGCCGCTGAACGAATCAGCAAACGCGGCGACTGAAGCTACGGAGACAGTCAGGAATGAGGCGAGAACAAGTTTCTTCATGTAGAACCCTCCATTGGGCGTACCTGGACTATTCTACAGGATCAACAGCGGGTACTAGCCGAATTCAGGCGAACGGCTATTGCGCGGCCATGAACGCCTCAAAAACGTCAAGGACCGGAATTTTGATGTCGGGCCCCGCACTTAAAACCTCAACTTCGGTCAATGATCCCTCACGCTGGCGATGGCATTCATAGCGGGCCTGTTTTTGGGTGTCGATGAGCCAGCAATACGGCGTTCCCCAGGGGTGATAATGATCGCGGCACTTTTTCGCCAGCAACGACATTGGCTGGCCTTTGGACGAGGTCTCTACAACCAGGAAGGCGGGAGCCACCAAATACCCGTCTTCTTCGCGATGTTCGAGGAACGAACTGGTGACATCCGGAATTGATTCGTCATCCCCCTGCCGCAAGGTCCACTCGTGCTCTACGATACTTCCCAGCCTCACGGTGAAGGGCGTGAGCAGGCCGCGAATGATACGATTCCTTCTTCTTCAGTTGGCCGCCGATGCGCTCGTAGTGGTCTAAATTGTCGTAAGAACTTAGGCCGGGAAGAACACTCGCCATAGGGACCTCCTATTCATAATTACACTATCGTCACTGATTCGAGGGAATGTGAATGGGCCTGCGGACAGGCGTCACTGCGCTTTCGCGCAGCCTCACACCTCTAAAATGACCGGCATAATCAGCGGCCGGCGTTGGGTCTGCTTGTTGAGGTAGCGTTTTAGATCGGTGCGGATCTTTTCCTGCATAACCCCCCAGTCGCCGCGTTCCTCGGCGCTGGACGAATCGAGTGTACGCCGCACAACACTGCGCGCTTCGAGTAAAATTGCCGAGTTGTCGCCGGAGACGAACCCGCGGCTGACGATCTCAGGAAGTCCTTCGCTCTTACCGGTGTTCTTGTTGATGGCGATGATCGGGAGCACGAAGCCGTCCTCGGACAGATGGCGGCGGTCACGAATGATAATGTCTTCGACGACGTCATCGAGCGAGCCGGAATCGATGCAGATGCGCCCGACGGTGATCTTTTCACCGCGGCGCGCGCCTAGGTGATCAATCTCAAGAGTGTCTCCGGTCTCGAGAATGAAGGATTCTTCCAAACCGGCAAAGCGCAAATGCTGAGCTAATTGGGCATGGCGAGACAACTGGCGGTATTCGCCGTGCACCGGAACAAAATAACGCGGGCGCACGAGGTTGAGAATAAGCTTGAGTTCTTCCTCGCTGGCGTGACCGGAAACATGCACGGGTGGGCGCATGTTTCCGTAGATCAGATCCGCTCCCCGCCGGGCGATATGATTCATCATCCGGTAAATTGCTTTCTCGTTGCCGGGGATGATGCGGGAGCTGAGAACAACCGTGTCGCCCTTTTGAAGATAAAGGTTCTTGTGATTATCGACGGCCACCCGGGAGAGCGCCGACATCGGTTCGCCTTGCGTACCGGAGACAACCACGGCTACCTTATCGGGCGGCATCTGCATGATGTCCTGCGGGCGGATGAGGATGGAATCAGGGATGGTAAGCAGTCCCAGACTGTGCGCGATTTCCGTAACGCTGAGCATGCTGCGGCCGAGGAAAGCCACTTTGCGGTCGTATTCGGCCGCCAGGTCCAGGATCTGCTGCAGGCGGTGAATGGAGCTGCTAAAACACGAAATAATCAAGCGCCGCTCGCAACGGCTGAACAATTCCTCCAGTCTGGGGCGCACGGCGCGCTCACTCTCGGTATAGCCCGGCCGATCGACGTTCGTTGAATCCGACATCAGCAATAACACGCCTCGTTTGCCATATTCGGCGAAGGTGTGAAGATCGAAGAGCTGGTTATCGGTCGGAGTGGGATCGACTTTGAAGTCACCGGTGTGGATCACGACGCCGAGGGGGGTGGTGATGGCAACGGCCACGCAACTCACGATGGAATGTGTCACGCGGATGAATTCGATTTCGAACGGCCCCAGGCGGAGACGGTCGCCCGGCTGCACCTTGTGCAGCTTCGCCTGGTCCATCATTTCGTGCTCGTCCAGGCGGCGTTCCACCAAAGCAAGAGTAAATTCGGTTCCGTAGACGGGAATATTTAACTGCGAGAGCAGGAACGGTATGCCGCCGATATGGTCTTCGTGGCCATGCGTCAGAATCAGGCCGCGAACCATGCTGGCGTGCTGTTCCAGGTAGGCGAAATCAGGAGTGACAATATCGACGCCGAGCAATTCGGAGTCCGGGAACATCATGCCGGCGTCTATTACGATGATGTCGTCCCCGTAACGCAGCGCCATGGAGTTCATGCCGAACTCACCAAGTCCGCCTATAGGAATAATTTTTAACTTCTGGTCAGCCATAACAGGTAAAGAAGCTAAAGGGTATCATGCGGTTACGGTTTAAGCTGCGGCGGGGTGAGGGCTGCCTGGGCGCGTTCTACCCACGTCTCATAGATATAGCTGGCCTGGTCGGATTGCCAGAGCGCTTCCGGGATGGCACGCAGGCTATCGCGCGGGACGGCGGGTATATCGTTTCCGAGTGCCAGCGTGCCGCCCTGCCCCACTTCGTAGGCGGGCGTGACTGCGGTTTGCAGATGATTCTGCAGGGCCCATTCCGAGATGTGCGTCTCCGGCATGGCTTGGATCTGCTTTTTGGTCCAATTCGGAAAAGTGAGTTTTTCCTGCAGCCAGAGCGCGACCGGTTTGGTGAGGAAATAGGGCCGGTGGCCGCCGCCGGGAGTGAATGCGAAATCGAACACGTCTTTCGAGCCCCCAAGCGTCGCAATGGTCTGTTTGCGGAGGTTTTCGAAGAAATCCTGGGCGTGGTGCGGAATGTCAACCACCTGATCGGCGGTGCCGTTGAACACTAAAGTGGGGCCGCGCTTGGCGTGCAGGGCATACAGAATGGGGCCGCGATCGCCCAGAAAAGCGAGCGATTGGTAGGGAATGGCCTGGCACATTTTCTTGCCGCTTGCGTCCCAATAGCCGCCTGGACCGTCCAGGTCTCCGCCGCCTACAAGTACACATGCACGCACGCTGGTATCCACCGCGCAGGCCAGGGAACTGATGAACGAACCCATGGAGAAGCCCAATACCGCAACACGCTTCGGATCCACGTCGGGGCGTTCGGCCAGGTAGTGAGCCGCTTGCATGATGTCGGTAATCATCAGGCCGCCCATGCGGCGGCCCATGTCATCGGGCGGGACGAGCGTGTCGTGTTGAGAAGTGTTCGAGGCGCGCTCCCGATTGCGTTCATACTCGCCGATGGGGTCGTAGGTCAGAACGATGGCGCCGGCGCGGGCATAAACGATACCAGTCCAATAGGAATACCACGAAGATTTGTCTCCGCCGTGCCCATTCACCACGACCAAGGCTGGATGCTTGGTAATGGTCGCGCCGGAGGAATGATAAACGATGGCGGGAACGCGCAGGCCGTAATCGGTTCTATAAGAAACGCGTTCGGCGGAGATGCCTGCGGCGGGAGAGAACTGGCCGTAAAACTTAGAGTCGAGTTCCGGAAGGGGGTCGGGCACGTGCAGCGTGGTCTTTATGTGCTCGCGAAGCACTTTCCAATCGGGCCGGGAAGCGGCGCACAGAGCGCCCAGGGCGAGCCAGAGTAGCAGCAGAGGACGTAGTAGTCGCACGCTCTATCATGCTACCGTTATTGGTCGATTAAAATAAAAAAATATCGATGTCCAAGCGCGTCCTGATTCCTTACCGCCATCTGAAAAAAGTCAAAGCCTATGAGGAAGCCGCGCGGGCCGGCGGGATGGAGCCGGTCGCGGTGTGCGTGAGCGACTCGATGCCGGCCGGCGGCTTTGCGGGTCTTTTGCTGACAGGCGGCACGGACGTCAATCCAGCGCTCTACGGAGCCGTGGCGCGCCCGGAGACCGACGACCCTGACGATGAGCGCGATCGCGTTGAACTCGAGCAAATTCAGGCGGCCATGACGCGGAATTTGCCGATTTTAGGCATCTGCCGCGGGCTTCAGCTCCTAAATGTCTATCATGGCGGTACCCTGATCCAACACATTGACGGCACGGCCAAGCATGATCCGGAGAAGGCGGACCATGCAGGGCCGGCGCACGAAGTTCGCTTTGAAGCGGGTAGCCGTTTGGCGGAGATCGCTGGCGGCATGCGCTGGCTGGTAAATTCACGTCATCATCAGGCCGTGGAAAAAGCCGGTCGCGGATTGCGGATTTCCGCGCGTGATTCCGAAGACGCAACGGTCGAAGGACTGGAGCGTCCGGACAAGCACTTCGTGGTCGCGGTGCAGTGGCATCCCGAAGACCAAATTATCAAGCATCCAGAGCAGCTGCGCTTGTTCCAGAGCTTTGCGGCCGCGCTTTAGCCGCAACACGCGCTATCCCCGCAGCAAGCGGAACAGCACCAATTCAGGCGGGCAGTTATAGCGTATCGGCAGGGCGGAACAACCTATTCCGGAGGTCGTGTAGCCTGTCATCCCGCCGTGTTTCCAGAGGCCGAAAGTGTATGCTCTCGGACATTTGGCGTTGTTCTTAATAGGCCCGATGAGGGGCAGGCGGATTTGTCCAGCATGCGTGTGCCCGCTCAAGTACAGGTCAATCCCCTGAGCTGCGGCCGCAGTGTAAAGTTCAGGCGCATGCGCCAGCAGAATTTTGAAGGAATCGGCGGGGACACCCATCAGCGCGGCTGGAAGATCGTCGCAGCGATAGTCGAATGGATCGTCGACGCCGGCAATCCATATGGCATCACCGCCCTGTTCGAAACGAGCCGATTCATTGATCAGCATATGCACGCCCATCTCTTCCAGCGCGAATGCCACTTCAGCTGCGTCGTGATTGCCTAAAATCCCATAAATGCCATGTTTGGCTGAGATGGCGTCAACGATGACGCGCATGCGCGGGTAGACCTCCCGGCAGCTTCCGCGATCTTCAAAGCGGTAGTCGCCGGTGAACACGCACACATCCGGCTTGAGGCTGCCCAGAACTGGGACCAAGGCTTCGGCGAGGCCGTCCACACCGTCGATGTGGAAGTCGGAGATCTGCAAAAGTTGAAAGCCATCGAACGCGGCCGGGAGGGTGGGGAAGCGCAGTGGAATTTCACGTACTACTGGGCTAAGCGCATTGCGAACACCTTGTTTATAGAGGCCTATTGCACTCAATCCAAACTTGAGAGTAGGACGCAGAATATGATCTTCGAAGAAATAATGCGAGGGGCCGTGCCGGTACGTGTGTCCGGTGCGCGCGAAATGCTCTTCCACAGCAAGGCGGGGTTGAACGAGATCCGCCAGGGAGCGCTGCCTAACGGCAAATTCGGTCATAGAAGAGGAGTCCGCGATGGCCATTCATCATTCTACAAAACGAACCCAAAAAATGAAAATCCCCGCCAGCCTAAGGCTAGCGGGGAGCTTTGACGCTTATTAGGTCTAATTTTTGGTCGAACGGCGACGAAGCAGCGAGAAGCCCAGAAGACCAGCTCCGATGAGAGCGAGCGAAGCGGGTTCAGGCACTGCGGACGGCGCATAGCCAGCCGTGGTCACCGTTGTGCTGTCTTGTACCGAGTAAGTGCCCGGAATATAAGAGGTGGCGTCGGTCTGAACGACCAAGAGAACGGTCGATTGACCTGGCATGAGATTGTTCGGAATATATTGGAATCCGACCACGTTCCCGCCCGAGCTGAGTGAAACATTGGAAGGAAGTACGCCAGACCCAGCCACGTATCCAGCATCCACTGAATAGCCGGAAAACGTGCCAGCTGTTATTCTTTCGTTTGGGTCTCCGCTTGTCAAATTACTAGTGAACTGGTAGACGAACGCCAGCTTACCCGCTCCGAACACATTGTTCGCATCGGATACCACCCAGGCTTGGCCGGTGCCGCTGAAGGTAGGTGCCGTCAAGGCTGTTGGACCGGTCGTGGCTAAGGTTGTCCAACCAGTCGAAGTGAAAACATCCGGTACGGTCGGGGCAGACCCGGGCACCAGGGGATTACCTAATGCAGCTGAAGCGAGTAAGAACACGCCGGCCGCCAAAGAGAGAGATTTTTCGAACATTTTTGTTTCATTCCTCCGCAATACAATTGAACTGTCAACAACGGTTCGTGACTACCCACTCCCGCCGGTAGATACCCTAAGATCCTTGAGCGAGTCCTAGGGTAGATTCTATATTCTCTTTATTACCAACGCAACCACCGGATTATTCGGAAGTACTACAGGGTAACTATAACGTACTACACTCTCTTGAATCGTTAACAGTGTAGCCGATAAATACCATTCGGTATACCGTAAATATTGCGTAAGTCGAGCCATATTCCAGCCCCTCCTGTCAAAGATCCGAGGGGCCGCAGGGCATGGAACGTTCGCTAAACTGTATCCAAGCTCGCGGTTTTTGGGCGAATAATGGCCGAAGAGGCAAAAAACGCGGAACTCGATGACCAACAATTCTGAAAAAGAAGAGAATTTTTTTCGAAAGTGCCCCTATTTACGGATGATACTAGTAACTTTTCTTAGTGGGGTATTTACAGCCAGCTTTCTATTTGGACAGGACGCCACGGCCAAGCCCGAGCCGGATGTTCTAGTTTTTACGAATGGCGAAAAGCTGATCGGACACTTAGTCAGCGCGAACGGCGGATCAGTAACTTTTCAAAGCGACATGGCCGGAGCAATCACGGTTGACTGGAGCAAGGTGAAGGAACTCCATTCCTCTGAAAAATTTGTCATAGCTGAAAAAGGTATGCTTTTCCACAAGCACGATGATCTGAGCAAAGTTCCACAGGGCACGGTTTCGCTAACCGACCAAAAGCTGGAAGTTAAGCCTGATGGCGGCGCTACTCAGCAGACCGTTCCGGTAGCGAACGTTCAGAATGTCGTTCCACAAGGCGGCTTTCTGCGAGCCTTCCAAAAAAAGAAGCTGACGGAGGGATGGCTGGGATCGGCCGGTTTGGGTTTGGCGCTGGTGGCGGCGACACAGAATAGCCGCAGCATCACGTCGAACCTTACGTTGTCGCGGACTGTGCCGAACGAATCCTGGATCGATGCCGATTACCGCACGACCCTCAATTTCAATTCTGCCTATGGCGAACTGACGCAAAGTGGCACGCCTACCGTGAGAACCAACATTATTCATGCCGATATAGAACAAGACGACTATTTTAGTAAGAAGTTATACGGATTCGGCAACGCCGCCTTCGATCACAGCAGTTCGCAAGGCTTGGAGTTGCAACAGACCTATGGCGGCGGTATCGGCTATACAGTCTTTAAGACAGGGGTTCAAGAACTAGACCTCAAAGCGTCGGTTGCTTATATCAACTATTCGTATTCCGACGTAATTCTAACGGACGGAACGCACGTTCCACAGCCTGGCAGACATCTTATCGGTGCTGTCTTCATGCAGATCTATAACCGGACTTTTCCGAAGGGTATCCTGTTGCACGAACAACTTGCAATCACGCCCGCGTTCAACGATACTAGCGCTTATTCGGCACTCGGGACCGTTAACCTCTCGATACCTCTTTACAAGAGGCTGGCGTTTACCATCGGGACAATCGATTCGTACATAAATCAACCGCCGCCTACATTCAAGAAAAACTCGTTCCAGTTTGTGACCAATGTAAGCTATACCTTCAATTAGTTCACGGTTATTATCTCGTAGACGCCGCCGCAAGAATATCTATTCCCGTAGCGCCTTAAATGGCAAATAAGCATGTGACCAATACCGATCTTCTAGAGCTCCTCTTCAATCAAATCAGAGAGTTTATTGTTGTTCTGTGTAATACCGAAGGCACACTCATTTCCTGGTGCCCCGCAGTGCTTACTGAATTAGGATATGGCGCCGGGGAGTTTGTGGGTCAGAATCTGAAACTGCTGTATCCGGCGGCAGAACGCAAGAGCGGCGAAGAAGAACTCGACGCGGCGAGAGAAATCGGGCGTGCATCCGCAACACGGAGGCTGGTGAAGAAGAGCGGCGAAGAATTGTGGGTGGACAGCCTGACAATCGCGCTCCGCGACGCTCACGGGACTTTAGTGGGTTTTGGAAAGATATTCAGAGGCGTCGCGGCCGATCCGTTAGCCACCGCGCATAGCGGCCTAACCCATTCTGATGTGAGCGCTCGCCTGCGCATGCAGCAGGAACTTGAAATGGCCAACGATCGCTTGAAGCGCATGGCGAACGAACTGGAGCGCTCGAACGAAGAGTTGGAGGAGTTCGCGCGCATCGCTTCGCATGATTTGAGCGCGCCCATCACCAGCACCCTGTGGCTGGTGGAACTGCTCTCAACCAAGTACGGGCGGCAGCTCGACGAAGATGGCCGCAAGTGTTTGCGGCAGATTTCCATGAGCCTGGAGCGAATGGCGGATCTGGTAGAGGCGATCTTGGCCCACGCTCAAGTCGGCGTGAACGCGATCAATTCACCGGAGAATACCGACGCAGATGAAGCGCTGGCGATCTCTCTTGACAACTTACGCCATGACATTGAGACATCGGGCGCAGTAATTCTGCATGAACCTCTGCCGCCTCTTCCGGTTCAGGCGCAACCGCTCACGCAGCTATTCCAAAATCTGCTGTCCAACGCGATCAAGTACAGGCAACCGGGAGTGGAGCCGATGGTGCGCGTGGCGGCGGAGCGGCAGGGCGCCGATTGGTTAATCAGCGTCCGAGACAACGGGATCGGGATCGAACCGGATTGGGCCGAACGCATATTTTTGCCATTACAGAGACGCCACGGAATGCAGGTTGCGGGCAGCGGGATCGGCTTGGCTACGTGCAAGAAGATTGTCATGAGGGCAGGTGGACGGATTTGGGTGGAGTCCGAAGTAGGAGCCGGTTCCATATTCTACATTACATTCCCAGCGGCCCAACGCGCCGCAGCCTCAGGCGCCTGAGCATTTTTATATGAAATTGCAGTGTCCGAGGTAAGGCATCGAACGAATGGATTACTGCCATCCATTGATAATGCCCCCGGATTCGTGGGAGATTATAGAGGATGACGGCTCAAATCGACAGTAGTGTAAGTGCAGAGAACGCGCGGCGAAAGCTTTTATTTCTGGACGATCACCATTTGGTGCTCGACGCGCTGTCGTTTATGGCAAGCCCCTACTTTGATGTATTGACCGCTGACTCGGTGAAAAGCTTCGAGGAGGCCATCGACAAACATTCGCCCGACCTGGCCGTGCTCGACATCCGCGTGCCGGATGGAGACGTTTTCGATGTGGCGAGGCGGGCGCTAGTTGGGCGGCCTGACATGAAGGTAATGTTTCTTTCGATGCACACGGAGAGCCGGTTCATCAAACGTGCGGTGGATATCGGCGCAAAGGCGTATCTCTCCAAGCGCGCGCCAATGGATGAATTGCTTACCGCAATCAATACCGTCTTAAATGGCGGAAAGTACATGGGGTCTCGTCTACACTCGGATTTCGAAGAGGCTCACGCAGCTCCCGAAGGTGCTCTGACGGGGAGGCAAATCGAAGTTCTGCGTCTCATCGCGCAGGGATGTTCGGCAAAGGACATTGCCGGGCGCCTGAGCATTTCGGTGCGCACGGCGGAGTTCCACAGAGCGGCAATTATGGATCGGCTGAAATTACACTCGACCGCCATGATGACGCGTTACGCCGTCGAGCGCGGGTTGGCTTAAAGCGCTTAGGGACTGGCCTGCATGGGGCTGGCTAAGCTGGGTGATCGTCTACACCATCCACATCCTGGCTGCGCTACTTTCGCGCGTCTTATCTTGATCTTCGTGGCGCTCGACTGAGATTTTGTGCCTGCGCGGCATTCGCCCTGGGAATTACCGGCAGAATAACCGCGGAAGGATATCCCTTCTCGTGAAAAACGGTCTGTTTGGCCTTGGTTGGCTTCGTTTGGTCGGCATTTGAGCCGGTGCTGTTCAGGCTCCGGTCGAAGCGCGGAAAATTGCTGCTCGAAACTTCCAGCCGTATGCGATGTCCCGCGGAGAACACATAGCTGGTTACGCCGCAATCCACGCTGACCTGGTAGACCTGATTGCGTTTCACAAAAACCGGTCTATCGAGCGAAAGGCGATAACGCAGGCGCTGCATGCCGTCGGTCACCAGGAGGGGTCGGCCGCTGGGTTGCACGTCGACCAGTTTTGCGGTGAAATCCGTGTCGTTCGCGGAGGTAGAAATGTACAGTATCGTACGGACTGGACCGGTCACCTCGATCTCTTCGTTCAGGGGCGCGGAGGTGTAGACCAGCACGTCGGACCGCCGTTCCACTTCGGCCTGGTTGAGCGGTCCAGGAGGGAAGATTTTAGGTTCGCAACAAATGGCGCCGCCAACGGTTGGCACGGGGTTTTTGGGATCGTAGAAAAAACTGTCGTGCGGCGCTGCGCGTACAGGCTGCCAGCGCAAGAAGCCGGTGCCAGCGGAAGAATTGGCGGTTCCGGCGCTGGTGAGATACAGCGGGGTGTAGCGCGTGCGGGCCAGCGGCCACTCATGCTCTTCGCGCCAGACATTCGGCCCCATTATGAAAATGTGCAGAAGCGGCTGTTCATGAATACTCGCGCCAACATTGCGCTTCAGCCACTTATCGAACCAGTCCGCTTGCCTACCCCTGATACCGATGTTGGCCTGCGGACCAAAATCAAGTGTGGGAAACTTCAAGCCGGGATTATGTCCCCATGGGCCGATCCAGGTCTCGGCTGACTTACGCTTAAGCGCCAAACGCGAGAAAGCGTCAAGGTCGCTTTCAGCGTAGGCGTCAAACCAACCGCCGAGTGAGAGCACGGGTACATTCAACTGATCCAATTTCCGGCGAACGCTGCGCTGCTTCCAATAATCGTCATAGGACGGATGATCGAGCGCGGACCTCCAGTAGGGTACGATTGTTCCGGTAGCCAGCAGGTCAGAGGTGCGCAGCGGAAGGTTCCGGATGTAGGCGTCCGGGCGGGAAAGCGGGCGGGAAGGCGAGTTTTCATTTTCCGCCAGCCACAGCAGGCGATGACCGAGTTGCAGCGCGCCGCCGGCCGAATAATAGCGATCTATATATTCGTCGTTTCCCGAATTCATGGGCGAGATGGCGAGCAGATGAGGATTATCTTCGAGCGCCGTCCACCATTGCACCAAGCCTAGGTAAGAGCTGCCGGCCATGGCCACGCGCCCGTTCGACCAGGCCTGTCCCGCAATCCAGTCGATGGTGTCGTTTCCATCGGGACCGGATTGCGTGACGGTCGAGAACACGCCTCGCGAGCCGTAGCGTCCCCGCATATCTTCAATTACCACTGCATAGCCGCGCGATAAGAAATAACGGTAGGTGCGAGTGGCGGAGCCGGTGCGTCCATAAGGCGTCATCACGAGCACTGTAGGCCAACGGCCCGCACCCGGTAAAAACAGATCGGCCGCGAGACGCACGCCATCCCGCATCGGAATGGATACAACCGCGGACTTTTCGGTCTGAGGACTGTCTCTCCGGGTAATTTGCGCTGGCGCCAGCGTGATCAGCAGAAGGAACGCGGGGCCTAGCACCGCAGCCGCTCGAATCATGGAGTGGACCCGTCAGGAGCAGGCTTCGGGCGCGAGCCAAAAAGCGCTGTGCCGACTCGGACTAACGTGGCTCCCTCTTCGATGGCGACTTCGAAATCACCGGACATGCCCATGGAAAGCTTGGGCAGTCCGTACTGCCTGGCCAGACCGGCGAGTTCCCGGAAATGGGGCCGGGAATGTTCCGCGTCCGCGTGCCACGGCGGCATGGTCATCAAGCCAGTGACAGCCAGATGGGGGCATTGCTGCGCGGTTGCGAGCAGTGCGGGCAGTTCTTGCGGGCGGACACCGCTTTTGGAATCTTCCAAGGAGAGCCTGACTTCGACCAAGACTTCCAGCTGCGGTTTCCCCAATTTCGACGTCCTTTCGGCGGCAGCGGACTCCAGGCGCTGCAAGAGCTTCACTGAATCGGCAGTGTGCACCACATCAAATAGATCGCACGCCACGCGCGCTTTATTCGACTGAAGGTGGCCGATCAGATGAAAGCGCGCGTCCGCCAGATCACTGAGTTCCGGGCTCTTACCTAGGAATTCCTGCACATAGTTCTCGCCGAACTCGCGCAGACCGGCTTGATAGGCAGCGCGCATATGAGCGGTAGAAAATTTTTTCGAAACCGCCACTAATGTTATATCGGAGCGCAAGCGCCCGGACCGGGTGGCGGCTTGCTGGATGCGTTCTTCGACCGCCTCAAGGCGGCTCTCGATACTTGGATCACGTGGTGACAACACTCTACGATAAAACACCAGGGCAAGAGGACGCTCCGGCTCCCGAAGCGCTGCTTGCGGCTGTCGAGACATTTCTTAACGGTTGCCGCCGTCCGGCAGTTCTCGAATATGGAGAGAATCCCCTTCCGCTTACCGCCGGCTGTTATGCGCTGGAGATTCGCTCAGGACGGCTCTGCATTGAAATTTGGGACGAAACCCGCAGCGTTTCGCGCCGCATACTAGGGCTGGAAAGAGCGGCGACCGGATTGCTGGATTGCAGCATACAAAAATTCGCGGGCAAGCCTGGACGAATGACCTTTCTAGACTTGGACCGGCCGCAGACGGCGCACCGTTCGCTGCGGGCCGTCAGGGAGAATTTTGCCGAGCAATTCCGGCGTATGCTATCGCGGCAATTCCCCGGGTGGGAGATTGCCGCGCTCTCTTCAGCGCAAGATTTGCAGCACTCATTCTCTTCCATATATCCCAGGGCGAAACTGAGGCTCGGAGAGCGGAGAATCGCGGCGATGGCCTGCACCAGCATGCAGGACGAAGCGGAGATGCTCAGCTTTGCTTTGATTTGGCACCGGCATGTTTGCGCGCGGGGTGAGAATACGGCATTGTGCCTGTTCCTTCCGGAAGATGCCGGCGCGCTGACAGCGCACCGCTTGCGCTGGCTGACCGGCGGCAGCCTGGCGCCCCGCCTTTTCCGGTTTAATTCACACGGATCGGCTGGCGAGGTAGATCCGAGCGATCTGGGCAACGTGCATACACAAGTAAGTGGTCAGTACAAGCCTGTACTCTTGAATGCATCCTTACAGGAGATGCTGGGGCGCCTCGAAGGAATCGAGGGAGTGGGCTGTTGTCCGGAGTTGAACGGCAGTGTCAGCATCCGCAGCCGTGGACTTGAATTTGCCCGCATCGAGGCGGGCCGGATATTGCTTGGCCTCGTATCTAAGCGGGAACTGGCCGCGTGTCAAACTGATGACGTGGTGAAGTTTGCGGCCCAGTTGTCCGGCATGCGGGCCGTTTCCCAGCACCGGCCACCAAGCTTTCCCGAGCGCGAGTTCGAATCCGGCGTGCGCAGGCACTTGGAGGCAATTGATCCCACTTTGTTGCGCACACCCGTGCACGGACAAGTGCTGAGTTTTGCCGGCGGCGACCGCGATTTGATTGATCTTTTGGCGGTCTCCGAGAGTGGCCGGTTAGCCGTGCTGGAGTTGAAAGCATCGGAAGATATCCATCTGCCGGTCCAGGCGCTAGACTACTGGTTGCGAGTGGCCTGGCATGCGCGGCGTGGCGAATTGCGGCATTTATTTCCCGGAATCGTATTGCAGGATACGCCGCCCGCATTGCTGCTGGTTGCGCCAGCCATGTCGTTCCATCCCGCGACGGTCACAATACTCCGATACTTCTCACCCGGAATTGACGTCGAGAGGATAGGAGTAAATTCGGATTGGCAGCGGAATTTGAGAGTGGTGCTACGCCTCAAGGGCTCGAGCGTACCAATTTCCCATGGGAGTTCTGAATGAGTTTTGAGGGTTTGCTAAACATCAAAAAGGCAATCTCCACGCTGAATCCCAGTCACGTGCGAGAGATGACCGAGTATCCTCTACAGATTGCCTTGCACGCTCCGGATACAGGGGCGTTTGAGCGTCTGGAAGACTTCTTCTTACGTGAATTAACACTTGAGCGGAGGCGTGCGTCGGCCCTGGCCTTAACCCGCGTGGGAGTGCCTGGATATGCTCAAACTCCGGGGCAAAGCGTGCAGGTTTCCTCCGCTCGCTTTGATTTGTCGGTGTATGACGCCGGTATGCTGGCGCCGTCCAGCGGACTTATTTTCCATCCGGAACGCGCGGAGCGGTTTCCAGGCGAGGTGCTTGCTCGACAACCGGACTTGGGCGTTGCGTTAGCCAGGACCTTTCTTCCTTTCCGCCGGCCTTACGTGGATAGTGTGATCTCGAAGACTTGCAAGGAAAATACGCTTTTTTCGCTGGCGACGGCGCTCCCCGACATTGTTCCGAGCTTGATCGAACTGCCCTGGGCGATTGCCGAGTTCGCCTCGGACACTGCGTTTCTCACCATGAATCAGGTGCGTATGGCGTTTCTGATCGCCGGCGCCAGCGACCGCGAAGTTGGGTACACACATCAGAAGACCGAGATCGCTACGGTGATCGGGAGCGCCTTTGGGTGGCGCGCGTTAGCTCGTCAAGCAGTAGGGAAAATTCCGTTCGGCGGCGGTTTGATCGCCAAGGCTGCCGTCGCCTACGCCGGGACTAAGGTGCTGGGCCTTTCGCTAGATCACTATTACGGGATTGGCTACACGTATTCGCGGCAGGAGCGGGAGCGGCTTTATGACGAAGCCCTGCAGCAGGGTAAAGCCGTAGCATCGAAGATTTTGCACTTTTTGCGCCCCGATATAGCCGCTAAGCTTGCCCGTCGTGAACACCGCGGCGGTCCCTCCGGGCAAACCGTACCCGGGAACTGATAAAAAGTCCCAAGTGTTATCTTTGCTACTGTATTGAGAGAGTCGTCTAAGCAAGTGGAAGAGAGAGTAGGGTGCGACCTCCGCGCTACCTTCCTCTCTCTTCACGACTTTACCGTTGCGCAAAGCTTCCCCATTCCAAAATGCAAAAACCGGTCGCGGTGATTACTGGCGGAAGTCGCGGGATTGGACGAGCGATTGTCGAACAACTCGCCAGCACGCATACCCTGGTAGCAACCTACAATGCCAACCAAGCCGCCGCGCAGGCAGTCGCAGAGGCAACCGGTGCTGTGATGCTGCCGTGCAGTTTAGGCGATGCCGAATCCTGCCGGAAATTTCTGGGAGTGCTGCACGAGCGGTTTCCAGTAATTGATTTATTGGTGAACAACGCCGGAATGGCCCCGCGCGAAAGGCGGGATATTCTGGACGCCACGCAGGAGAGCTTTGATGAACTTTTCGCCACCAATCTCCGCGGCCCTTACTTTCTAACACAGCAGATCGCCCGCGGCATGCTGGCGCGCGGCAGTGGACGTATTGTTTTCATCGGTTCCATATCGAGCTTCACCGCGTCGGTCAATCGCGGTGATTACTGCCTGACGAAGGCGGCCATCAGTATGGCGGTGAAATTATTTGCTGTCCGGCTGGCGCCGCACAATATTCCGGTGTTCGAGATTGAGCCGGGGATCATCCGCACCGACATGATCGCGGCGGTTGAAGCGGCTTATGAACAGCGCATTGCCGAAGGTCTACTGCCGCAGCGCCGCATGGGCGAACCGGCCGATGTTGCCGACGCCGTGCGCGCGATTGCCGATGGAAAACTGGACTATTGCACCGGGCAAGTGCTGCACGTTGATGGCGGCTTTCATTTGCGTTCGCTGTAGCGGCGACGGGCCGCGAAGCCCTGGCCTCTACCGTTCGAGTCTCCTCGGACCGGCAAAAGTGAACTAATACGACGCCTACCGTGATGCAAGCAACGATGCTCCCCACAGCGCTTTGCTAAGCCTTTCACACACTACTCCGCCGGCACCATGGAAATACGGCAACTAGGCCGGCGAAACAATCATTGCTGCTGTTGCCGCGGCGATCCCGCCGATGAGAGAGGTAGGAGATTGGGATCTGTCCGACCAAGGCCGCGCCACACCGCGAGTAGTTCGTTATTTTCGATCGCGCAGGCTATCTCACCAGATACTCTGCCTGGTGGCCGCATTCACGCTGCCAATGGCTTTTGCAGCCGTGTACTTCGCCACCACCGGAATCAGTAAGGACATCGACTTTGCGACACATGAGCAACATGGAAACGCATACCAACGGCCTTTGGAGACGCTCTTCGAGAAACTGCCGCAACACGAGCAAGTTGCAGACCGCCTGCATGACGGAGACAAAACAGCGCAGGCTGAACTGACCACCCTGGAGATAGAAATCGAAGAAGCCTGGCGCCAGGTGGCTGTCATGCAGGCGCGCTATGGAGCTGAACTGCAGTTTACGCCGGAGGGGCTGGCCAAACGTAAACGAGGCCATATTTCGATTCCCACTGTCCAAAAAGAATGGGAGGAAATGCGACGCGGCGCCGGGCCCCCAACGCTCGCGGCGGCGAGCGAACGATACCGGCATCTGTTGGCCGACCTTCGTATCATGATCACGCACGTCGGCGACAATTCCTTCTTAATTCTGGACCCGGACCTGGATAGCTACTATCTGATGGACGCCACGTTTCAGGCTTTACCTCAGACGCAGGACCGGCTGGCGGCGCTGCTTGTCTACGGCGAAGGCATTCGGCGGGAGCTTCAGGCGATGCCCGTGCGCTCGAGGCCAAGCGCGCTGAGCAGGGAGCAGCAAATTCATTTTGCCGTCTATCATTCTCTGCTGAAAGAGTCCGATCAGGACCGTATTGTCGTAGACGTGCAAACCGGCCTGAATGAGGATGCCGGGTTTTATGGCATTAGCGAATCTTTGCAGCGGAACCTGCCGCCGGCGGTAAAAGACTATGAGGCCGCCAACGAGAAACTTCTAGCGGTCCTCGACCGGCTGGTGAAATCGGGCCCGCGCGGCGATCTTGCGGAACTCTGCGCAACGGCAGCCATAGCACGCGAAGCCAGCTTCAGACTCTGGAGGGCGGCGGTACCGGAACTCGACAATTTGCTCAAAGCGCGCGTCAAAGATCGCGAGCGAGCGCAATCCCTGGGCTTGATTGCAACCGGCGCGGCGCTATCGCTGTCGGGGCTGTTTGCGTTTCTTGTGATTGGCGATATAACTCGCTCCCGGCGCCGCATCATGGTCACCCTCCGCAGCGGTGCGGCGGAGCTGTCGGCGGATGTGAGCACGGCAATTTCCGGCCGCCTCTCTTCCAAAAGTGAAAGCCACGAGGAGTTTGCCCTCTTAAGCGATACGTTCACTGAACTTCTCGCCGCGCTTCAGCGCCGGGATGCGGACCTCGGGCGCCACCGCAAGGATCTCGAAGACCAGGTAGCCATGCGAACGGCCGAACTGACGAAAGCAAATGGGGACCTGCAGGCCGCAAAGCGGAAGGCCGAAGAGAGCGCGCGTCTGAAGAGCGAGTTCCTCGCGAACATGTCTCACGAGATCCGTACGCCCATGAACGGAATCATCGGGATGACTGAGCTTGCACTCGACACTGGACTCACTCGCGAACAGCGCGAGTATCTGAGCGTTGTCAAGACCTCAGCGAGCGACCTGTTGACGATCATCAACGACATCCTCGATTTTTCCCGCATTGAAGCTGGCAAACTGGTTCTGCACCCTGAGGCGTTCGATCTGCGAAGCCTGATCGGCGAAACGGCAAAGGTCCTGGCGTTGCGTGCCCATCAAAAGGGGCTGGAACTGCTGTGGCGCGTGATGCCGCCGGTACCGCAAGTCGTGGTAGGCGACCCGGTGCGTCTCCGCCAAATTCTGATCAATCTAATCGGAAACGCCGTCAAGTTTACCGACGCGGGGGAAGTGCTGTTGTGCGTGGAAACCACGTCTGCACCGTGTGAAATGCCGGAACTCCGGTTTTCTGTAAAGGACACAGGCATCGGCATTCCGTCCAGTGAACAGGGCCGCATCTTCGACTCTTTTGCGCAGGTGGATGCATCCGCCGTGCGGTCTCACGGCGGTACCGGCTTGGGTTTGGCGATCGTTACTCAGCTTGTCAAACTTATGGGGGGTGGCATCTCAGTGGCGAGCGAGGTCGGGCACGGAAGCACATTCAGCTTCACCGCGTGCTTCGGAACCGTTCCTGAGACGACGGACAAGGGGCCAGACGCCGAGCCCGTCAGTTGCCGGGGCGTGCGTGTCTTGGCCGTGGATGACAACTCTACGAACCGGGACATTCTATGTGAGTGGCTGAGTAAATGGGGAATGCAACCCACGTTGGCCGACGGCGGTCCAAACGCTCTTGACGCGATCTTGAAAGCCGAACAGGAGGGAACGCCCTTTCGGCTGATCTTGCTAGACGCTCGCATGCCGGGCATGGACGGATTCACGCTGGCTGAGCGAATTCGAGTATCCAACGGCCATTTGCGGGCGCCCGTGATGATGCTGAGTTCGGGCGATCCGCACGAAGACGCGCGCCACTGTCGCGAGTCAGGGATTGACGCTTATCTTCTAAAGCCGATTAATCCTCCGGAGTTGTTGGAATTGATTCTAGAGCGCCTGAGCAGCCGGTCCATCGAGCATTTAGCGAAGTCGGCCGCAGTGCTTCCATTCATTCCGGAGAAAGCCGAGTGCCTTCAAGTTCTGGTTGTCGAAGACAACCTTGTGAACCAGAGACTCATTCTCCGGTTGCTTGAAAAGCGCGGTCATTCGGTAACGCTCGCGAAGGATGGATTTCAGGCGCTGGCGACGCTTGCGGAGAGAAATTTCGATGTCGTGTTTTTGGATATTGAGATGCCTGGGCTGACCGGCTACGAGGTTGCTGTGCGCGTGCGGACCAGCCAACGCATATCCTCTCGCCAAGTGCCAATCATCGCGCTAACCGCGCATGCAATGGAGGGTGATAGGGAGCGCTGTCTGAAATCCGGCATGGACGGTCATCTTACCAAGCCAATCCGTTCTGGGGATTTGGACCGGGCGCTCGAGTCCGTAGGCCGCGCGTGGCTTTCCCGCGTGGATTCGGAAGCAGTGCCGGAGAGCCGGTAACGCGCAGGTTTCCACAGAGTAACTATCTTCGTGATCTTGCATAAGCCGCTAGCATAATATGTTCGCAGGAGAATTCATGCCTCGACCAATTCATTTTGAGATTCCCGCCGAGAACCCGGAGCGGGCTATCGGCTTTTATACGAACGTGTTTGGCTGGAAGTTCAATAAGTGGGACGGCCCGATGGAGTACTGGCTCATCTCCACCGGGGAATCCGCCGAACCCGGAATTGATGGTGGCCTAATGCCACGCCATGATCCGAACCAACCCTGTGTTAACACTGTTGGGGTCGAGAACCTGGATCGGACGATCGAGACCGTGCTATCCAACGGCGGCTCGATGGCTCTTCCGAAGATGCCCATCCCAGGAATGGGCTGGCTCGCTTACTGCAAGGACACCGAAGGACATATCTTCGGGATGATGCAGAACGATCCCAACGCAAAGTAGCCCATGGACCGGCGCCCGGCGCGCCGGCGAGACCTTTCCCTAATCCCCCTTCTTCAATACACGGGAAGAAAATTCTCTTGCGGAGCGCACAACTCCGTAGTAGAATCACAAACGAATATAGTAGAAACGGATTTGGCAGGAAGCTGATGAGCGCAGGCAAATTTACCAAACTTGAGCTTCAGATCATGCAAGCTCTTTGGGACCGCGGAACCGCCTCCATTCGGGAGGTGCAAGAAGCGTTTCCCGAACCGGATAGGCCGTCTTACACAACCGTGCAGACCACAGTTTACCGGCTGGAAGGAAAAAAGGCGGTGCGCCGGGTAAAGAAGATCAGCAACGCACACATTTTCGAAGCGGTGGTCTCCCGTAAAGCGGCACAGCGCCGGTTGATTGACGATCTTCTGGGCTTGTTCGGCGGGCGGACACAGCCTGTCATGTCGCATTTGATTGAAGCGGGTAAACTCACGCTGGATGATGTGAAGGAAGCAGAGAAAGAGCTCCGGAATCTAAGCAGAAAGGACACACGGTGACACCTGATTATCTGCCCTCCGCTTTGTCGAATCACTTGTGGCAATCGACCCTGTTTGCTGCTGCCGCTGGATTGCTGACGCTTGTTTTAAGGAAGAATTACGCCCGGGCGCGCTACTGGCTCTGGCTGACCGCCTCGCTCAAATTCCTCCTCCCTTTCTCGCTGCTGGTCCGCTTTGGCAACAGTTTCGGGTGGTCCACGGCCCGGCCCGTCCTGCCGTCCGGCGGATTCTCTTTTGTGATGGAAGAGATCGGCCGGTCATTCAGCGCTCCGGCGGCTTCGTCGCTGGTGGAGCACGCGGCCACGCCGGCGGTTACCACGGTCATGCCAGTCGTGTTATTTGCGATATGGGCCTGCGGTTTTGTAGCGAGTGCATTTTTCTGGTGGATCCGCTGGCGCCGGGTCCGCGTGGCGGTGCGCGTCGCCTCGCCCTTGCCTCTCCACACAGACGTTCCGGTGCTGTCCTCACCCACTCTGCTGGAACCCGGGGTCTTCGGCATTTGGCGGCCGGTGCTGCTCTTGCCGGAAGGCATAACTGACCATTTGGCGCCCGCACAGTTGAGAGCGATTCTCGCGCATGAGTTATGCCATGTGCGCCGCCATGACAATCTCGCCGCGGCGTTTCACATGCTCGTCGAAACCGTTTTCTGGTTTCACCCGTTGGTCTGGTGGATCGGCGCGCGCCTGGTGGAAGAACGCGAGCGGGCCTGCGACGAAGAAGTGCTGAGCCTTGGCAGCGAGCCGGAGATCTACGCGGAGAGCATATTGAAAACGTGCCAATTCTACTTGGGATCGCCGCTGATCTGCGTATCCGGGGTCACTGGTTCCGACCTCAAGAAGCGCATCGTCCGCATCATGACGCAGCGCGGCTCGCACAATCTGAGCCTGGGTAGAAAGCTGCTGTTGGCCGGTGCGGGCCTGGCGGCGGTGGCAGGGCCAATCGCGTTCGGGCTCATGAACGCGCCGCAGGGCCGCGCTCAACCGCAACCGCCCGCAGTCTCCTCCACGCCCGCCTTTGAAGTCGCTTCCATCAAACCGAACAAATCCGGCGACCGGGGAGTGAGGATCATGTTTCCCTCCGGGACGCGTTTTACCGCCACGAACGTCGCGTTAAGAATGCTCATCCGTGTGGCGTACGGTGTGCAGGAGTTTCAGATCTCCGGGGGCCCAGACTGGCTAAATTCGGAAAAATACGATATCGAGGCCAAAGCGGAGGCTTCCTCCCCTAACGACGACATGTTCAAAATGACCGAAGATCAGCGGAACGCCGGGATGGAGCGGCGCAAGCTTATGATTCAAGCACTTTTGGCCGAGCGCTTCAAGCTGACGCTCCACCGGGAGACAAAGGAACTTCCGGTCTATGCTTTGCTCATCGCAAAGAACGGTCCGAAGGTCCAGCAGGCGGCTGGTGCTGACCTGGCGCCGCCTGATCTCAAAGACGCGAAGGGACCCGGATTGAAAGGTGAGGGTATGCGGATGGGCAGGGGCGATTTATCCGGGCAGGCCGTGGAGATGCGTTTTCTGGCGGAGGGATTGTCTAATCAGCTTGGCCGGACGGTCCTGGACAAGACGGGGCTCAAGGGAGCTTATAATTTCACGCTGAAGTGGACGCCTGACGAGAGCCAAGGTCCCATGTTCAAGCCGCCGGGTGAGGGCGCTCCACCTCCGCCCGACCCTTCGGGACCTTCCCTCTTCACGGCTATACAGGAGCAGCTCGGACTCAAGTTGGATTCGCAAAAAGGCCCGGTTGAAATTCTTGTGATAGACCATGCCGAGAAGGCCACGGAAAATTAGCAGTGGCTTGAGATGGCTCGCTACCGGCTGGCTTTGCCTGACAAGTCTACTTGCTTCCGAGCATCGCGGACAAGTCCTCTTCGGCGGCTTGCCGGTCCCCGGAGCAATTGTAATCGCGAGCCGGGACCAGAAGAAGCTTTCCGGCATAACGGATCAGGAAGGCTTCTATACTTTCAGCGATTTGCTGGATGGAACCTGGGCGCTGGAGATCGGGATGACCGGCTTTTCCCCGGTCAGCCGGGAAGTGAACATAACGCCCGGTGCGCCGCTCGAGAAATGGGATCTCAAGCTGTTGCCGTTGGGTGAAATGGAAGCAGCGGCAACCCGCGCGCGTCCGGCTCCGGCTACACCTGAGCCGAAACTCGATTCCGAAAAGGCCGCCGGCAAGACCGTCAATCCCACTGCGACGCTCAATCAGAATCCGTCCGACGGTTTTCTTATCAATGGCAGCGTAAACAATGGAGCGGCTTCTCCATTTGCACAGTTCCCCGCGTTCGGGAACAATCGCGCGAGCGCGCGTGGACTCTACAACGGCGGCCTCGGCATTATCCTGGATAATTCGGCGCTGGACGCCCGTTCTTTCTCGTTGACCGGTCAGGATACGGCCAAGCCTGCCTACAACCGCCTGACCGGCGTGGTGACATTAGGCGGTCCATTGAGAATTCCGCATCTGCTGAAAAACGGGCCCAACTTTTTTGTTGGATATCAGTGGACGCGAAACCGGGATGCGAGCACACACTCTGGACTGATGCCTACTTTGGCGGAACGCAACGGCGATTTCTCGCGGATTTCGACCGCAATATTTGATCCGGCCAGCGGAATGCCATTTTCCGGTAATCTCATTCCACAGAGCCGGACCAGCCCGCAAGCGCGCGCCCTATTGCACTTTTACCCACTGCCCAA